>Ga0081539_10000588_pt1 | contig 74345 bp, 62 predicted proteins | sample TabmetS4T2R2_FD_71023 | JGI IMG/M metagenome (GOLD analysis project Ga0081539, IMG submission 71023) | Tabebuia heterophylla rhizosphere microbial communities from the University of Puerto Rico - S4T2R2 | ecosystem: Host-associated > Plants > Roots > Rhizosphere ...
GTGTGTGGCTCTATCAAGTCCTCTTTCTGGACAACTATCGGCATCATAGACCAGTCGCTCACATCAAAGAGATTATCGATGAAGGACGGTGGCGCATCGCCGCCTGAATTACGCGCAGGCTTCAGATAAGTGCCCGGAGCGTCGGGAGGCACGACCCTTGACGAATCACAAGCAGTGATCCGCGCTTTCGCAAGTGAGCGGCAAGACGCGTGAGTGACTGATGCAGCCACCAGCGTGACGCCGCTCCCGGCGACCCTACCCCTGCTTCCTCCGGTGCCCAAATGTACACAGGAATAACCGGTCCGCCGCGCCGAACTGCAGCCTGCAAGGCAGGATTATCTGTGAGGCGTAGGTCGTGACGAAACCAGACGATGGCGGCATTGGCAGCCATCGTGCTTATGTTTCTTTGACGAAGTGACGTCCCCACTCTTCAACCTCGGCAAGATCTTGGATGACTTTGAGTCCGGGTTGCGAGCCAGGTGCTCCTGCTCCGCCGACTAAAAGGGTTACTCGCCGTGGAAGCAAGCTGCGCAGGAAGGTAATCTGTCCGGCCATCGGTTCACCGCGATTGGCGATCGACACACTCACTGCAACTGCCCGAGCATTCCGATCACGTGTCAAACTGGCAACTTGGGTCGGTGGCACTTCCGTCCCAAGAAAAAGTATGCGACACCCGACCCCAGTGAGCAGCAGCGCCACCATTTGCAATCCCAAGCCATGCTCCTCGCCTGGCAACGAAGCACACACAACCCACGGACCTTTGGCTTTTTCCTCTAATGGTAAACGTAAGGAGCGCAGCAAATCACCGACCCGTTCCGACAGAAACCGTTCGTGACGGATCTCTAAGCGCGCAGCCGCCCACTCTTCCCCTACTACGTACACCAAAGGGGAAATACGGCTACACAGGAACTCGAGTGGGGACATGCGCTTCCAATCGTGGAGGAGGCTGCGGGTCAGGTGTTCGGCATCGAACCTTTCTACACAACGGAGCAGGTCAACAACCTGAGCGTCTTCTTGCTTGCCGTTACTTTGGTGGATCGTAGTCTCTACTGACCCCACGGTTAAAAGAATGCTGAGCACATGCTCCGACGCTGACACCGCCTCATGAGCCCGATGACCACGTGCAAGCGCTTCAGCGATACGTCGTAAACGCGGTACACTGGTGACTGGATAAACCCGGTGCCCGGACGGTTTCCGCTCTGGTACCGGAAATCCATATCGTTGCTCCCAGGTGCGCAACGTTTCTGGGGGAATCCCCGTTGCCCGTGAGAGCGCACCAATGGAGAGGAGTGCCGTCGGTGCTTCTCGCGCTTTTGGCATAAGAAACGTCATGCCATAACTCCGTATTTTTGCCTAGCGTACAACATTCTATGTTTCCCGCCTAAGGTGTATAGGCAAATGATGTTTCGCAAATAGCGAACGACGAAAAAGCTCATTCAGCGATACCGGCAGCGCCGACTGCGGATCGAGTTGTCGCCAGAGTCCTTGTCGCAGGTAATCTGCATCCAGATGAAGGTGGTCGCAGATCGATTCAAACGTACATACCGAGGTCCGATCCGTAGAAGCAAACCACTGCAGTGTCTCTCGGAATAAACGTTTGCCCCGCGTCGTGAAGTCACGCCGATAGCGGAGACACGACACGACGGCATCTTCAAGGACCGCTAACAGTAAACGTCGCTCGGGAGTCCAGGCGATCCAGGTCTGATCTGCTGGCACAAAAAATTGCTCTGGTGTGATCACCTCTTCGACTACCAACCGCTTAGCTGCCAGCGGTTCTGCGGATGTCGGGGCTAATCCCAAAACTCTTGACGAGCTCTCTACAGGTGGAGTGCTCATAGCAGGTTCTCCTTGCTGTTCTTGGCGCCACACTCAAGATACTCGGAGAAGGATATTTGTCAATATATTGAACAAATTATGAGTAAATATTATTGATTCTTCAATATCCTTCGAGAATAGGTCCCATGCTCTTCCCTGCATAGCCCGTCATCTCAAGATATCCTCGCCCGTGAATGTTGTATCCCCCCGATTTTTCGGTGACAACGACACTGCCCTCCCAATAGGTTACTCCAGTACTCGCTTCAGTCCGCAGTTCTTGATTGGGGACAGCAGCACTGACACGCAAGCGCAAGTCATAGCCGGGAAGCGTGAGCAGCCAGACGGTGGGATAACGTGCGCCACTCTCAGGGGAGTGCCAATACTGCTCTGGCACAAGAGAGAATTCACTCATTGAGAGATGCGTCGTGGTTCCGTTAGCCTCAACCAGCGTGCCACTCGAATGTGGGTCTATCGATCCGTCGGCGCGGCGTAGCTGAAACAGCATTAACTCACGCCCATCCTGCAATTGCAAAGAAAACCAGTCCCACCCGACCTGGTCTTTCTCTAAAAAACTGGTGCCGAACTCATGGTCCATCCAACTGAGGCCGCTCACAGTGAAAGTTTGGCCATCCACTGCTATCGTGCCGTTCGTGCGTAGTCGCGTGAATGAGTAATACTGTGAAGCATTTCCCGCCGAAGCGCCTTTCTGACTGAGTCCATTTTCGCCGTGGATCACTGGCAGTTTATCCGGTGTGAGACGGAGGGCAATCGTACAGCTATTTTCTCGCGCCGAAAGTACGTGGACGTCTCCTTCGAGTCGCGCCTCCCAGCCCTCATTCCATACGTGGTACTGGTTAGTTTCAGCACCAGCCCAATGTACCCCAGCCCGGTTGAGGAGTTCAAAGAAATAAAACTTCTTGTTATCAAGATCCGAAATGGCAAAGTGCGTCATATACAGATCCCGTACCGCCCACCGAGACGGGGTTGTCGGCGTCAGGGTGACGCCTGTGCGAAAGAAGGTGAGCTGGTAACCAAACCGTCGTCCTTCCGGCGTTTCTACGTTACCGGTGTAATACCACCATTCAACACGATAGGGTGGGTGAGCAGCATGATCTCGGGGAAAGGAGAATTGATATCCTGCCTGTGCTTCTTGCCAGTCGTTTGCACTACGTGTTCCATCGGTCACCATCGTTGCCGGCTCGGCTGCCCACGAAAAAGGACACCTAGTGAGTTGCCAAAAAGCAATCCAGATGGCGAGCGTACAGATCATTGCCCATTGACTAAATCGAGACATCTGACGTTGGTACACTTTACGATACGACTCATCAGTATTGTCATTCTGCACAACGCGAAGAATCCTTCGACAAGCCTGTCCTGAGCGTAGCGCAGCGGAGGCGAAGGGCTCAGGACGGGTCTCTCTGAGAGCCCCCCTTCGACTAGGCTCACCTGTGCCTGCGGCACTGGCGCAGGCAGGATAGGCTTTGTTGCACTCAGGGTGACAAGGCGGCTGTGTCAATTTTCCGTGGGTTGATTGAGGTACTGATCGCCAAGGAAAACTCACAGTCTACTCCTCTCGTACAAACCGCACAGCGTCGATTCCAGTGGCGCGGCTCGCGGGATACAATCCGGCAACCGCAGTCGCTAAGAGAATGAACATCGTCGATTGCAGCAGAAACCTCACCGGGAGGTGGAACTGAATTGTCCACCCAAAAGACTGTACGTTGATGACGTAAATTAGTACGACCGATAACAGTATGCCGATCACTAATCCGATGATCTGACTGGTACTGCCGATGAGCACGGCCTCAATGACAACCATGCGACGAATTTGGTTCCGTGTAGCACCCAGAATACTAAGCAGAGCAAATTCGCGTTGTCGCTCGAGGATGAGAGTAATCAACGTTGAAATTACACCTAACGCCGCGACGACAATCGCAATAATTTCCAACGCGCGCGTGATCGTGAACGTACTATCAAAAATGCGCATCGCCTCACTGCGCAAGGTTTCGTTAGTTGAAAACACCAGGCGAAAACGACTACTCAGGGTCTGGGATAAGCGATCACGCACCGCAGTCGCATCCGCACCAGGCCGAATATAGACAGACAGGCTGCTTGGCTGCGTGGGCGGGAAATAGCGTGCATAGGTGCTGTGATCCATCACTACGACACCGCGATTATTGGAATAATCGTAGAAAACTGCGGCAATCGTGAATGATCGCGGTCCTAATGGAGTGGGCAGTTCCACTCGATCACCAGGATTCTTCTTGAATCGCAAGGCAAAGCTTTCGGACACAGTCACCGCATCCTGACCAATGGCCTGACGAACGTGAACGGCAGCGTCACGTGGTGCCTTGAAAACTAAACGTCCATGGGTCAGCACCACATCAAAGTTGCCAGACGCGAGCGTAATGAGGTTATCCTGATATTGCACTGTTTGTGCAGCAAAGGCGTCAACCGCAACTACCTGTGGGTCATTGGTAATTTGTTCGACGACCTCAGCGGCAATCTCTCCTTCGCTGGTGGAAGAGGTCTTGGTAAACGGACGGACGTAAATGTCAGCTCGCAACGTCTCGCCAATCCAGTATTCAACGGTCGTACGGAAGCTGCTGATCATAATTGAGATCGCGACCATCATCGCCAGACTCACGGCGAGAGCAGCCACTGATATAGCGATGCGCGAGAGTGCTCCTCCGAGGTTAGCACTGGCAAGGCGCCGTTCGACCGCAAAGATGGCAGTAATCCGAGAGAATACGTTATTGCCACGACAGAGGAGCCAAAGTGTCCCTGGCACGAGCAAAGCACCCGCAAAGATCAACGTCAGCGCGGCCAGATACCCCCACACTGGTAAGCCAGCGAGAGGGTCTAAGTAGCTCAGTCCATAGCCAAGCAACAGCAACCCTAGAGCACCGCCGACATAGCGACACGACGGAGAAGCATTCCGGCTCATTTGCTCTGCACCACGAATCGCTTCTAGAGGTTCAATGCGAGTGGCTTCACGAGCAGGAACTGTGGCGGCAAGTAGTGCCAACGGCAAGGCAATAGCAAACGCCAGCAAAACCTCAGCAGTGTCAAGTAGGCGTGGAGTTGCGGCTTGAGTAACAGCGGCAGCAAAGTAAAAGGTCTCGACCGTGCTCGCCGTCGCGTGAATCGCGGCATTCGCCAACATCTGCCCGATGCCCAGGCCGAGACCTGCGCCACAGCTCGCGAGCAGCAATGCTTCGCCCAAAAATAAGGCGAGGACAAGCAGTTGGCTTCCGCCAATTGCCCGTAACATCCCGATTTCATCACGACGTGTAATGACTGAGATCGACACCGTATTGTAGATAAGAAAAAGTCCGACGAGGAGAGCGATCGAAGCGAGGGCGTTTAGGTTAAAGTGAAACGCCGCAATCATCTTCTCCATTTGTCCGTAGCGTTGGGCCGGCTGCGCAACGGTCAAGCCGACTGGTAGGCGTTGAGCAATCGCAGCTTCGGCCTGTCCAGGATCAATACCTGATCGCAGCTTGACATCAAGTCGATCGAGCAAGCCTAATCGATTGAAAACAGTTTGCGCTGCTGCCAAATCTAACAGTGCAAAGTTGCCCTCCAGTGCTCGCGCTGGGCCTTCATCACGGAGTAATCCGCGCACGGTAAAAACGAGTCGTCGATCACCAACCAGGAGCGGGATTGAGCTCCCAATTGAGAGGTTGTAGCGACGAGCAAATTTCTCGGTGAGAACGATCGCCTGCGGATCGACTAGCAACAACAAGAACTCTCTAGTCGTGGTCTCTCGCTCTGTTTCGCTTAGTCGCAACAACTGATACCGGCGCAGTGAACGATCACGCAGGATGTCAACACCAAGGACATGGAGGAACTCACCAGGTGTGTCGTTCTGACGCGGCGGCTCAGTCATAGCATAGCCATCGATGACCGGGCTCATATGACCATAAGCGTCGAGCCAGTACAGGTCGCGCAGCAGCAGTTCGTTGAAACGACCCGTCACGCCGGTGATTTCCAGCGTTGTTTCTCCGGCGATCGATTCTGTTGCTGCACGAAACGAGGCAAGGGCGCTGCTATTGGCGAGACGGACCGCGACCATCACGCCAACCCCAAGACTGATACCAAGAATAATGAGGCTGGTACGGAGTTTCTCGCGGACCAGTGAGCGGATGATGAACCGGCGAAAGAGTTTAACGTACCGCCACATTGAGACTCTCCTGCTCGATCATGCCGTCACGCATACGGATCACCCGGCGTGCACAGTGCGCGGCTTCATCATCATGGGTTGCCAACAGAATGGTTAGGCCAAGCTCGTGGTTGAGATCGCGCAACAGGGTCATCACCTGTCTCCCGTTGTCGCTGTCTAGACTACCGGTTGGTTCATCCGCCAAGATTAAGGCTGGCGTGCTGACGACGGCTCGTGCCACAGCGACACGTTGCATCTCTCCACCTGATAATTCAGCCGGGAAATGGAAGGCTCGTGCCTGTAGACCCACACGGTTTAGGAGCGCGAGTGCGCTTGCATGCGCATCGTGGTCACTCACGCCGTCGAGCATGAGCGGCAGCGCGGCATTCTCCAGTACAGTCAGAGTCGGAAGCAAATTGAAGAATTGAAAAACAAAGCCAACCTGTCGGCGACGAAACTGCGCCAGGGCAGCTTCACTGAGGGTTTCCAGTACCGTGCCGCCGACTATGACACGGCCATGGGTTGGTCGATCCATGCCTCCAATGAGATGCAGCAGCGTAGATTTGCCGCAGCCTGACGGTCCCATAAGTGCGACAAATTCACCGGGGAACACCTCTAAACTGACGCCGCGTAGTGCCGCGACCGTGCGCTGCCCTGTGCTGTAGACTTTCTTGATGCGATCAACGCTCACTAGGGGTTCGTTTTCTTCCATTAAAGAGAACGTACCAAACCGGCGGGGGGTCGAGAACCGTACCTTTCGTCAACTGTCTAACTTTAATAGGCCACAGGTTTTCCCTGATGGACATCGCGAAGCGGACCCTGCTACAACCTGTTACATCTCGGATACGAGAAAGGGGGAACTATGGGAAAAAAAGCACTTCTTGTTGGAGTGAACCGTTACAAAATTCCAGGTGCTGATCTGCGTGGCTGTGTGAATGATGTGAAGAATATGCAGGCGGTATTAACCCAGCAATACGGGTTTGCCGAGAAGGATGTAACGATACTGACCGATCTTGCCGCGACCACCAAAGCGATGCAGGCCGGAGTAAGTAAGCTTGTCCGCGAGGCACGCAAAGGGGACGTTTTGCTGTTCCATTACTCAGGTCACGGCTCTAATGTACCGGATGCAAATGGTGATGAAGCCGACCATCGCGACGAAATCCTCTGCCCGACGGATTTGGATTGGAAGAAGCCACTCTTAGATGATTGGCTGCGCACGACGTTCGACGGTCTCCGTGCTGGTGTGAGTTTGACAGTGATTATGGATTGCTGCCACTCGGGTTCGAATACGCGCGTCCTTTTAGCTCCAGACGCCCCGAGTATTCCCCGATACTTGCCAAGTCCGTGGGATCTGGTGGCAGCGGAGTCGGGACGGAAATTACGAGGGAGCGTGCGCGGCAGTTTGCGCAAATCGACCGCTGTGAAGCGGAGGAAGAAAGATGTCGTTGATGTCGCGATCCCAGAACTGTTGATTACTGGCTGCCGCGATACGCAAACCTCAGCGGACGCGCATCTGGGTGGAACCTTTAATGGGGCGCTCACGTATTGTCTGGTCGAAACGCTGAAAAATGCTGGTGGGACGATCTCTTACGACCAACTCCATGAACAAACTGTGAGACGGCTGAAGCAGGCAGGGTTTGACCAAGTGCCGCAACTTGAAGGAATGCGCACAAAGTTCAATCGCCCGTTCTTATCGCCGGAAGCCTAAAAGCTCGTCCGAATAATCACTAACAAAATCTCCTCCGTCCCAAGCTCTGCCCGGGACAGCAGTGATCGCAGGGTTCTGCCGCATATTCGTACCCAGGTTCTGCCTGGGTACGAATATGCGTTTCTGCCTCTTAGATTTCCTGCCTAACGGAACTACTTCCTTTCCTTGTCCGCCTTTGCTTCACGTGTAGCCTTCATCTATAACCAACCAGCACATCCGGTAGAGGAGGGATATGCTCGTGCGACTGATTGTTTTGGTGACGTTCCTCATGCTCGGAGGTCAGCCTCTATGCTCATGGGCACAAAATCCTCCTAGTAATGCCAAGACGTGGAAACTTGTTGTCGAATTCTCTGCCAAAGAGCGAGAGCGCATCGACATAGCTACTGAAACTCCTCGTCACTCACAGTTTTCCTATCTCCCGGCAGAACCATACCCGTTTACCCCACCGTACACGGCAGAAGAAATGGGGTTTCGCTCGATGGAGTTTCCACATCAACCACGGTGGTCGTGTGTGTATGCGGACGCCGGCGCCACCATTGACCACTGGGGTCATCTCATTGTCCAAAGCAAAACTGTAGGCTTAGTCGCTTATAACGGAGATCAAGGATTGAAGACTGAGGTTTACGACACCACTCCGGGTGAAAGCTTCGTCACCTCACTCTCGCAAGATATTGCTCCAGCCGAGAAATATGGCAATCAATCGCTCTTCTCGCGCTACCGCACCGATAAAACATTTACTAAGAAGATTGATATGTTCGTGTATACCAACGGACTACGTCGAGTCCGACGTCAGCCGCAGCCGCGGCGCAGTGATCGTTTTCCTAATCAAGCTTTTACGTTCGACGATACCTTCGGTCGCGATGCCTGGGAGTGGTCCTGGCGTCTCATTGGTTCAGACGTGCTCTATCAGACGTTGCGTTTTCCCAACACGCGCACGTCTATCACGTTGACCGATGCCAACGGAACCCTTCATGACACGCCGGTACAGGAAGTAAAACCGATGGGGAAGGATTACCCTGCGTATACCGCTGATGGTGGAGTTCCCTGCTATGTGGTCGAGGCAAAGGCGCGGGAGGACTGGTCACCAGGCTATTACGCCCCTCGCATCCTCTATTGGCTTGATCAGCACGCGTTCTACCCGTTGCGCATTGAGGAGTACGATCGTGAGGGCAAGCTGATCTTTATCGAGACTCGCGTAGCGGAATTACGCAATCCGGGGTTGAAAGAGCGTGGCTACGGCATGCAGCTTGATTTGTATTGGGATCTGACGACCGATTTGATGACCTATTCTGCGCACGACGGGCATCAATTACGCCAGTGGAGTGACGAGGATCGCAAGGCATACTTTAATCCAGATTTTCTTCGCCGCGTGTGGTTTATCGGGGGTGTAAAAAGTCAGGCGGACGTGAGCACCCCAGAAGAGTTCTTCTTGCGCCCGGCATTGTTTGCTGACAAATTTCCCAGTGAGCGAAAAGTCGAATTACCGTTAGACCTCCGTGCTCGCATTGACGCCCAAGAGAAGGCCGGGCATTTGGTGTTTAGTGAAGAGCGCGTGGAGAAGTGAGAGCAAGACAGAGACGTGAGATAGAGACAGAGAGGAGAGACTGGGACTGGTTGTCAGTCAATTTAGATTTGATAGGTAGCTTGCAGCAGCGTCATGCCCGCGAAAGCGGGAATCCAGGAGGCATAACCGCCAGCGAAGTCGAAGGACGCGCAGAGAACTGTACAGCACATCTCATTTAGGTTCACTATAAGAACTCACCATGACAGATATCTCCACTTGGTTGCGATCCCTGGGCTTGGATCGGTACGCTCAAGTCTTCGCTGACAACGACGTCGACCTTGAAGCACTCCGACTGCTCAGCGACAAAGAGCTGCAGGAGTTGGGCGTCTCGCTCGGACACCGCAAGAAGCTCATGAAAGCGGTTGCTGATCTTGCGGACAACCTGACGAAAACAGAGGGCAACAACAGTCCAGAGTCTAGAGTCCAGAGTCTGGAGTTAGCACGCGTCCAAGGTCCAGAGTCCAAGGTCCAAAGTCCCAAAGACCAATCCCTAGTCCCTAACCCCCAACCCCCATCTGCCGAACGTCGCCAGTTGACCGTGATGTTCATTGACCTGGTGGGCTCGACTGCGCTCTCCGAGCAACTTGATCCCGAGGCGTATCGCGAGGTGGTCCAGGCCTATCAACAGACCTGTGCGAAGGCGATCCAACGGTATGGCGGCCACATCGCGCAGTATCTCGGTGACGGCATTCTCGTATACTTTGGCTATCCCCGTGCGCATGAAGATGAGGCTGTGCGCGCAGTGCGGGCAGGGTTGGAGATTATTGCCGCGTTGCGGCGTTTTGTTCCCTCTCCCGTGTTAACGGGAGAGGGTTGGGGTGAGGGCCAACTCCACGTCCGCATCGGTGTTCACACCGGGTTAGTCGTTATCGGAGAGATCGGTGATGGCAGTTGCCATGCGCAGTTAGCCTTAGGCGAGACACCGAACCTTGCGGCACGCATTCAGGGGGTGGCCGCTCCAGATACCGTTGTCATTAGCGCAGCTACGCATCGCTTGGTACAAGGATTGTTCGAGTATCAGGATGTGGGTGCGCAATCGTTGAAGGGGATCAGCACTCCGCTCACGCTGTACCGGGTTGTGCGGGAAAGCGAGGCACAGAGTCGCTTCGAGGCCGCGACGCAGACAGGATTGACGCCGCTCGTGGGACGAGAGCATGAGATTGCGATGCTCTTGGAGCGCTGGCAATTAGCCCAGGATGGTGAAGGGCAGGTGGTGCTGTTATCGGGTGAGCCGGGCATCGGCAAGAGTCGCATTGTGAGTGCCTTGTGGGAACGCCTGGAAGGCCAGGAGGCGCAGGCACTGCGCTTCCAATGTTCACCCTACTACGTCAACAGTGCGCTCTATCCGATCATCGACAACTTTGAACGCACGCTGAAGTTCGGTCGCGATGAGACGCTGGAGTCCAAGCTCGACAAGCTCGAAGCACTGGTTGTTACCCATTATGGCCAGCCGCTCACCGATGTCAGGTTCCTTGCCGCAATGCTGTCGATTCCATGCGAGGAACGGTACGGAGCGCTTGTCATGACGCCACAGAAATACAAGGACGAGACGCTGCGGTCGCTTGTCGATCTTATCGAAGCGGCGGCTAGGAAACATCCGACGGTGATGGTATTTGAGGATGCCCACTGGGCTGATCCTACCAGCCTGGAGGTGCTTGACTTGTTGATCGACCGAGTCCGGACCACACCGCTGCTGCTCGTGTTGACCCATCGGCCTGAGTTTCAGCCGCGCTGGTCTGCGCATGGCCAGGTCACGGTGCTCAACCTCTCCAAGCTCACACGTGCACAAAGTGCTGTGATCGTTGCCAAGCTTACCAGCGGCAAGGCACTGTCAAAAGAGGCTGTACAACAGATTGTGAGTAAAACGGATGGCGTGCCGTTGTTTGTGGAGGAACTCACGAAGACTGTCTTGGAGTCGGTTGAGTCAAGCGAGTCTCAGAAGTCTAACGAGTCGCCCCACTCCACGCCCCTCCAACTCGCAATTCCTGCAACGCTGCAGGATGCGCTGATGGCTCGACTAGATCGGCTCGGGACCGCAAAAGAGATCGCGCAGATAGGCGCAGCTATTGGGCGAGAGTTTCGCTACACGCTCCTGGCTGCCGTAACCCCCACCTCCAAGCCCGAGCTCGATCGCTCGCTCGAGCATTTAACCGACTCTGGGTTGGTGTTTCGGCGCGGCACCCCGCCAGAGGCGGCCTACACCTTCAAGCATGCGTTGGTTCAGGATGCGGCCTACGACTCGCTGTTGAAGAGCCGTAGACAAACGCTGCACGCCACGATCGCACGGGTACTGGCAGCAGACTTTCCGCAGACTACTGCTACCGAGCCTGAGCTGCTCGCGCATCACCTGACAGCGGCGGGGCAGGTCACGGCAGCGCTTCCGTTCTGGCAGCAGGCAGGCACGCTGGCATTGAAACGCCTGGCGCTTCAGGAAGCGATTGCGCATCTGAACCAGGGTATAGAGATCGTCGGCACGCTGCCGCAGTCTCCAGAGCGTGACGGGCAAGAACTGGATCTGCGCACTCCACTTAGCACGGCCTGGATAGCGCGCAAAGGCTGGGGAGCGCCTGAGGTGTGGACCAGCCTCCAGCCGGCGTTGGGGTTAGCCAAGTCCCTCGACCGCCACGACGCATTACTGCCGATCTACTACGGATTGTGGAACAGCGTGCTGGTCCAGGGCCGTATCGCCGACTCACTCGACTGGGTCAATAACATGTTGGCGACTGTAGAAGCCAGCGGTGATCTGGATCTGTTGCTTGTGGCACACACGGTAGCATGCACGACCCACTTTTGGCGGGGAGATTTCACCCAGTCCCATGTACATGGCGACCGGGTGCTGGCGCTGTATGACGAAGAGCAGCGCCGCCACCTCGCAGACCTGATGAACAGAGATCCGAAGACGTCTGTTGGCATCTTCGTCTCCTTTGGAACCTGGATGCTAGGCTATCCGGATCGTGCCATGCAGCTCTGCGATGCCAACGATAGCCACGCATGCCGACGTGGGCATCCCTTCGACCTCGGCTTTGCGCTCACCACAGGCAGCCAGGTCTGGGATTTACGTTGCGAACCCGAGCAAATATTGCCGCGGGTTGAGGAAGCCGAGCGGCTGGGCCGCGTACACAGTCTGCCCTATATCTCGGAAGTGCTGGCGCAGGTCTGGAAGGGAGTTGCTTGGCAGCGGGCCGGACGCTTGGCCGAGGGTATTCCACAGCTGCGGGGTGCACTGGAAGCGTTTAATGCGCATGGCAGCAAGATTTGCATGCCGTATTATCGGGCGATCCTGGCCGAAGGCCTGGCCTTGAGCGGTGATAGCGAGGGTGGATTGCGGTTGATCGAGGAGAGTCTCACACAGATTGCGCGGCCGGGTTGGGAAGAACGCTCACACCTTGCTGAGGTGTTGCGGCTCAAGGGCTGGATGCTTACGCTTCAAGGCGACTTGGAAGGTGCGGAGCAAAACTATCTCGCTTCACTTGACTGGGCACGCCAACAACAAGCGAAGTCCTGGGAATTGCGTACCGCGACCAGCCTCGCCCGCCTGTGGCAACAGCAAGATAAGCAAACGGAAGCTCACAAGCTGTTGTCAGAAGTATATAACTGGTTTACTGAGGGATTTGAGACGAAAGATTTGCAAGAGGCGAAAATGTTGATTGAAGCATTGAGCCATTGAATCATCGGGTGATTGCATGATTGAAGAATTTTTCATCATGATTCGATGAACAACTGACCAAAGGATAGTGACTATGACCGAATCCGTTTTATTGGTCGAAAAAAATGCAGGGATTGTTACGGTAACGTTGAACCGCCCGCAGGCAATGAATGCATTGTCGCACGAATTACGCCAGGCAATCGTGCACGCGTTCGCCACGCTACAAAACGATCCTACGACCCGGGTGGTTATCCTTACCGGCGCTGGCAAAGCCTTTTGCGCCGGTCTCGACCTCAAAGAGCTAGGGCAAACGGGCTTGCCATCGGTTGGCGCGCGCGGTGCGGTCGGTGGCGAGGACGATATTATCGTAGCCATGTCACAGTTTGACCGTCCAATCATCGGCGCGATCAACGGTGTTGCTATCACTGGCGGTTTTGAATTGGCTCTGGCGTGCGACATTATCATTGCGTCGAGTGCCGCACGATTCGCTGATACCCATGCGCGGGTTGGTGCCATGCCGGGGTGGGGATTAAGCCAAAAGCTGTCGCGAGTTATTGGTGTCTATCGGGCCAAAGAATTGTCGCTCACTGGCAATTACCTCTCTGCCGAGAAAGCCGAAGCCTGGGGGTTGGCGAATCGCGTGGTTGCGCCAGAAGAACTGCTTTCGACCTGCCGCCAATTGGCCGCCGATATTCTGTCTTGCGCACCGGAAATGGTGCAGAGCTTGAAACGCGTCATTGATGAGGGATATACCAAAACTCTCAGTGAAGGAATGCAGATCGAGTACGAAGCGTGGCGAACGCATAGTCGTACCATAAAGCCAGAGGACCTTGCCGCACGGCGGACGCTGGTGCAACAACGCGGGCGTGAACAAGCATCATAGCGTTATTGGCGATAGACAAAGAGTGATTTTTCAGGAAGAGAACTTTCTCCTCCTCTGTTCTTATCGAAAAATCCATCTTTTGTCGGCCTTTCTCGCGAATTTTTCCCTTACGTGGTGAAGATGGCCTGTAGTAAGGTTTTTTCTGCGCGTTCTTTCAGGGCATACCAGGGCCCAGAGATCCTATATTTTTAGGACTCTAAATCACTCACATTGTTTCACAGGATGGACTGTTATTGTGATAGAATCGCTGTCATAAAGCGAGGGTGGTAGCGATGCGTACATATTATCGAACGTGGACTGGTCTCTCTTTTCGTCTTTTGTTGCTGGTTGCCATTATAGGAGGTGCACGCGAGGCTGCTGCTTTACAAACGAATACCGTGCCGGATCTGACACCGAGAACGATGGAAGAAGGGTGGGAGGAGGTTTTTCCATGCTGTCGGCTTGATGTGTCTGCCTACCCGGGAATTGGGACGTTCGGATTTGCGAATCGTATGTCACGTTCCTTTGCTGCGTGGTGGGGGAATGATGTCACATGGTGGGCAAAACATTACCCAGAAGCTATTGGCAGCTTGATTCTCTCTGACCTGGCCAGCTCGGCGAGTCTGCTTCGTGCAACCCAGCAACTAGAAGATGTTTCTCTCCCGCAAGTCGAAGACCCGGAGTCGGCAAATCTACCAGAGCCAATTTGGAGTGCCACGTCTCCTTGTTGTCAGGAAGAAGTTCCCCTACCGCTGGGGGTGAACTCGCCACAGCTAGCATCTGCACCACCAGTGAGTACTGCAAGAGCCCGTCATTCCACACCGCTGAGGAAGGAACGGATCGCTCCGCAAGTGGCAGAACCGTGGACCGTGAATTCTTTCCCAGAGCCATTCTATATGTTGCTGCTCGGTTCTGGGTTGCTGGGCCTCGGTATGCTACGTAACCGTTCCAAAAGACTATAAGCGTGCCATTCTTGCCTGTGAGATTGAAAGGAAGACTCCCTTTACGATTTGCGCCTCAGCTTCAACTGAGACAGAAAATAAACATCCTCTGTAGACAATCAGGAACGAGCTGATTATGCTCCCATCTAACTTTACAAAGGAGGTGGGCTATGCCAGCACGTAAGCCAGAAGAGTGCGATACCTTATTGTGTGAGGCATTGAACCGCGGCGATTTGGAAGCGGCAGTAGCGCTATATGAACCTACAGCCGCTTTTGTTGCGGAACCGGGAAAAGTTGTTACCGGCCACGCTGCGGTGCGCGAAGCGATGAAGGGGTTTCTCGCTATCAAGCCAAAATTCACTATCAGTGTGAATGCGGTGGAGAATGGTGATATTGCCGTCTTACGCTCGAAGTGGAACGTCAACGGCACTGGGCCGGACGGCAAGCCAGTAGCGATGGCAGGCAACGGCATTGAAGTCGTGCGCCGCCAAGCCGACGGAACCTGGAAGTTTATTATCGATAATCCAGCCGGGGCGGATTGAGGGTGAGCTGGCAGCACGAAGTTGACGGCATCGAGCAACGCAAACGACTCGCCCAAGAACATGGCGGCGCCGAGGCCGTCGCACGTCAACATACCCAGGGAAGGCTCACTATTCGTGAGCGTGTCGCCGGGCTTGTCGATGCCGATTCCTTTCGTGAACAAGGTCCGATCGCCGGACATGCAGAAACGAATGAGCAGGGACAGATCCAAACATTTACTCCGGCAAACTATGTGTTAGGTGTCGGCAAGATTGATGGTCGCCTGTGTGTGGTTGGCGGCGAGGATTTCACCGTGCGCGGCGGGTCGCCGTCGCCTGCGGGATTACGTAAGAGCGTGTTTGCCGAAGAACTGGCGTGGCGTTATCGCGTACCACTCATCCGTTTCCTCGAAGGTGGTGGTGGCAGTGTGCCGCGCGGTGAGGGCAAAGGCGGTGGTGGCGGTGAGGCCGCCAATGCCTCGCCGCGCTTCATGTCGATCATGCAAGTGATGGGCGCGGTTCCGGTGGTTTCTGCGGCGATGGGCGCGGTTGCCGGTTTGCCTGCGGCACGGTTAGTCGCGTCGCATTTTTCCGTCATGACTAGACACACCTCGCAAGTAATGATCGGCGGTCCGGCCTTGGTGGAACGTGCCTTTGGTCAGCGACTCAGCAAAGAGGAGCTTGGCGGTCCAGATATTCATTTGCGCAGTGGCGTGGTTGATAATGTTGCTGACGACGAAGTCGGTGTGTTCGTGCAGATTCGTCGCTTTCTCAGCTATCTGCCGACCAACGTGTGGGAAGCGCCGCCGATAACATCGAGTGACGATAATCGTGATCGACAAGAGCCAGAACTGTTGTCGCTCATTCCCCGCAATCGCCGTCGTGCCTACGATATGCGGCGGCTTGTCGAATGTGTAGTCGATCGTAGTTCATTCTTCGAGCTGGCAGCGCTCTACGGCCCATCGCAGATCGTCGGACTCGCACGATTAAACGGTCATCCGCTTGGCGTCTGGGCCAACGATCCAGCCTGGTATGCCGGGTCGATGACGGCGGATGGTGCACAGAAAGTGCGACGCTTTATTGACCTGTGCGACACATTTCATTTGCCGATTGTCTGCTTTGTTGATGAGCCGGGTTTTATGATCGGCCCCGAAGCTGAGCAGACAGCAACGATTCGCCACGGCACTGCAACACTATTTGCCGTGATGCAATCCACCGTACCGTGGGCGTCGGTGATCGTGCGCAAAGTGTACGGCGTTGCTGGAGCCGTGCACTTCGGACCCGGCGGTATGGTCTTCGCATGGCCTCGGCCGAGAGCGGCGCATTGCCGCTTGAAGGAGGTGTGGCAGTCGCGTATCGTCGCGAAATCGAAGCCGCGCCTGATCCCGAAGCTAAGCGACGCGAGATCGAAGAACGGCTTGCCAGTCAACGCAATCCCTACGCGAAAGCTGAGGCGTTTGGTGTCACTGACCTTATTGACCCACGCCATACCCGACCGGTGTTGTGCGACTGGGTCGACCTTATTCAGCCGCAGTTGCAAGCGCACCGTGGACCGCGAGCGTATACGGCGCGGCCGTAACTTCATATTCTGGTGGGTACAGCCCACCCTACAGCAATAGCATTCGGCACAGATTTTGGTGTTGGACAACGAAATTCCCTCCCCCTCCGGGAGAGGACTCTGTCTTCATCAAGAAAACCGTAGGGGAATCAGATGGGCAGAGCAAGCTGCGGAGCATTATTGCTCTGCCTCCGCCTCCCGTTACCGAAGTGAGCAATGGAAGACGGAACATTATCACACCGCAATCACAATCTTGCCGAAATGCGCGGCGCTTTCCATGAGCTTCAAGGCTTCGCGAGCTTGTGAGAATGGAAAGACACGATCGATTACTGGCTTGGTCTTGTGGATCGCCATCGCGCGATTCATGTCCTCGAACATTTCGCGCGAGCCGACGTAGACCCCTTGTAAACGAAGGCCTTTCATCAATACTGGCATCGGGTCAATCTGTCCGCCGAAGCCGGTGAGAACACCGATCAACCCTACTGTGCCGCCGACACGAGTAGCACGGAATGAGCGTTCGAGCGTGCCTGCGCCGCCGACTTCGGAGACATGATCGACACCAACACTGTTAGTGAGCTTCAATACTGCTTTGTCCCAATCAGGGGTGGTTTTGTAATTGATCGTAGCCCAGGCTCCGAGTTGCTTAGCGCGGGCTAACTTCTCATCACTACTCGAGGTGATAATCACCCGTGCTCCTGCCATGACTGAGAATTGCAAGGTAAAGATCGACACGCCTCCGGTCCCTTGCACCAACACCGTATCTCCAGCTTTAAGATTGCCTTTGGGAAACAGATCTTGCCACGCCGTTACCGCGGCGCAGGGCAGGGTGGCGGCGTCTTCGTAGGTCATGTAGTCAGGAATCGACACGACTCCATCTTCACTCAGCACAACTTGTTCGGCGAGCATGCCATCGACCGCGCCGCCGAGTGCAGAGGTAAAATGATGGGCCATGATGTCACCGGCGAGCCAGTTCTGAAAGAAAATACTGGCCACACGGTCGCCGACCTTCACCCGCGTTACGCCTGGTCCAACCTTCACTACTTCTCCTGCACCATCCGAGCAGGGAATCCGGGGCATTTTGGTCCCGAGTGCACCGCCGTGCTTCACAGTCATGAAGTCACGATAGTTAAGAGATACCGCCTTGACTCTGACAACGATCTGGCCATGTCCAGGGTTTGGATCAGGACGGTCGGAGAGTTTCAAATTATCAATGCCAAACGAATCACGAATTTCGTATGCTTTCATAGAGTCCTCCTTGTCTTTTCTCTTTTCTCACAGAAACAAAACCTTTGCCCGTACCGGCTACTCGTGGCAGCCCGTCATCCCGGACGAGCAGCGCAAGACCCGGAATCCAGGAGCAAAAAGACTGGATTCCCGCTCCCCAGTAAAGACTGGGGACAGGCTTCGCAGGAATGACTGATAGGGAAATGCCTCTTGTTTCTGCCTCCTTGTTTGCATCTATACTATGGACGACTCAGGATGACGATTGTGTACTGTGATGCAAATCTCAACTTTTGCCAAGGTGGTGCGCCCTCTTTGGCATTCGCCCTATGGTGTGCTAGCGTCGGCCAGCGAAATAAGAAGGGCGAAATGGTGATGAATAAAAAAGGGGAAGAGGCGAAAAGGAAACCTCTCAAGAGAAGATTGAAGACATTCTATAGTGTTTTGTTTGCCCGTTTCGCCTTTTCGCTCGCGACCGAAGGGAGCAAGTATGGCGCGTACATCAGAAGCGATTGTGCAAGCACTGAAGGAAGCTGGGATCACTACCATCTTTGGCATTCCCAGTATTCATAATATTGGGCTCTATGACGCCATCCGCCGCGATGGTTCGTTTCGTCATATCGTCTGTCGCCATGAAGCGGCAGCGACACATATGGCCGATGGCTATGCCCGTGCCAGTGGTAGTACCGCCATCATTATTTCCTCAACCGGACCTGGTGCAGGATTCACACTTTCGGCATTGCAAGAAGCCTGGGGCAGTTGTTCGCCGGTGCTAATGATGACCTCGAATATCGACGCCGCCAAGATCGGCAAAGGGTTGGGGGTGCTGCATGAACTTGAGGAGCAGCCTTCGCTCTTTCGCACAGTGACGAAAGCGACCTTCTCCTTACGTGCAAATGATGACCCATATGCGACCATGAAGCAGGCGCTTACTCTCACCCGCAGTAACCGCCCTGGTCCGGTCTACATGGAAGTGCCGCATGACTTATGGGCAAACGAGGTAACCATCGCTCCGGTCTCTCAGCGTAACGGACAAGCGGCAGCATTCCCCTCACGTCTCGATGAAGCGATGACGTTACTGCGTCGTGCAAAACAACCGGTGATCTTTATTGGCACTGACGCGGCTCGCGCAAATTTGGCGACAGATGTGACAGCACTGGCCGAGGCGTTATCGGCTCCGGTCGTGGGCAGCACCGCGGCCAAAGGGGTGCTAGCGGAAGATCATCCACTATCATTTGGCAATGCTGCTCGACGCATGGTGGTCAAAGATATTGTCCCCAATTGTGACGTCGCCTTAGTGATCGGTACGCGGTTGCGTGAAGTCGATGCCAAGCGTCGTGGTCTCGTCCTCCCAGAACAGGTGATTCATGTTGATTGGGATCAGCGGTGGATCGGTAAGAACTTCCCGACCACTGTTCCTCTGGTTGGTGATATTCGTGCCATTACGACTGAACTTCGCCGCCAGCTCGAAGGCGAGCCGTATGCCGGGCAACGGCAGCAACGCGTCGCCGAGTGGCGGAAACAGACAGATGTGGAAATGGCTCAGGTACGGAAAGAATTACACGAAGTACACTATCTCGATACCATTCGTCAGATTCTTCCCCGCGACAGTATGATTGTTGGCGATAACACGCAGCTTGCTTACTGGGCAGAGTATTTTTATCCGTCCTATCAACCCAACGGCCTCATCGCAGCAAAAGGTTCAGGGCTACTGGGCTTTAGTTTTCCTGGGGCGATTGGTGCGAAAGTAGCGCGACCTACTAAGCCAGTCGTCGGTATTATCGGTGATGGCGGTTTTCTCTACACAGCGCAAGAATTGGCAACCTGTGTGCGTCACAAGATCGGTTTTCCGATGATCGTGGTGAACGATAACGCCTATGGGGTTATTGGTTATCTACAACGCACGGCGTTCCAGGAAGAGTATGAAGCAAAACTCACAAATCCGGACTTCGTAGCGTTTGCGAACTCGTTCGGCGTTGCCGCGACACGGGTCAATTCGCCACAGAGTCTTGGTAAAGCACTAGAGAAGGTATTGGCGAGCGGGGAGATGCATTTGATCGAACTGCAAACGACGATTGCCGCGCCGCCGTTTGGCAGGTACTAAGAGAGGCTACAGGCTGTAGGCTTGAGGCCATAGGGACCTCAATAAGATGCGGGTGCATATCCCTATCCGCCCTTCGACTACTAATGATTCGATGATTCAAGGGAACAATGACTATAAATAAGGGAGGGATAGATATGGAACATTTTTTGCCTATGAGAGTATTGGTAGTAACCGTGAGTTTTGTCGCGGCGTGCAATTCCGGTTCACAAGCACCGGTCCAGGAGGCAAAGAAAGAAAGCCCGCCGGTGCAAGAAGGAAAACAGGAAAGCGCACCGGCTCCTGCACCAATCACTGCACCAACGCAGGCTGCAGCCCCTGCCGCTCCCGCTGCCACACCTCGCAAACCACCAAAGGAGACACCCGAAGAGGCCCGTAAGCAGTTAGAAGCTCTTGGAGTTCAATACGATGAGAAGACGTTTTTTCAGACCGCGACCGACGGCAATGCTGCAGCCGTTGAGCACTTCGTAACGGCTGGCATGGACCCCAACATGAAAGACGGGGACAAGTGGACGCCCCTCATGCATGCCGCAGAAAAGGGGCACACCACGGTGATCCAGGCTTTACTTGATGGTGGCGCAGATGCAAACGCAAAAGATAGTGAGAACAATACGGCTCTAACCTGGGCAGCCAATGAGGGGCATGTCGATGCTACCAAAGCCCTTATTGCTGGTGGGGCGGACGTCAATATCCGGAACAAAAGTGGAACGACGCCGCTCACACGGGCGGTACTCTACAAGCGTGATGCCGTCGCTGCGGTGCTCAGGCAAGCCGGTGCGATAGATCCACGACGGGAATAAGTAAGGAGAAGTAGCTCTGAGCGGCGAGCACCGAGGAACGAGTAAAAGGCTTGCTATTTTCTACTCGGCCCTCGAACCTCGATCCTCGGCCCTTTCTGGATGAAAATGTTTCTGTGCGTACTGCGCACGCCACAAAGAAGGAGAATCACATGACAACAGATCGCCGCTTATGTGCCTGGGGCTGGGGATATGAGGATCAACAGCCAACTGTGGAACAACAACAGGCAATGGCCAAAAGCATCGCGGCAAGCCTTGGCCGTAATTCCCTCACGATCAGGAAAACCCTGAAGGTTGACGATTTAGTGTTACGCTCACCACGAGTGACCTCCCCTGCTTCTTTGGCGAAGCTCTGTTCGACGGCGGTCTATGATCGAGCCGTACATTCCTATGGCAAAGCATTTCCTGATCTTCTGCGTGCATCGCGCGGCGAGTTTCCCAATCCTCCCGACGTGGTTGCTTACCCGAAGACTGAGGCTGATGTTGTTGCGTTGCTCGACTGGTGCTCTCAGGCCAATGCCGCGGTGACGCCGTTCGGTGGCGGATCGAGCGTCACCGCAGGTGTGGAACCACCTGCTGATGGTCCGTATCGCGGCGCCGTAACGATTGACTTAAAGTATCTCGATAAAGTGTTGGAGATCGACAAACTCTCACGTGCCGCGCGCATTCAGGCAGGTGTGTATGGTCCAGCGTTGGAAGACCAACTACGACCTCATGGCTATACGTTGCGCCATTATCCTCAATCGTTCGAGTTTTCGAGTCTTGGCGGGTGGATCGCCACACGTTCTGGCGGTCACTTTGCGACCCTCTATACGCACATCGATGATTTTGTCGAATCACTGCGTGTGGTGACGCCGAAAGGAACGATTGCTACCCGGCGGTTGCCTGGGTCAGGTGCCGGTCCAAGCCCTGATCGTATGTTCATCGGCTCAGAAGGAACGTTGGGCATTATTACTGAAGCGTGGATGCGGTTGCAGGATCGGCCTGTGTATCGTGCTTCGGCTGCAGTTCAGTTTGCCACGTTTGAATCTGGCGTGGCTGCGGTCCGCACGATCAGCCAAGCGGGACTCTTCCCAACAAACTGTCGGTTACTCGATCCGGCCGAAGTGAAACGCAATAACGTTGGTGATGGTAGCAGCACGATGCTGATGCTGGGGTTTGAGTCAGCCGATCATGCGGTGGAAGTGTGGTTCAACCGCGCGTTGGAGTGCTGCACTGACCATGGCGGCACGACGCCGAACGGTGTGGTCGTCCGTGGTGGCGGTGAGGCAGCGGGACGTGGTGGTGCGACCGGCGATTGGCGTGATGCCTTTATCCGCATGCCGTACATGCTTGGCCCCATGGCAGCAATGGGCGCGATTTTCGACACTGTAGAAACCGCTATTCCTTGGAATCGTTTTGCTAAGTTCCATGCCGGCGTCATGCAAGCGACACAGAAGGCCCTCGATGAAGTTTGTGGCGGAGGGATCTTGTCATGTCGCTTTACGCATGTGTACCCAGACGGCCCGGCGCCGTACTACACCTTTCTGGGGTTAGGAAAATCTGGTGGAGAAATGGAACAGTGGCAAGCTGTCAAAGGTGCGGCGTGTGAGGCGATGGTGCGTCTCGGAGGAACTGTGACGCATCATCATTCCGTCGGTCGTATTCATCGTCCGTGGTACGACCAGCAGCGTCCAGAGTTATTCGCGACTGCCTTACGCGCGGCAAAAGCAGCTCTTGATCCACAAGGATTATTGAATCCTGGTGTGTTGATTGATCCGAATAGATAAGCGGTCAGCACTCAGCTCTCAGCTAAGAGGGAACGGGTTGCAAACCAGCATTGCACGTTACGGTTAGCTGTTTTCTTCTTTATTCCCAATAATCTGTCACCTATAACCTATTTTGACTGAGAGCTGACTGCTAATTGCTGAGAGCCGATCGCTATTGTGTATAATCTATCTAACCACCAGGCTTCCAGTGAGGCTCAGAGCGATTAGGAGAATACTTCTATGCCAGGTTCGATGAAAGCCATTCTTGACGCTATTAACTCCGGGCAGGCGAAATCGGAAGATTATGCGGCTATGCCTTTACCGGAGTCGATGCGGGCTGTGACAACTCACAAAGACGAAACGCAGATGTTCGACGGACTTCCTTCTGACAAGAAAGACCCACGCAAAAGCCTCCATGTGGATGAAGTCGCGCTGCCGGAGGTTGGACCAAATGAAGCATTAGTTGCAGTCATGGCCACGAGCATCAACTTCAACACCGTCTGGAGTGCGATCTTTGAACCGATTCCGACTTTCCAGTTTCTCGAACGCGCGGCCAAGAAAAGCCCCTGGGACAAACGGCACAACCTGCCGTATCACATTTTGGGAAGCGATGGTTCTGGTGTGATCCTGAAAGTTGGACCAGGCGTCACTCTCTTCAAGCCTGGCGATGAGGTTACGATCCACTGCAACTACGTTGATATGCAGGCTCCGGATGGGCATGATGACTCGATGCTCGATCCGGATCAGCGAATCTGGGGCTTCGAGACAAATTTTGGTGGGATGGCAGAAATCGCCTTAGTGCGTGCCAATCAGCTCATGCCCAAACCTCCACACCTAACGTGGGAAGAAGCGGCATCGATGCCGCTAGTCAACTCAACCTCGTATCGCATGTTAGTGAGTCCCAATGGTACACAAATCAAGCAAGGTGATATTGTGCTGATCTGGGGCGCGGTCGGCGGCCTCGGTGGTTTTGCTTTGCAGTATGTGCTCAATGCTGGTGCCTTCCCGATTTGTGTCGTCTCGTCACAAGAGCGTGTGCGCCTGTGTGAAACCATTGGCGCGCGTTGGGTTATTGATCGCCGAGCAGAGGGGTACCAGTTCTGGAATGCTGACGGCTCACAGAACGTGCGCGAACTGCGCCGCTTGGGGCAAAAGATTCGTGATCTCACCAATGGTGAAGACCCTGATGTCGTTTACGAGCATCCGGGGCATGATACCTTTGCTGCTAGTGTCTATATCGCACGCCCTGGTGGCAGTGTGGTGACGTGCGCGTCAACCACTGGCTATATGCACGAGTATGACAATCGCTATTTATGGATGAACAAAAAACGCATCATCGGGTCCCATTTCGCGAATTATCGTGAAGCCTGGGAAGCGAATCGCTTGGTCGGGAAACGCGCGATTCACCCGCTGCTCTCGGAAACCTATCCTCTGACCGAAGCCGGCGAGGCAGCGTATCGTGTTCATCACAACATGCAGATCGGCAAGATTGGTGTGCTGTGTTTGGCGCCACAAGGCGGGCTTGGCGTACGTGATCAGGCGGGCCGGGCACGGCATATCGGGCAGATCAACTTGTACCGCAATGCCGTCAAAGGACAGTTTAAGTTGGTGAAAACTGAGCCGTGAACGCGCCACGTAAGATGCAAAACAAGAGAAGGGTTAGCATCTCACGCAGCACGCAACACGCAACACGTGATGCGTGGTCCGTGTTGCGTGTTCTTCGGCAACAGAAGAGGCCGCTCCAGCGAGCTTGAGGTATGCACCTTATCACTATCCGCCCTGCCGCTGCCTCTGATGTTGAAACGATCCTACGTTTCGTCAAAGGACTGGCAGCATTTGAAAACGAGCCAGATGCGGTCAAAGCGACGACTGTAGATTTACTGCGTGATGGATTTGGTGAGCGGCCCAAGTTTGAAGTGCTGATTGCTGAGGTTGATGCGGAGGCGGTTGGCTTTGCGCTGTTCTTTCCCATATACTCCACATGGGAAGGACGAGCAGGAATTCATCTAGAAGATATTTTTGTGCTGGAGCGGTGGCGTGGTCATGGCGTTGGTCACTTGTTGTTAGTTGAACTGGCGAAAATTACTGTGGCCCGTGACTGTGCGCGCTTAGAACTATCGGTGCTCCACTGGAATCCCGCCCGTGAATTCTACCATCGGCTTGGGATCATGCATCAGCAAGAATGGCTGCCGTATCGCATTAGTGGAGAAGCGCTTCACGCATTAGCAGCGACTGAAAGAAATCCGACTTTGGACCCTGGACTCTAGGCCCTGGACTGATCCTCTTCACACTTCTTGCACTCCAATTCCCATCCCAGCCGTCTTCGTCGTCCTTCAAGCGTCACGACCCAGGGTCGTTCTTGCCACGGAGGATTGTGACGGGTGTGTTGCGTATGACCGCACTCCAAGTCAGCCACCCAATCACCAATCTCATCTTGGTGAAAACTGATGATCTTGCGTTTCACGTTTTCTGGGCAGCGTGGGCTGTGCGCACGCCTACTTCTCCAGCGTTACTCCACACCCAGTCGCTTCTTTCCCTCAGCAGACATCATGTCCGGATGCCATTGTGGTTCCCAGACGATACGGACTTCTGCCTCATTCACCTGAGGTAATGCTTCAATCCGACGCTGTGCATCTCGGGCGATAGATGGTCCCATGCCGCACCCTTGAGCGGTGAGAGTCATTTGTACTAACACGTTGTGTTTACCGTCGGAGAGAGGATACAGGCGGAGATCATAAATCAAACCGAGATCAACCACGTTAATGGGAATCTCGGGGTCGTATACCTCGCGCAATTGTGCCCAGACCAGGTCTTCGGTGAGTGGGCCATTGCTCTGCCCAGAAGCACGAGCGCTTGGGCAACTCTGTTTGCCAATTGCATCCGCATCTTTATCGGTAATGCGCACGAGTTTTCCCAGCGTCGGCAGACGGAGCGTATATGTTTCACCAAGGGCTTGGGTGACAAACGCCGGAGTGCCTTTCGGAATCGTGAACGATATTCCTTGTGGAATTTGCGTTCCCTCGCAATCACGAGTGAGAACAACTTCTTCTTGCGCCATGGTCTCACTCCTAGTGCAGTGCGTGCGGCTCGCTCAAGGTAAACGGCGCGATCGTCGCATTGAAGCGTTCACCCTTAGTAGTGATCATTTGATAGGTACCATGCATGGTGCCAAATGACGTGGTCAGTGGGCAGCCAGAGGTATACTCAAATGACTGGCCCGGAGCGAGCACGGGTTGTTCGCCAACCACACCAGGGCCGCGTACTTCCTCAACTTTGCCATTGGCGTCGGTAATAATCCAGTGACGACTAATCAGCTGCGTTGTCACCGAGCCTTCATTTGAAATAGTAACGGTGTAAAGAAAAAACCACTGGTTTTGCTGCGGCTGGGAGCGAGTTGGATCGAACCGTGCCCTCACCTGCACGCGAATTCCATTAGTAACGGTGTCAGAAGTAAACACGGGGACCTCGTTTACATAAGAGAGATAGCGGCAGTCTAATAAGGGAAGGGTAGAACGTCAACGGGAAGGAGAAAAAGGGATAAGGGGAGAAAAAAAGGGCGAAAAGGGTCAATGGGGAAATGGGGAAAAAGAGTCTGAGAGTCTAGGAGACGAGAAAAGATATTTTCCCGTCTCGCCTTTTCGCCCCGTTCGATAGTCCCCCGTTTCCCCATCCGATCTTGGCAGACAAGATGCGTTTATTGTTCAAGGCTAATAGTCGTAATCCCGAGACCGACGTCGCCGCTCGTCTTCCCGGCGCTGCTCTTCATAGTCACGACGACGTTGCTCCTCATAATAGCGGTCATCACCATACTGCTCACGTTCGCGTTGGTCCATCTGGTTGCCGATAATCGCGCCGCCAACCGCGCCAGCCGCACCGCCAATCGCCGCGCCTTTTCCTTTGCCAATGAGGGCGCCAACGCCAGCACCGCCGGCACCGCCCAAGAGCGCGCCTTTTTCAGTGTTACTCAACGGACGATCACAGCTAGTTGTAGCCAGTAAAGCGACACTGGCAAATACTTGGGCAGCAAGGACAACATAGGTATTTCGCTGTCTCATCATAGCTCCTTCACCCATAAGGTAGGATTTTCGCTATTTGGGCGCTCTCAGGTGAGAAAGAGGCGCCCAGGTACTGATCCTAACCGGCGTTTCTCGTCGTAGCAAGCGTTGATGGCATTTAGTGTCAGCGTTGCGGCCTCTTCAAGAAAAAAAGCAGAGCAAACGCGGTGAAGTTCAACGCGGCACTGAGCAAGAAGGCAACGCTATAACTTCCAGTGACAGCATAAACACGACCGGCGATGAGTGGACCAAAAGCCGCTGGAGCGCCGGAAACCGCGAAGATGAAACCGGCGATGGCACCGACTGAGAGTCGACCAAAGAAATCGCCAATGATCGCGGGAAACAATGCAGTGATGCCGCCGTACGAAAGACCAAAAATGGCGGCCGCCGGGTACAACGTCGTCAGACCTGAACTCAGCATAAAGCCGAGAAACCCGAAGGCTTGCAGCACAAAGCACAATCCTAATGTTGCGACGCGACCAAAGCGATCTGACATTGTGCCAATGAACAATCGCCCGACTGATCCAGCAAGACCGATGACACTGATGGTCATTGCCGCGCGGAACTGTGGCACTCCCAAATCCACAGCGAATGGCACGATATGTACCATCGGCATGAAGACGACCAGCCAGGTAAGCGTGAACACGAGATTGAGTAGCCAGAAGGGAACCGTACGTTTCGCCTCTGCGAGTGTCCACTCATCGCTTGACTCAACTAATTGTGATGGAGACGGAGAAGATAGAAGTGATAGAGGGGTCTGACCATCTGGGTATAGTTTCATTTGTTCGGGATCACGCACCATGAAGGCGGCACACACACTAATCACCGCGAGACCCAGTAGCCCAAGTGTGAGATAGGCACTACGCCAGCCAAAGACTGAGATAAGCGTTGCAGCGAGGGGAGGAAACAGGAATGTGCCAAAGCTCGCCCCACTAGAAGTGAGGCCGATTGCCAAGCCCCGCTTCTCGATAAACCAACGCACAACAGTAGCATTGCACGGCACATAAGCTGCACTCATTCCAGATGCGGCAATAATGCCGAGCGAGAAGTACATCTGCCACAGCGACTGAACTTGACTAGTAAGAAGGATACCGACTCCTAGCAAACACCCGCCGACCGTGATGACGATACGAGGTCCCCAACGATCGGTGAAACGACCACTGACCGCGCCAAGAGCACTGTAGAGAAAGACATACAACGCATAAGGCAACGACAAACTGTCACGTCCCCAACCGGTATCTTTTGAGATCTCCGGCATAAACACGCCGAAACTGAACTGAATGCCATAGGCAACGCAGAGAACAACGAATGCACAGCCCACCACAACCCAGCCGTAAAAAATTCCTTGCCGCGTTATCACTGGTACTGTTCTCGCTTCGGTTGTCACTTGTTCCGTCTTATTCATCGGTTCGCAGTATCCAGCCCAACAGACAGTTGTCAAGGCAACACTTGAGCGGTCTGAGAATCCTCCCACCCTTCGACAAGCTCAAGGTGAACAGTACTGAGCGCTGAATCCCCTTCGACAAGCTCACCTGTGCCTGTGGCACTGGCGCAGGCAGGACAGGCTCTGTCGAAGCATGAATGGGGCTCAGATCCACAACTGATTTAGGAGTTGATTATGCACGCGACGCGCACCACAGGGAATGAAAAACCGTGGCCTCGCGGCCGGGAGCGGACCCACAACAGGTCGGATAGGTCAAGGTGCTGCGAACCCGCTTAGGAGTTTGACGCGAGTGCGCGCAGGCACCACAGACTGTTGCCCTCCGCCAGGATGGAGCACGCAGGGGAGACTCTGAGGGATGAAGCGCACTCAGGGGGTCGCGCCAGGCGGCTGGCGTCACGAGGCCCAGACAGGAGGGGCGCCATGGAGGTGAAGTATGAACGCTGCTGGGGGATCGACGTGCACAAGAAGACCGTGGTCGCGTGTGTGATCGTGCCCGGAGCCAAGCGCGGAGAAGTGGAGAAGGAAACGCAAACGTATGCCACGATGGCCGACGATTTAGGAGCGCTGGGGCAATGGCTGCAGCGCAAGGGCGTAACGCACATCGCGATGGCGAGTACCGGGGTGTATTGGGAGCCGGTGTGCAATCTCTTGGAAGGGCAGTTTGCGATCGTCGTCGTCAATGCGGAGCGCATCAAAGCCTTACGTGGGCGCAAGACTGAGGTGGCCGATGCCGAATGGATTGCTGACTTGCTGCGTCATGGCTTATTACCGGGCAGCTTTATTCCCAGTGCCCAGCAGCGCGCCTTACGCGATCTGACGCGGTTTCGGACCTCAAGGGTCAACGATCGAGTGCGGGCGGTGAATCGGCTGCAGAAGACGTTGGAAGGCGCCAACCTCAAGTTAGCCAGTGTCGTGAGCGATGTGACTGGGGTCTCGGCGCGCGCGATCCTCGACGCCTTGCTGGCGGGACAAACGGATCCCCAGGCACTGGCGGCCTTAGCCAGAGGGAAGTTGCGCAAGAAGACCGAGCAACTGCAGAAGGCCTTAGCGGGCACGCTACGCTCCCCTCATCGGATTCTGGTGGTGGAGCTGCCGTGTCAGATTGATTATCTGGAGGAAGCCGTCGCGCGGCTCGATAGTGAAATTGCTACCCTGAGGCAACCGTTTCAGGCCGAGCTGGCGCAACTCGATTCGATTCCGGGCGTGAGTCTCCGCATAGCCGAAGTCCTGATTGCCGAGCTCGGTGTCGATATGACCCCGTTCGGTCGTGCCCAGCGCTTGGCCTCGTGGGCTGGGATGTGCCCTGGCAATCATGAGAGTGCGGGCAAACGGAAGACCGGCAAGACTCGCCAAGGCAGTCCGTGGTTACGGCGAGCGCTGACCGAAGCGGCCCACGGCGCGGCCCGGACGAAGAAGACGTCTCTCTCCGCTCACTATCGGCGCCTGGCCGCCCGCCGGGGAAACAAACGTGCCCTTGTGGCAGTGGGGCACACGATTCTGACGATTAGTTACTACCTCCTGACCCGCCATACCACGTCTCAGGATCTGGGACCGAACTATTTTGATGAACGCGACCGCGAGGGCGTCAAACGTCGCGCGGTCCGCCGATTGGAACAACTGGGTTACCAGGGGGCACTCTCCCCCTCGGTGAGTACGCCTACCTGATTTTTTCATGGGAGACCTATAGCTCCTGATTTTTGAGTCTGAGCAGTTCTAACGTTTGCAACGCGGCAGCTTGGTCTGCACTCTTTTTATTGTGCCCCTCGCCCCGCCCGTACTGTTTCCCAGCAATTGACACCTGGCTGATGAAGAGCTTTTGGTGGTCCGGGCCACGAGCTTCGACGACTTTGTAAACCGGGGTTTCGCGGAAAATCTTTTGCGTGATTTCTTGCAGCCGAGTTTTGCAATCGAAGGTTTCTCCCTGAGGCTTCCCTTCAAGATTCTCCAAAAAATGACTGGCAATTACCTCTTGCGCCGGAGCAAACCCGCCGTCAAGATATACGGCACCCAAAACAGCTTCATAGGCCGCGGCGAGGATGGAAGGTTTTTCTCGTCCGCCACTGCGGTCTTCGCCGCCGCCAAGACGGAGCCACTTCCCCAGAGAGATCTGTGCTGCTTTGACCGCGAGCACTTGGGCATTAACAAAAGACGCACGCATCTTTGAGAGGGCTCCTTCACTGACGTCGGGAAAACGCTGCATGAGCAGGTCACTCACAGCGAGACTCAGGACCGAATCTCCAAGAAACTCCAATCGTTCATTGTGGCCTTCGCCCGGCTGCAGTGGCGCAGAGCGATGCGTGAGCGCGAGAAGCAAAAGCTCTTTACGCTGAAACGTGTATGACAGAATTGCTTCGAGTTCGGAGAAGTCATGCATGGACAGGAATTAAGAATGAAGAATTGAGAATGAAGAATTGGAGAAAAGACTTCCTTCGGCATTTTTCATTGTATCCTCCCCCATGTCGTCTCACCGTTAGTGCGTTGAATAGTGACTAGGACTTCTCGATTCATCAACTCATTCCCACCTTCAGCCAAGACGCGGATGTAGTTGCGGCTGTACCCCTTGAGCAGCCCGGTGTGACGGTCACGGGTGTGTTCAAATAGCACTGGTAGGCTCTGCCCAACAAAGCTACAGGAAAAGGCCGACTTTTTGACTTCGCCTAATTTACGAATCTGTCGAGAGCGAGCGTCAATAACCGCTTGGGAAACTTTGTCAGAAAATTTTGCGGCGGTCGTGCCACTGCGAACTGAGTATGGAAAGACATGAAAATAGGTCAACGGACTGTCTTCCAGAAAGGTGACCGTTTGTGAGAATTCCTCGTCACTTTCACCGGGAAAGCCGACAATGAGATCGGTGCCGAGGGAAGCATGAGGCAAAGTCTTGCGAAGTTGGTCGAGGACGCGCCGTGCGAGTCCTGTATCGTAGCGTCGTCGCATCCGCGCGAGCGTATGGTCTGCTCCAGCCTGTAACGGAATGTGCAAGTGTGGACAGAGTATCTGTGACCGGGACAAGAGGTGAATCAATGCGTCGTTAATCTCGTGCGGGTCGAGCGAACTGATGCGTATGCGTGGTACTGGTTTGCGTTCTTCGATCACTTCCAGGAGCCAGACTAAGTTCACTTGTGGGTCGAGATCCTCACCATAACCGCCTAAGTGAATACCGGTGAGCACAACTTCCTGAAACCCTTGTGCAGCGAGACGGTCAAGTTGCTCCAACACAGCTCGAGGCGGCACACTGCGGCTTTTGCCACGGGACATTGGTACGATGCAGAACGTGCAAAAGAGATCACAGCCTTCCTGAATCTTGAGGAAAGCGCGTGTTTGTCCACTAAACGTCATCGCTCCTAACGTATCAACTCGTGGTGTCTCGCCCGGCTTGCGCAAATTACTGACGGAGACTCGTTCCAATGCCGCGTCATCAGTGACCGCGTGCAGAAGATCTTCAAGGCGATTGAGACCGATGACGTAATCGACCTCTGGAACTCTGGCGACGGCTTTCGGGTTCACCTGTGCATAACAACCAGTCATGATCACGCGAGCGGTTGGGTTCGCACGTTTCGCACGACGAGCCAATTGACGGCTTTCCGCGTCTGCTTGGTTAGTCACTGTGCAGCTATTGACGATATACACGTCAGCGGTTTCCGAGAATGGTACAAGCGCATGTCCGACATTACGAAGACGGTCCTCAATTGTGGCAGTATCGTACTGATTGACTTTACAGCCGAGGGTGGTGATGGCGACGCGAACTTGCGGAGGCATATGAATTTCTGTCTCGTTAGCGTTTGTCATACATAGATTTCATGCTTCGACAGGCTCAGGTCGAACGGGTTAGGTTAGGCAGGTAATGAAGCTTTCCGTTCGTGCTGAGCCTGTCGAAGGGTGAACGCGAAATGATTTTAGAGTGCCCGTTCAATCCATCCTCCACCTAGGACGCGATCCTCATCATAAAATACTGCTGCCTGTCCTGGTGTTACTGCCGGAGAGGACTGCTGAAACCAAACCTCAGCTTTCCCACCATTTCCTGGAATGATGCGAGCAGGGATCATTGGATGACGGTAGCGGATTTTGACACTCGCAGTAACCTCAGCTTCTTGCTTCCCGATAACCCAGGTGACGCCGTTGGCAATGAGACCGCGTGTCAGCAATTGTTTCTTCTCTCCAACTGAGACGCGCCCAGTTTGCGAGTCAATGCGAGTCACATAACGAGGCTCGGTGAAACCACCGACGCCAAGACCGCGACGCTGACCGATGGTGAAACGATGAATACCATCATGCGTTCCGAGGACGCGTCCTTCTTCATCAACAATCTCTCCAATTGTGACATGTTGCTGACGAGTCGTAGCGAGCCGTTCTTCAATAAAACGAGCATACTCTCCGTCAGGTACAAAGCAGATGTCCTGACTTTCCGGCTTCTCGGCAATGTCCAGTCCTAACGCGCGAGCCTTCTCGCGGACCTCGTTCTTAGTGAGGTTCCCCACTGGAAACAGCGTTCGTGCAAGTTGCGCCTGGCTGAGGGTAAAGAGAAAATAGGATTGATCTTTGCGCTGATCTGTTCCGCGCAACAGTTGATATTGGTCGGCCGCCTGGTCGTACTCGACCCGCGCGTAATGACCAGTGGCGACAAAGTGGGCGTCAAGTTCACGTGCCCGCTGCCACAGCAAATCAAACTTTAAGTCTCGGTTGCAGAGCAAACACGGATTCGGTGTTCGCCCACGTAGATACTCATTAGTAAACACATCGATCACACGTGAACGAAAGGCATCTTTGAGATTTAGCACGTAATAAGGAATTCCCAGTTGTGCGGCAACACGACGTGCGTCCTGGAAGTCGTCGATTGAGCAGCAACCACCATCGTGACCTTCGATGTTGCCTGCTAACAACATCGAGATGGCGATGACTTCGTAACCTGCTTCGACCAGCAACGCCGCAGCGACCGCACTATCGACACCACCACTCAGCGCTGCCAGAACCCTCCGGCCTTCGCCCGGAGAGGACTGAGGACTGAGGGTCGAGGACTGAGCTTTAGCGTTGTCGAGTTGAAAGGAAAGATCTTGGGCCGGAACCGCCTTCATTCGTTTACTACCTTTTTGTCTTCTGTATTTTCAACCCTAGGATTCTACCTGAGAACTCGGCCCTCAGCCCTCATTGCTCAGTCCTGAGTGGGCTGCTCGCACTCGTTCCACGACACTTGGGAGCACGTCGAGGACATAACCAATTTCTACCTCAGTTGTATCTTTGCCGACGCTAAATCGCAGCGCACTCTTTGCCGCATCAGGGTCACGGCCAAGCGCTAAAAGTACATGAGAAGGCTCCAGAGAGCCAGCTGCGCAGGCCGAGCCGGTTGAAACCGCGATTCCTGCTAGGTCGAGCCCCATCATTAGTCCCTCACCAGTTGCATCGGCAAATCCGATATTGACCGTGTTCGGCAGACAATCTTTGGCGGGGCTGTTCACACAGGTTTTTGCAATGCGCTGTAAAATTCCGTCTCGCAGTTTGCCCGTTAGGCGTAAATAATGCACTACGTTCGTTTCCAACTCCCGGGCTGCGAGAGAGGCTGCGATTCCAAAGCCAACGATCGCAGCTACGTTTTCTGTGCCTGCGCGTTTCTCTCGCTCTTGCGGACCTCCGTGCATGAGCGGCGTCATCCCTGTGCCTTTACGAACATACAACGCCCCGATTCCCTTGGGGCCATAGATTTTGTGGGCCGAGAGCGAGAGCAAGTCAGCGCCAAGCGCATTAACATCGATAGGCAATTTCCCAGCGGCCTGCACGGCGTCGATATGGAAAAGAATCTTCCGCTCTTTAATGATACGACTCAAGGCCGCGATCGGTTGAATTGTGCCAATTTCGTGGTTCGCGGCGCCGATAGATACAAGTGCTGTGTCGGGGCGAATCGCTGAAGCTAAGTCTTCGACGGTGACTCGCCCTTCGCTGTTCACCGGTAACAGCGTGAACGAAATGCCGCTGTCGGTCAGTGCTCGCAACGGTTCGAGAATTGAGGAGTGTTCGATTGTCGTTGTCACAATATGAGAACCTCGGGCACGAGTCGCACGGAGAACCCCACCTAACGCGAGATTATTACTTTCTGTTCCTCCACTAGTGAAGAGAATTTCTGACGGGCGACAATGGATCAAGCCCGCAAGTTGCTCACGCGCGGTTTCGATTCCTTGCTTCGCACGACGCCCAGCCCAGTGCACGCTTGAGGGATTCCCGAAGTGTGTGTGCAGATACGGCAGCATCGCCTCGAAGACTTCTGGGCGTAGTGGAGTGGTGGCGTTATAGTCGAGGTAGATGGACTGCATGACGCACTACGTTTCCCACCCATATTCACCGCGTAATTTCACAAAACGACACTCGCCAAAGTATTCTTCTCGTAACCCTGACCGTTCCTTCCAGATACGTACGAGAGTTTGGAGATCTTCTTCGCCCATTGGAGTGACGAGACGACCGCCGAGTCGCAGCTGCGCGAGCAACGGGCGCGGAATGCCTGGAGCCGCGGCCCCAATAATAATGGCATCAAACGGTGCAGCCTCTGGCCATCCGAGAGTCCCGTCTCCAACATGCACTGTCACTTCTTGATAGCCAAGTCGAGAGAGAATAGTTTGGGCTCGTTGGGCGAGGTTTTTCGACAACTCAACCGAACAGACCCGAACACCTTGTTCAGCGAGAATCGCCGTGAGATAGCCCGATCCCGTCCCAACCTCTAATACGTGTTCCCCTTCGGCAAGTTGCGCTGCTGATGCCATCAACGCGATCATGTACGGCTGCGAGATTGTCTGCCCTTCGCCGATCGGCAAAGGGTGATCGTCATACGCTTGATCTCGCACCGATTCATCAACAAACAAATGGCGCGGAACACGCCGCATCGCATCCAGAATAAGCGGGTCGTTAATACCGCGCTGCACAAGCTGGTCTTCGACCATGTGCTCGCGGGCGAGAGTGTAATTATTTAGTGCCATGGGAGTTGTAGCCCGTGTAATTCCTGCAAGGCACGATAGTTGGTGAGATCAACGTGGAGTGGGGTCACAGAAATAAATCCATCGTGCACGGCAACACAATCTGTTCCTTCGTCTGGATCGAAGCCGAGATCATCGCCGCCAATCCAGTAGTATTTCCGACCGCGTGGGTCAACGCGCACTTCCATCGTTTCTGCGTATCTGCGTTTTCCTTGTCGCGTCAAGAGGAAACCCTTGAGCTGTTCACGCGGGAGGTTCGGGACATTGACGTTCAACAATGTGTCAGACGGCATACCTTGCTCGATGACTTCGGTTGCAAGCACTGCGGCGAAATCTGCCGCTGGTTCGAAGTGATGCGGTGTTCCTTTGATGACGAGTGAGACTGCAATTGAAGGGATCCCCAGCAGCGATCCTTCCATTGCTGCGGACACTGTTCCGGAGTACGTCACATCGTCGCCGAGGTTCGCACCTCGATTGATACCAGAGACGACGAGTTGCGGTCGTACCGGTAAAAATCCTTTCACCGCAAGGTTGACACAGTCAGTCGGTGTGCCGTTGACAGCAAAGCGACGCGGCGCAATTTCATCGATGCGGAGCGGACGGTGCAAGGTTAGCGAATGACTCACTGCACTCTGTTCTCGATCTGGTGCGACGGTGTAAATCTCACCAATTCTTGCGAGCGCCGCTTCCAAGGCATGCAGTCCCTCGGAATAGATACCGTCATCATTACAGACCAGGATAATCATAATGGCATTTCAACAGAAACAAAGCGAATAAGAAAGGCGACCGTTGGGGCGATCGCCTTTGACCATGAATCGGGGTGAGCCGATTTGAACGGCCGACCACTCGCACCCCAAGCGAGTACGCTACCAGGCTGCGCTACACCCCGATAGGCAACAACTTTGTACCTGCTTGTCTTATCGTCTCTCCCATGAAGGGGCAAGAGCCTGGATCAGTTACGAGTTCCGAGTAACGAGTGATGAGTATAGAACAGGGGACTGAGCGATCAGGACTGAGTGTAGGAGTAGTCAAAACTCTTCTTTTCTTCCATACTCGGCCCTCAGTCCTCATCACTTAGTCCTATGAGCCGGAGGCGATTATGCCCACTTACCAAGGTGGTTGCCACTGCGGAAAAGTTCGCTTCGAGGTGATCGCGACGCTTGACTCCGTGGTTGATTGCAACTGTTCGATTTGTACGAAAAAGGGGTTTTTACACTTGATCATTGAGCCGACGCAGTTTCGCTTGTTAACTCCGGACGTGCAGATGGCTCTGTATCAATTCAATACCAAGACAGCGAAGCATTATTTTTGTCCGGTGTGTGGAGTGCATTCGTATTATATTCCGAGGTCACATCCCGACAAGATCGATGTCAACGTCCGCTGTTTAGAAGGAGTCGATCTGCACACTCTCACCATTCAACCTTTCAACGGGCGCGAGTGGGAGGCGAGTCGGCATACGCTCGATGACTAGGGCTTAGGAGTTGGAGACTAGGAATTGGCAAAGCTCAACCCAAGTCCAGTGTCACAAACCGATAGCCGAGCGATTTGCCATGCTTGACGAGGATTGGTCGAATTGCTGGATCGAGGAGGCGAGCGAAATCTTCGTGCGGCGCTTGGATACACGCCATTTTGTCTTTCGCTTCAACTCGAACTCGATACGCAGGTAGCCCGAGCGATTGAAACACTTTTACCCACGCGGCTGATGGATCGGTAACGGTCAAGCTCTGTTCGTTCTTCATTGTGAGTGACTATAGTGAGCGTTCGATATTAGCTGTCAGCAGTCGGCCAGCAGAAGGCGTCCTAATGACTCTCAGAAGCTAAAAGCTAACTGCTGACGGCTGAATGCTTACATGACTATAGCGCAAAGGTCTGGCAAGCTGAACCCTGAAGGCTATTGAGGAAACAAGTAAACATGGAAAACCCAAGATTTGGAGTCATCTTCGACCTTGATGGTGTGTTAATCGATTCCGAAGGACTGTATTATCGTGCATACTCCGAGGTTCTCAGACTCTACGGTGTCACGGTATCACGCGACGAGTACGAGCACTACTGGATCGCGCAAGGCAACGGTCCCGAATATATCGTCGAAAAACACAATCTGCCTATTTCGCCTGATGAACTGCGACAGCTTCGTTCGCCTGTCTATTTGCAGCTCTTAGAACAAGAGGTGAAATTGATGCCGTATGTGGAAGAAACCTTAACACGATTGTTTCCTCATTTTCTGTTAACTGTTGCGACGAATAGTAATCGCGAACACCTTGACGCCGTGCTCCGACGTATGAACATTGCGCGGTTCTTTCCTATAACCGTTGCACGTCAAGATTACCGACAGGCGAAGCCTCAGCCTGATGCATTCCTGACGGCGGCGGCGAAGCTCGGGCTCACGCCGCCGCAGTGTGTGGTTATTGAGGATACGTATAAAGGTGTCATGGCTGCGTGCAGTGCGGATATCCGCTGCATTGCTGTTCCTAACGAATACACATTACGCAACGATTTCAGCCGCGCGAGGTTAGTGCTGCCGAGCTTGAAGGAATTAACACTGGAAGTGGTGTACGGACTACTCATATAGAAGAAAGTCAAAAGGCAAAAATGAAAAAGGCTGAAGGCCATAGGGAGGAATGGGGAGGTCCCTGCGGCCTTCAGCCTTTAGCCTACGGTCTGGTCTTTAGACGGTTGCCTTTTACCGTTTTTCTATTATGCTGTCTGCCGTCATGGCCGTACGAGCATGAAGGAGGGAATTGCATGACGGCACAATTCACGGATCGTTATGTTCAAGCCAACGGACTGAAGTTTCACTACCTTGATTGGGGAAACCCGGAGAAGTCGCCTCTCGTGTTGCTCCATGGAGTAGGGCAGACCTGTCATACCTGGGATCTGTTTGCGACGGCGATGTCGCCACATTTCCATGTCATGGCCTTTGACCAACGTGGACATGGCGATACTGACTGGGCACCCGACAAGGATTACTCACGCAAAACTATGGTCGGCGATGTGCTGGCTTTTACCAAAGCCCTTGGTCTCAATCGTTTCTTTCTCACTGGCATGTCGATGGGAGGCGCAAACTCCCTGTCTTTTACCGGGAACAACCCCGAGCGTGTTGAGGCATTGGTGGTGGTTGATGTTGGTCCACGCGTGGAGAAAGAAGGCGTCCAACATATCCGTGACTTCATGACCAACTATCGCGAATTTAACGATCTTGATGAGGCGGCAGCGGTGATTCATCGCTTTAATCCACGCCGATCACTCGACGTCATTCGTAACTTCACCTGTGTATACAATCTTAAGCAACTGCCTAATGGCAAGTGGGGATGGAAGTACGACACCTATTTTAGCCAGGGACACGCACGGCCAGTCGATATCAAACAAATGCACGATGAACTTGCGGCTGATGTGAAGAAAATTACATGTCCCACACTGCTTGTGAAAGGTGGTGAGAGCGACGTCTTTTCTCTGGATGGCGCAAAAGAATTCCAAGAATTGATTCCAGGGTCAGAATTCGCGCTGGTACCCAAAGCCGGACATTCTGTGATGGGTGATAACCCGGCAGGATTTGAGGCTGCAGTGCGCACGTTTTATACGAAGAGAGGATACCTTCCGGTCTAAACCACGGGAGGGCGAAAAGGCGAAATGGGGAAACGGCGAAACGGAAAAAACAGATTCCTCTTTTTTTCCCTCTTTTTGCCCCTTTCCCCTTTATCCCGTTGACCCTGAGGGACGGGAGAGGAGAGACATCATGGACCTTGGACTGAAAGGCAAAGTCATTATCGTTGGTGGTGCAAGCAAAGGAATCGGCAAAGCGACAGCACTTGGGTTTGCCAGGGAAGGGGCGAAGGTCGCAATTAGTGCCCGCGACCCTGGTCAATTGCAGACCACAGCGGATGAAATTCGCCGCGAGACTGGAGCAGAGATCCTTGCTGTGCCTGGCGACCTCTCTAAAGCCGACGCGACGGATACATTCGTTGACGAAGCAGTCAAAAAGTTCGGCACGATCCATGTTGTTGTTGCTAATACCGGCGGGCCTCCGCTTGGCGGCTTTGGTAATATGAAAGATGAGGATTGGGAGAATGCCTTCTCTCTGAATTTCCTCAGCACTGTGCGACTTTTTCGCCGTGCGATTCCCTATATGGAAAAGCAGAAGTGGGGACGATTACTAAGTGTGATGTCGATGTCGGTAAAGGAGCCGATCGACGGATTGATCTTATCGAATGGTGTCCGCCCTGCGGTCGTTGGCATGGCAAAAACGCTCTCTCGTGAAGTCGGGAAACATAACATTACTGTCAACACTATTCTTCCTGGCCGTATTCTCACTGATCGTTTGCGCAGTGGAATTGCTGCGCGAGCGCAACGGACTGGAAAAAGCCTCGAACAGGCGATGGAAGACAGTGGTGTAGATGTTCCGCTTGGGCGCATCGGCGATCCACAAGAGATGGCAAATGTGATCGTCTTCGTTGGTTCGGAAGCTGGAAGCTATGTGAATGGGACTAGCATTCAGGTCGATGGTGGGCTTGTCCGAGGACTTCTCTAAGGTCAGGGGAAAATGGGTAAAAGGAAAAGAAGAAAAGAACACTTGATTTTTCCGTTTTGCCATTTCGCTGTTTCCCCTTTTGCCCTTTTCCCCCCCGTGGTATCTTCCACTTCATGGATCAAGTTCTGACTGCGGCTATAGACGCGGCCCGAGCCGCTGGCGATATCGCGCTACACTATTTCCGTACCAATCTTACGGTCGAAACCAAAGCCGACCGCACGCCGGTGACAAAGGCAGATCGTGAATGCGAGACAAAGATCACCGAAGTCTTAAGTGCGCGGTTTCCTGAACATGGTTTTCTTGGCGAAGAGCTGGGCGAACGTCCTGGAAAAGTTGCTGCTCGTTGGATCATTGATCCCATTGATGGCACGAAGAATTTTATCCGTGGTATTCCGTTCTTTGCGACGTTGATTGCATTAGAAGAAGCTGGAGAGATCACTGCTGGTGTGATGTATGCTCCGGCGCTTAACGATCTGCTCTATGCGCGTAAAGGGCAGGGAGTCCTTGCTAATGGTCAGCGAGTGCGTGTCTCTGAGGTGGCAGAGTTACGTGGGGCGATGCTCATTTATGGAGGGCTGAAAGATCTCAAAGTGCGACCGTGTTGGGAATCGTTTCTGAGGTTGGTCGAAGGCACAGCGCGACAGCGCGGGTTTGGCGATGCGCTTGGTCACAGCATGGTCATTTGTGGGCATGCTGAAGTCGCACTTGAGCCAGAAGTGAAGCCGTGGGATCTGGCAGCGACAAAAATCCTCATAACCGAAGCCGGCGGGCGATTTTCGGACTTTGCTGGAACTGATTCAATTTATACAGGCAGTGCAGTGATCTCTAATGGACGAGTGCATGAGGCGGTGGTAAGGATTTTGAATAAGAAATTGTAGATGTCTTTCTCCCTCTCCCGTTCGGCGGGAGAGGGTTGGGGTGAGGGCCAATTTACAGTGCTTTGGTTCGTCCCCCCTTCTCCCTCAAGGGGAGAGGAAATCGATAAACGAGAGAAGAAGCTCCATACCTGAAGGAGGGTACAATGGACGCCCCCATCGAAATTCTCGAATTCTCTGATTACTTGTGACCCTGGTGTTATCCTGCAGCGGTGCGCTTGCAGAAGATCAAGGAACGTTTTGGTGACCGTATAACGATTCGCTGGCATCCTTTCGCGCTGCGTCCACACTACGACCCGACACCGTTCCGCTTCCAAGGCAGTTACGTTGAAGGCGCATGGCGTCGCATCTCAGCAATGGTTGCATCCGAGGGTTTAGCTTACAGGATGTGGGATAAAGACGAATTTCCGCGTTGGAGTATGCCTGGACTTGAAGCGGGGTTCGCAGCGCAACGGCAAGGGGGAGACGCCTTTCAGCGTTTTCACCTGAAGCTCTATCGCTCTTTCTTCATCGAGAGTAAGAGTCTGATTGATAAAGATAACCTCGTCGCAGTGGCGCGTGACGCCGGTCTCGACATGAACATATTCATGCATGACATTGATGACCACGTGTTGCAGGAATTGGTTCGCAAACAGTGCCAGGAAGCGACCGAGACCTACTATGTAACAGCTGTGCCAACCGTCCTTATTGGTGGGAAACGACGTCGTATTGGGATGGTACCATCAGAGGAGTATTTGCAAGATTTGGCGATATTGGGGGTGAAAGATTAAGAGATGCCAAGAAATAACTTGTTATCTCTACGGCACTGCTGGACCAACCCAGGCTTGTCGGGGATTTTTATCCTTGCAGGAACGCTTCTGCGGCCCTCACCCTCACTTCCTCTCCCGCTAGGTGGGAGAGGGAAGCCTGAAGGGCAGGGTGAGGGCCCGATGACTGACAACTGATAACTGACGGCTGAATACTTTCCCTTGCTATTTCCTTGGCCCCTTCTTTTTTTCGTCTACTACTGGCTGCGTGACAATGCGGCTCGAGATCTCTTCTTTCATCGTCTCAAAACATTCCTGACACACTTCTGCTCGCCAGCTCCAGGTCGAACGGTTTGGTTGCTCCGTGACCTCGATGGAGAAGTTCAGGAGCGCATCCAGGCTGTCAACTTCGGCATTGCAACGGTCACAGAAAACCTTCACCATAAAAACCTCACGCAAAAAAAGGGGAAATGGCGAAATGGGTAAAAGGAGAAAGGAAGAATGCTATTCGTAAATTTTTCCTCTTCGCCTTTGTCCCTTTTCGCCTCGTATTTTAGGCTGACGCCTTCGTTGATCCCAGTAAGTTCCCACCCAATGTTGGGTGACCGATACGCTTGTCGCCAATCACGTTAACAAGAGCAGTCTTGCCGGATTTCAACGCACGTTCGAGAGCCGGGATGATCTCTTCATTTTTCTCGACGTGTTCAGTGTATACACCCATCGGCTCGAATACTTTGTCATAGCGGATGTTCTGGATCATATCGAAGGACTTGGTGCGTCCTTTGAGCATTGGCATCGATTCGAAAGACGGCCCCCATGAGCTGTTGTTCCACAAGAGGGTGACGATCGGAATCTTGTATTTCGCCGCAGTTTCCATATCCATACCACCAATACCGAGCCCCCCGTCACCACTGACAACGATCACTTGTTTACCTGGGCGACCCAGTTGCACGCCAATACCCATGCCGACACCGTGGCCGACTGGAGCAAGCGGTCCTGCGTCAACGACTTGTCCCATCTCATGTGCAGTGAACCATTGGCTGGTGTAGCCACTCAGGGTGAAACTATCGATAATCAGAGACGCGCTTTTATCGATTACTTTCATGAGGTCGCTGGTAAGGCGATCTGGATGAATGGGGGTATTATTCGCGTATTTCACCGCGCGTTCACCGATGAGCTTCTCGTAATTCGCCCGGATATCAGCCATTTGTTTGATCCACGGGCTTTCCCGCTTCGCACTGAAATCTAACTTCATTTCCTTGATCTTATTAATGATCTGACGCAGCACTAGTTTAGGATCGCCAACGATGCCGACTTCTGCCGGGACGTGCCAGCCGACGCGCTGCGGCGTAGCGTCTACTTGAATGTACGTGGCTTTGTCACTCCACGTCGGTGGTTCACCGAATTTCTCACCACTCCAGTATTTGAACCCGACGGCGAGGACGACATCGGCTTCACCAGTGAACGGTTTCTTCCAAGCTCCGCGAATCGCCAATGGGTGCGCTTCGTCGACTGCACCTTGTCCAGAGCGACGGCAGTACACTGGCGTGCTGGTCAGTTCAGCCAGTTCCTTCAGTTCAGCTGCGGCATCAGACCAGAAAATACCGTCACCACCGGCGATGAGAGGTTTTTGGGCTTTGAAGAGTAGTTCTGCTGCTTGTTCGATACGACGTGGATCGCCTTGCGAACGCAGTTCATCGGGACCATAGACCTTTGCTCCTTTGCGCTGCTTGTTCTCGTCGTCCACGTGATAGAGAATGTTCTGAGGAATTTCTAGCATCGACACGCCTTGTGGCGGGTTAATCGCTTCTCGGAAAGCCTGACGCAGGTCGACTTCGATCGTGGACCAATCAAGCACGCGTTTAGCAAATTTCGAGAAGGTCCGGACTACGTCTGAGCCATAAGCTTCTTGGAAAGAACCAATGTAGTCTTCGGTGGTCGGATGTTGGCCGGAGAGGCATACGACTGAACTATTGGTGAGGCCTGCAACGCACAAGCCGGTGACGGCATTGGTCAAGCCGCACCCGGCAGTGACGCAACATACGCCTGGCGTGCCCGTGACACGCGCATAGCCATCCGCCGCGTAGGCACAGGCCTGCTCGTGACGCATATGAATGAGATCCACGTCGTTGTTCATCAGGTTGGCGAGAATAGGAAACGTATGTCCGCCGTTGACAGCAAACATATACTTCACTTTCTGTTCTTTCAAAATGCGCCCAATGAGCGCGCCGCCATCTACACTAGCCATGAAATGACTCCTCCTTTCGTATCTTCCAAGAGCACGCACTCTTCGACTTCACTTACGCTCAGAGTGAGCGGAGTAGAGATATGTTCTCAAGGCCGAAGCGTTAACCGTTCGTCCTGAGCGTAACCGCGAAGCGGTGAAGTCGAAGGGCGGACAACTTCACTTCTCTGAACTTTTTGGCCGAGGCATCTTCCCATATTTTTTCCTCCTGCGCCAGGGCAAGAGCAATAAAAAAGGGAGGCCTGTACGGGCCCCCCTTCCTCTGGGAAACGTGTTACGTGTTGCGTCGTACGTGTTACATGAGAAAAGGAATACAGGAGCCAGAATACAGAAGTCAGAATAAGAAAAGCCGTGGTTAAGTAACCATGAGACTCTTTTTCCTTCTGGATTCTAACTTCTGACTCCTGAAGTCTTGCTTTCTTTTCTTACGTTTCACGCATCACGTTTTGTGCTTCTACAGCAAGTAATACTGCAAGCGAATCCAGTATGTGTCGCGGTCGGCATAGTAGTTCAGGAACGAACCGTCGACCTGATTCTTGCTGCCCATGTAGATCGCCATGCCGGCAAAGAGATCGAGGTTGTCGAAGTACAAGCCGTGCCAGAACGACTGCAACAACCACAACGGCTGTTTCGCATTGACCGAGTAGGCGAATGCCCAGAGTGGTTCCAGTTTGCCCCTGAGGAAAAAGCCAGAGCCCGACAGGGTATACAACTGTTCCCATCGCTGGTGACGGTCGCGTGGTGCGTTAGTAAACGCATTCAAGTTACTCGGCCGGTTGTTGTTCTGATAAGTGACCAGCTGCTGTCCGGTAAGGAACATCTGGTCTCTCCCAAGGAAGCCAGGGAGCCATGTCCAAGTACGCAGCAAGTCGAAGCCGACCATGCTCCGCCATACCGCAGAGCCTGCCTTGCCTTTCAGTTTGAACATCTTGGCTCCTGGGCAGAATGTGCCGCCAGCAGGGCACTCAGTCCGGTTCGCGAGACTTCCTTCAGTGTGGAAGCCGTTAGCGTGGGCCGCATCTTTACCGCCGTAAGCATCAAACAGAAAATTACGCGGTTCGTTAGTTGACCAACTTTCTTCGAGGCGGAACACTGCACCGGTGTAGTCGAAGTCATTGTACGTGGTGGTAAAGCCCATGACATGCGTCCAGGGGTACCAATGACCAACCGGCAAACAGCCAGTGAGGGCACGGTCATTGTCAGGATTCGCGTCTGAATTATAGCCGTACACGTCCGCGCCATTGAGGAACGCAGCCTGTTTGTTCTGTCGCGACAGACATCGGTCGATACCAGCTTGCAGATCCTGTCCAGGAACACCGAAGCCGAATAGCGTATCCCCTCGGAGCGCACCAGTTCCTGGCTGGGTTTTGTCGAACAAGCGGTCGATTTTAAGAAACGCGCCAGGGTCGGCCCGTTTGAAGAGATAGTTGATCGAGAAGTCGAAATTATCGAACGCCTTTCCCAGAATCCGGGTGCCGATCATGCTGTTTTCCCACTTAGTTCCACGAATCTGGTGGCGATTCCCGTCGATAAGATAGACGAAATTTGCACGATGTTTCTCATCGCACGGCGAACCAATACACCCATAATCTGGTGCTTCGCGGTTCGCGTTCGGGCCGACGCGGAAGATCGACCAGGGGTTGCGTACCCGTCCCCACTTCTTGAAAGGTTGCAGAGAATTGACAAAGGTACGAACACCAGGGCTTGTCTTTGAAGTAACTTCCGTGAAGAGCCGCGGGTCGTGATATTGCAGGTCCCACCCGCCTTCAAGAATCAGATGGTTAGTTCCAGGTCGCCAGCGTGGGGTGTAGAAGAATTCCCATCCGATGTTAGAAAATAGAGTGCCGACATTGCCAATATCATACAAAAATTTGACCGCCCAGATCGGGGTGCGGAAGTCTTCGAATGCTTCACCCACAAACCCATTCTGGTCGATGCGGAGGGGGTTCACAATATCAATCGAGCGAAACAAATCGGATTCTCCCCACACAATCTGTTGCCTGCCCAAGCGCATTGACAGTTTGTGACCAAACACGTTACCAAAGTCCGCGTCGAGGTTGATTTCACGAATCTCATTTTCAGGAATCGTGAAGTGATATGTTTGGTGTTTGTTATAGAGCTTTTGATACTTATCGCGCAGTAGATAGACCGGATCGAAGCGCCCGCGATAGGTTAGCGAGAAATCTGCCTTCCTAATGAATGGAAACAGCGGCATCTCGTATTGTCCGAAAAATTTGCCGTCCTCAATCAAATCTTCGTATTGGTACTCAATACGTGCTTCATTACGCCACTGCACCCACTCTATGCTTCTAGTACCATTGGCCTGAAAAGTTTGTTGCATTTCATACACGAGCTGGATTTCAGAGTTACCGACCCGCGTAGTTGCGCCAGCCACTGCTGGCAGCCATGTGATTCCTGTAGCAACAAGGAAACTGACAAAGAACTTCAGTCCTCCACGAAATCTGCTATGCCTTTCAACCATTATTCTTATCCCTCCTGGTTGACAAAAATCTTCTCCCTAAACCGGCTCTTTCGCGTCGTATATTTATCTAACGTACTGTTACGATAGTAAGCTTCCATTGCCGGTACAAAGCGAAACTGCTTGCACCCCCTTCCCCCCCTCTTTCTTAGCGTTAGGTAAGTTAGGGAGCTTTTAGCGGTCGTTGAGGAAAGTTTCAACTGCCCTGGAGCAATAAGTATATTTAACTGATTGAAATATAAAGAAAATGTCTTTCGATGATAGTCAGGAAAATAAGCACAAGACGATCAACAATCAGCCATCAGCTGTGGAACGCATCAACCGCTCATAGCCGAACGCCAACCAAGGGAGGAGAAATATCGCCCTTGACAGACTAACCTCTGGTCGCTAATACATCCGACCCATGAAGATACAAATTTGTTTTTCAACACTCTTGCGACAGGTGATGAGAATCTCTGTCGTATGTTTATTGGGTTTCCTTGCCCAGTGCTCAAAAGAAGAACCTCCTGCGCCGAAGACAGAAGCATCAAAGCCGTCTTTGGTAGACCAGTATAAATCAACATCAAAGGAAACAGCCGAGAATCCGGGGGTGGCAGGGTCGCCTGGGCAGGTAAAGGAAGAAGAAAAGAAGGGACAGTAGAACTACAAAAGGCAGAAATCAAAAGTCAAAAATAAGCAGACTCTATTTTTCTACTTTTGATTTTTAATTCTCTTCTATGGGGCGTAAAAGAAAAGGGCGGGAATCACCCGCCCTTTTCTTTTGTGGGCGTTACGCCCAACTCCTTTGGTTACCCAATAATTCCTTCTTCTGCGGCGCGGAGGAAGAATTTCGGTTTCAATAATACGAGAAGGGCCGGCACGAAGGTACAAGAACCGAAGAAGCTGATTCCCATCCACAATGCCAACAGCAGTCCCATCTCTGAGCAGAAACGAATATTGGAGAAGGCCCAGAGCATGGTGGCCACCACCAGCGTTACTGCTGTGAAGGTCACCGCCTTTCCTGAGGTGGCTAAGCCAAGACGAACTGCTTCCGTCACTGCCTCGGCTTTTAACGTGTCCTCAGAAGCATTCTTTCTTGATCCCCGTAAATTCTCCATGACATGAGGAAATTCCTCGACCGCACGACTGACGATATATAATGCGTAATCGATGCCGAAGCCTACACCCACGGTCACGATCGGCAGCGACTGTAGGTTGATACCGATATTCTTGTAGCCCATGTACGCGTTGACTACACCGTTGGCAAGGAACAAGCCGATCATCATCACCAGCGAAGCGACTGCAGAACGATAGGTAAACATCACGATTAAGAAAATGGTGCCGAAGCCTAGCAGGTTCATGAGAATGTCGTTTTTGATGATCTCTTCATTCGCAGCACCGGTGACGCCGATCAAACCGCCGGCAAGACGGAAGTCCGCTTTCTCCATGGGGTTGGCTTTGACGAAATCACGTGCTTCACCAATCATCCGCGCGACGTTGTCGCCTTGATGGTCGCGGGCATAGAAGGTGACGTGTGAGGTCGTGTAGCTCGGATCAAGGAATCGCGAGGTTTCCCCCGGAGGAGCCCCGGCGAAATAATAGAAGAACAGTGAGCTAATCTTCGGGATTTCGTACGGAATTACTGACCAACGTGGTTGCAGATCATAGAAGGTCATGTTGATCGATTGCACGATATCGGCCAGAGAGAAGCTGTAACCCACCGACGGGTCTCGTTCTAATTCACGTTGGAACTTTTCCATTGTACGTAGGACGTTGGGGTCTTTCAGCACGTCTTTATCGCGCCCTTCGACCACTACGATCAGCGGCTCGATGCCGCCAAAGTATTTCTGAATTTCGAGGTGCGACTGGTTGTACGGCGAATCCTCATGTAACAGCGGTGTCGAAGCCGTAGGATCACCGAATGTGAGATGTTGTACCTGGGTAAGGGAAATAAGGAAAGCAATAACCCAAAAAGCGACAATGCCTTTAGCGTGAGTAGGGTCTACAATCCAAGTTGCACACGTGTTCATTAACTCCTGTAACCACCCCTTTTCGCGAGAGAGGACTTTTTCTTTGTCCGGGGCTTTGAGGTAAAAATAAACAATGGGGTTGAGGAGCAACTCACTAATCGCCACGGAAGTGACCCAGATTGACGCCGAAATGGCGATGCGTTGCAGAATGACGACCGGGACGACCACGATCGCCAACATGCCTAAGGCGTCGGTGATGATGCCACTCATAGTAGGGACGAACAGTTCAGCAAATGCGGCAATGATGGCCTTTTCTTTGTCCCAGTTCCACTTATGATACTCTTCATAATAGCGGTCGTGCATTTGTACGGAGTGGCTGACCGCACGGGCAGTGACAAAGAAGGGAATCACGAGCGCCAAAGGATCCATCGAATAACCCATGAGCGCCTGCATGCCGAGGCCCCAGAATGACGAGATCAGGCCAGTAAGCGTTGGTCGTAACGCGCCACGCCAGTCGTGGAAATACAAGTAAAGCAAAACCCAACAGAATACTGTGGCGGCCATGAAGATGTAAAATACCTCGTTAGCATAATAATAAATCCAACCATACAACTGCGGTTCGCCAGCAACCCAAATCTTGTGTTCATTAGTTTCGAAGGGTTCGATCACTTCACGCTTGACTTGGTCAAAAATGCGGCGATAGTCAAGACGACCTTCGATGAAGTTGGCTTTGATCAAAAGTGCCTGACCGTTGAGGGAAACAAGTTGACCGTAGATCGAGTCAGTGTTGTAACAAATCTTCTTGATTTCCTCGACTTCTTCATTGGTTTTGGGTGGACGTCGCATCACTGGTGGTGTGGCGATAGTACCACCTAACACGGTGAGATAGCGCGTGGTGCGGTGACCGATCGAAGCGATTTGGTCGTGGTTGACGCCGGCGACCCGATCCATTGCTTGGGTCATGTCATAAATCTTTTTGAGGATCTCTTTGTTGAAGACATCTCCCTTGTCGACAGTAAGCATGACGTTAACGTTGTTCGCACCGCCAAACTGGTTAGCGAACTTGAAGTGCACCTGCACGAACGGATGGCGGTAGGGGAGGAGATCATTAAAGGCTGTGGCCATCTCAAGCCCAAAGGTTTTGTACGCCATGAAGCCCGTAAAGAGTATTGAAATAATCAAGACAGGGACACGGTATTGAATAAGTTGTGCACCAATGCGGTACAGTGCTGCTTTACTTTGCGCCGCCTCTTCGACTGCTGAGAGTTGTCTATTGTCTGCCACGGTTGGTCTCCTTGTGCATTTCGAATCGAACCATTAAGTTAGTTTGCCGTTTCCCTTTACCCATTTCTCCATTTCGCCCTGTTTTTGTCCTTTTATCCCTTTTCCCCACTGAGCGTTTGCCAGCTTGCTCCAGCATCGTCAGACAAGAGGATCACGCCTTTCCCGCCGACTAATACGCCTTTGCCTTCCGGGGAAAATGCCACCCCATTGAGCCACGTAAATACGCCACCAGGAGCCTTGGCTGGGGACCAATCGGTCCCGTTGTTGTCCGAGTAAATAATGATGCCATTCGTTCCGGTTGCCAGGACACGGTCATCTTTCCCGGGGCGTGTAACATTGTACAGGTGAAGGGGCGGGACATCCTGCTTATCTCCTTCACGAGAAATCCAGCGCCATTTCTTACCGCCATCATCGGTGGCTGCGACGGCGCCGCCCGCACCTACGACAAAGCCATGATTAGCGTCAAAGAAGCGCACGCGGAAAAAGGCGCCCATCGTCATCACATCTTTGTTCCCCCCTTTTTCAGCCAGGGCATCAAGGAGGCTTTCATGTTGTGCCTCCCAGGTTTTTCCGCCGTCAGATGTATGACGAATGTTCCCGTACTCGCCAACCATCCAGCCATTATTCTGATCCACAAATTGAACGCTGTAGTAGATGAGGTCAGGGACAGCTAAGCTCGTCTCTGGCGACAACCCAACTTGTGAGACCTCCATGCGTTCAACATTCCAGGTTTCCCCGCCATTGTTTGTCCACAGCCACGTTGATTCATCCCCACAGGCCCAGCCATGGTTCTGGTCGGCGAAGGAAATCGCAAAGATGGATTTCGTTGTGCCGGACTTTTGTGCGGTCCACGTCTTTCCTCCATCGCGAGTATTAAGGATAGTTCCTTGGTGTCCGACCGCCCAACCCGTCTCTCCGACAAAGGAGACTTGAGTAAGGCTAAAATCTACGGGGTGAGGAATCTCGGTCCAGCTTTTCCCTCCGTCTTCGCTACGGAGGATACGGCCATTGTAACCAACTGTGACAAAGGTGTTGTTGTTGACGTGGGCAACATCGAAAAACTTGTCCGTCCGTTTGATGAGGTCGTTGTTAAGCTCGACACCATGCCCCTTTCCTTGACAACCAGTAAGAGGCAGCATTGTCACACAAGCGAAAGCTGCAGCAATTAGGAACAGGCGTTGTGCAGAACGCCTCCCTCCCTTATCGACCATAATTACTAACCTCCCTTTGCGTGAAAAAAAGAGTATGTCCCCTCGGCAGGAAATTTATTTGTGCCCACGTCCTTTCCTATTTTTTTGGCAAAATGTCAAGAGAAGGGCGAGAAATGATACTATACGTGGGAGCAGTGACCCAGGAAAAAAATCCCCCAAACAGAAAATCCATCTGGGGGATAAGAAAGTCACAAGCGGGGCAGGGGGTGCTGTGACGTTTAGCGAGCGCTTTGAATCAGGAAATTCACCGTGAACGCTTCAGGGGTGTTCCACTCTTTTGCCGTGTTGAAGTACCAGTCGTACTTGGGCACGTAGTATTCTTTGTACCCCGGCGGACAATCCCACTTGGAGGAGTGAGAAATCTGCATATCGACAACTTGACCGTTATGTGTGAAGACCTGCTCTTCGTCATATGTGGCTGCAGAGTATTCAGCCGACGGCTTCTTGGAGATGTTCATCAACTGCGTCCACGTCTTCCAGATTTCGCCGCCTTGATCGTAGGTTTCTGACCACGAGGTGTTGAAGTATTCCTTGTCGAGGTATAGGACGCGTTTTGAGTACGCATACTGGTTGTACCCAGTCGGGACGCCTTCGACGACCCACACCGGACGACGTTCCCAGTTTACCTTATCGGACCACAAGAACGCGGCAGTACCGGTCTTTCCATCTGGTGCAGCCGCCCAGACGTCGCGGTTCTGATAATGCCCAGAATGAGCAGCCATGAGCACTTCTTTTTCGCCCAACAGACGCCATGTCCAATATCCAGGCTTGGCGTTGAACGCCCAGATCGAATCGATATCGATGTCCGTACCCCAGAACGCATCAGAACGGTTGGCCACACTGATACGGCGAACACGGCGTAGCTCAGGCAGGTACATGTAGGAGTCGTCCGGGTTTTCGAGCGGCGAGTAGCGGAAGTTCAACACACCCGCACCCTTTAAGTCGTTCGGGGCGTAGAGCGGACCCCACTGCTCGGTGTAAGTAATCTGCGGGTTGTGTGGCGCCACCGGTTTTGGGTCCATATACAACCGGCCTTCCCATTTCATGCGACGCCAGAAGTGCGACGCATAGAAACGTTCCATCTCCCCTTTGTTGTTCACGAGTTCGAGGATCCATGGGCATCCCACATTATCCGTGAAATCAGGGAAATACTCATGATTCCACATGACCTTCGCCCCAGCGTGTGGATCACTGGCATCTATCTTCGGGAATGGGCAGCCAGCAACGTAGTTGAACATCTGGCGGCCATCTTCAGAGAGTTTCACTTGTCCAGAGTATTTTTCGGTGGCTTCTTTGTACGCTTTCGGCCACTCGTACTTCTTGTATGGCCCAACTTTCATGACCATGCCTTGCTTGACCATCCACTCTGAAGTTGGAGTCAGAACATCTTTAGCTTGGGCCATGTTATCTTTAGTGATTGTATCGCCAGGCTGTGGGAAGCCAGCCGCGAGAGCGGCTCCTGCCCAGCTCGTGACTGCGGCGCATGCCACAGCAGCAAGAATACGTGACTTGTTCATAGACAATGCTTCTCCTTTCGTAGGCCCCTGCCCCATTGAGAGTCATCTCGACTATAGGAGGAGGGAAACAAGGCTTCAATAGAGCTAGGGAAGGTTTTTTTCTACTACTCACGAAGGGGCATTATGACCCTTGTGGGGAAACCGAAAAGCCCGGAGATTCTTGCGGGGGTGACAGGGACGGTTGGCCTGGTGCTGCAGTTTCTGACCGTAGTCCAGCCTTTTGCAAAAGATTCGCAAGGTCAGACAAAGCATCTGAGACTGATCGTTGGGCTTCGAGTAAGTCGGTATTGGCTTTGGCGAGCTGGATATAATCTTTCTTCTCTACGCAATCAATAATTCCCGCGATAGCGAAATGGTGCGCTCGCCAAGCTTCGATGTATTCCTGATGGACGTTCTGCAGGGGTTTCGCTTGAGGTTGGTATTTTTCGAGTCGTTGTACATATTCCTGAGTGACACCGACAATCGGCCTCAACGTATTGACGGTAAAGTCATCGTGGACGAATTGGTCACGACGGACAGCGATAATAGCGTTGTTGATTTGCGACTCGGTTGCGGCCCATAAGCGCGCTTCATCCATGTATTTTGTCAGATCTGTTTTGACGTCCGCTTCTTGTGGGCGTGGACAGGCGGACAGAAACAGACAAGAGAGGAAGAGTGAGAGATAGAGAAGAAGGCGGGGTGACAATAGTGTCATTCTAAGTTTCTCATAGCACAGTACGCTCAGCGCAGAACCAGAAACGGGACGCGTTCTCGTCCCCAGGCTCTGCCTGGGGACGGTAGGGTCAAAGATTTCGTTTCTGAGCAGCGTAGCAGAGCGAAGTCGAAGGGCGCACCTTGCGTGACACATCTCATGGAAGCTCCCTAGATCTGACAAACTGACTACGACCTTTTCCCACTTCCCACCTTCTCGAAAACCAGCTGTGCATAATAACTGACACTTTGGCCGAGCAGATAGACTTGTGGGGAAGGGTCTTTTCTTACATATACAGCCGACGATGTTGGATTCAGACTTCCGAGAGAAACCGTGGCGATTTCTTTCCCAGCTTTGTCCTTGACTACAATTGTCGTAGTGGGGCGGTCTAACCCATACGGCGCAACGTCTTTGGGTTCTTTATCGATGATAATGACCTCTTTCGTCGGTGTCAGGTTCTCGACAAAAGAAGTGACAAGGTCCGAGGAGATATCCAATCCTGCTGGTTCGACGACGGCCCAGCGCTGGCCATCGCGACGACACACGATAGAGAGATTGTCACGCTTCAAGGTCACTTCCTGAATATCGTCACGAGAACCCGGCAGAAAGTGGCTTTGTTGGATAGCAACCGGAGCAGTTGGATCAACGAGGCCAGGTCGTTTGTTGGGACGCCATTCAACCAGAAAAAAATAGGTCCCCAGCACTGCTGCAAGAACATAGTACGCACCGATTTTCTGCCACGTCATCCGTGTTGCCTCCGCCAAAAGAAGACGGTAATCCCGGTCAAGAAGAACAGGCCAGGAAGTACGATAGTGCTCATTGTCAGCAGCCAACGGCCTTCTCTTTCTGTCATGACAAAAGTGGTAACTCCTTGAGTTTCTCTAGAGGGTCGCTCGCCGATAATGTCTTGATCATCTGCGAGCCAGTTGATGGCATTGACGAACAAATCGCGGTTGCCGCCTTGGTCAAGTAAACTGTTGTTGAGCATGTCAGCATCGCCAAACACCACGATACGACCGAGCTTGTCGCCATTCTTAATCGCGACTTCTCCGGCAATAGGCACCGGTCCTGAGATGTCACGTTCGGGCACGTAGGTGGCGGTTCCATCTTTCCCGATGTTGCTAAAAGCGGTGCCAAATCCATTCCCGGAAGTGGCGAGAATAGGGCGAGCAATGATGCCTTTGGTAAGATCCTCACGGACCTCAACGACACGAGCCAATGAGAAAATCGGTGGCGCGTTCACCGACAGCAGCATCGGATGCGGCTTCGCTGTTGCAGTCACACGGTAGGTGATCACCTCGCCGGCATAGAGTCGCTTAGCCGGGTCTACGGCGACGACATCGGGGAGGTTCACGTGGTATCGTTCTAAGAAGGGAACCAGTGAAGACGAACCGTGGACGTCGAGTAACACAAACAGTGACCCACCGCGTTGCACATACGCATCAAGGGCGGCAATTTCTTCTGCTCGGAACGGTCCTTTAGGGCCTAGAATCACGACAACACTGGCATCGGCGGGTACACTACCACTACTGCCGAGAGAAAGCGTCTTCTCGTGATACGTCTCATCGCTAATGGCACCACGCAATTTGGAGTATCCTGATTGCGGGACCAAGTCCGACAAGTCGCCCTCACCATGGCCGGTGAGAAAGTAGATTACCCTGTCCTTTTTACGGGAGACTTGGAGGAGCGTTGAGGCCACGGCACTTTCGCCGCTCGACAGTAGCGTCCCTTTCTGTTGGCCCTCAGATTCGAACACCAACGTGCCGTACTGGACGGCATGGTACTGGCGCGCCAGCGCCGGGTTCCGATTCATATCAACAATTGTATAGTGGAAGCGCCTGGAAAGGTTGCCCATGCGCCACAACATGTCTTCGACGAAAAAATTCTCCGGACGATCGCTGTTAATAAAGGCGAACGCCTGCACATCTTTTTCGAGGTTCTTCACAATCTGTTCGGTGCGTGGTGAGAGCGTAAATTTTTTCTCGGGGGTCAGATCGACTCGCCGATTGTGGTTGGTCAAGATTGCCTGAGCCGCCAACAAGAAAGCAAAACAGCCGAGCGTGCCGGCGATCAATTTGATGATGTTCCGAAGATTCGCGCTCATTTCCGCCCCCTCCATTGCCGGGCTTCAAGCGAGCGAAGTGTAAGGAAGCTAAAGAAGAGCACGAAGACGATAAAAAACGTGATTTCTTTGGAATCGATAAATCCTTGGGCGAAACTCTGGAAATGGGTAACCATCGACACTTCAGCCAGCATGCGGAGAACCCCTTGATTCATCGCGCCATCGTTCCAGCTCAAAATCCAAAACAACAGCGATAGCCCCAACGCCGAAAGACCAGCAACCCCGAGATTGTCGGTGAGCGAGGAAATAAAGAGTCCGCAGGCAATGAAGGCAAGAGAGATAAAAACCAAACCCGTATAGCCGGCAATGGTAATTGTCCAATCAAACGGCTGAATGCTGTACAGCAGGATCGGATACACGATAGTGAACGACAAGATGAAGAGTGTGGCAATACTGCATGCGACAAACTTCCCCCAAAAGAGATCGCTGTCACGCATAGGGTAAGTCAGTAGCAACTCGATCGTTCCCAGTCGTTTTTCTTCAGTGAACAAACGGATAGTGAGGAAAGGAACCGTGAGTAACACCACTAAGCGCAGATCGGTAAAGAACAACTGCCAGAAGCTCGACATGATGTTCATACCGAAGCCGAACTGCACGTAGAAAATCAGATCAGTGTAGAAATAATAGCCGCTGAGGAGGAGAAACACCGCGGCTATCAGATAAATGAACGGTGAGAGAAAGTACGAGCGGAGTTCTTTGATCACTACCGCCCAGAAGTTGGTGAGCGATCTGCTGCCGCCTTGGAGCATAAGTACCTCAGGGGAATTATCAATGATCAGTTATTCAGTAGTCAGGAAAAAGTAACCAGTAGTCGGTTGCCAGTAGCCAGCATGGCGAGACCAATTAAAAATTAAAAATGTAAAATTAAGAATTGAGGACAAAGACACATCTTATTCATTTTTCATTCTTAATTCTTAATTAATTTTCTTTACTGACTACTGGATGCTGACTACTGACTACTTCTCCTCACGCCGCTTCTTTGCGCTGCTCATGGGGAGCCGTCAAGCGAACAAACAGTTCTTCAAGGCCGAGCGTCATGGGTGTGAGTTCGTCTAAGGCCCAACCGCGACTCACGACTGCTTGGGCAACGTCGCGAGCAATGCTGCGGTCTGGCGAGGTGACAATGAAGCTCAGACCCTCCTGGCCGCTTTCATTCTGGTCTTGTTCGATGACATCTTTGACACCAGTAAGTGCACGAAGTGCGCTCATCACTTCTGTCCGCGGCCCACCAACACGGACGATCGTACGGGTTGCTCCCTGAATGCGGTCACTCAGACCAGCTGCGGTGTCTTCGGCGATGATGTTGCCTTTGTCGATGATAACCACGCGTTGGCAGGTAAGACCGACCTCGTGGAGGATATGGCTTGACAGTAAAATCGTGGTCTTCCCGGCCATCCCGGAAATGAGATCTCGCATCTCGATGACTTGGTTGGGGTCAAGTCCGACTGTTGGTTCATCGAGAATCAAGACTTCGGGTTCACACAACAGCGCTTGCGCTAACCCCACGCGTTGCCGATAGCCTTTTGACAGAGTACCAATGTGACGATGGGCCATGTGTTCGAGGGCGCACTGCTGCAAGACGCGGTCGACTTGGCTTCGTCGTACCCCAGCCAAGTTGCCTTTTACGCGAACACAAAAATTCAAGAACGATTGCACGGTCATGTCGGGATAGAGCACGACATTTTCCGGCAAATAGCCAAGGCGACTACGAGCCCCTAAGGAATCGGTCTCAACATCAAGACCAGCGACTCGTACCCTCCCTTCTGTCGGAGGAAAAAATCCGGTCAGAATCCGCATCAGGGTGGTTTTTCCTGATCCATTGGGACCCAGAAGGCCAACGATCTCGCCTTTCTTAACATCAAAAGAGACGTTGTTGAGGGCGCGGACCTGACCGTAGTATTTCGTCACACTTTGTACTTCAATCATAATGTATATGCGCGATTATGGTTTGGTGGATGTTGGTGCTGGCGCCGATGAGGAGGCGGAGAGCTGTTTCTGCAGCTTACTAATCTCAGTGCGCAGCGCACCTTCTGTCTGTCTGAGGTTATCTCGCTCTAATTTGACGACGCCGAGGTCGCGCGATAGTTCAGTGACTTGGTTACGAAGGGTCCCCACTTCTCCGGGTAAGATGCCAGAAAAAACATTTGATGAGATTCCCAGACGTTCAAAAGCGATCCCGGTAAGCAGAAGAGAAATCCACAAGACTCCCGTTCCCACGTAGCTCCATACGGCTTTCTCGACTGAGTTATCTTCTGTTGCGTGATTGACTGTATCTGCCATGACTCCCCCCTTCTATTCTTTGTAGCGGAAAATTTGAGTGGGCATTAACTAGCAGAAAAGGAAACTAGGGGAAAGCGGCGTGAGTTGCATTGTTACAGAAGGTGAAGGGTTGTGAGGAGAGAGCAAACCAGAAGCACACAGTAAAACGCACTCCTGGTTGCTTTGAGCCTAGCGGGCGCTCTGGATCAAGTAGTTGATCGAGAACGCTTCTGGCGTGTTGATTGTTACTGCTTCATTGAAATACCACTCATTCACCCAATCAGATGGCTTGCTATAACCTGAAGGAGCATCCCACGGGCTGCCGTGTGCAGTTTGGAGGTCAGCGGTCATGCCATGAGGATCGAAAGCCCATTCGTCTTCGTAGTTATACTTGCCACCCTGCAACGGGCGGGCTGGATACCCGTCGTACGGCTTCTTGCTGAAGTCGAACATGTTGAAGAACAGACGCCATAACTCACCACCTTGGTCGTACGCTTCCATGAAGATCACGCCCAGGGTGTCTTTGTCGATGTACATGATGCGCTTGGAGAAAGCGTATTGGCTATAGGCAGTCGGAAGACCTTCCACCACCCATACCGGCCGTTTTTCCCAGTTGATGTTGCAAGGAGAGAAAGCGCGTACTCCCTTGGTGCCATCGGACGGTTCGCACCAAATTCTCTTGCCATAGCCGCCAGCGTGCATTGGCGCGAGGATTTCTTTCTCAGCCAACAGACGGAATGTCCAGAACGACACTTTGGAGTTGAAACCCCAGAGTGCGTCAAGGTCATAGTCCGTTCCCCAGAACGCGTCGCTACGGTTCGAAACGCTGATACGACGAACGCGGCGTAATTCAGGAAGGTACATGTAAGAGTCATCTGGCATGTCAGCTGCCATGTAGCGGTTGCTCAGCGTGCCAGCACCTTTCAGATCGCTTGGTTCGAAGAGCGGGCCAAATTGCTCAGTGTAACGCAGTGGTGGGTTGTGCGGAACCACTGGCTTGGGATCTTGGTAGAGACGGCCTGTCCACATCATGCGCCGCCAGAACCCCGAAGAATAGCGCCGTTCCATTTCGCCTTTGCTGTTGATCAGTTCGACGATCCATTCTGTTCCGACGTTATCTGTGTACGCAGGTTTCTGCTCTTGGTTCCACATAATCTTGAAGCCGACGAGCGGGTCGCTGGCTTCGATCTTGGGGAATGGTGCGCCAGCCACATAGTTAAACATGTCGCGACCGTCGGGCGAGAGCTTCACTTGGCCGGAGTATTTTTCTGTTGCTTCTTTGAAGGCTTTGGGCCATTCGATCTTCTTGTAGTCAACAATCTTCATCGGCATGCCATGCTCGACATACCACTTCATGGCTGGGGTAAGCAGATCGGCTGCCTGCGCCATGTTATCCTTAGTGATCGTGTCACCTGCCTTGACATCTGCGGTTGCCAGGTTTGCCGAGGTAAGACTGAGAGCGGCGGCTGCGAGCGTTGCACACGCAGCATGTAACCAACGATGTAATTGCATGATGAGCCCTCCTTTCTGGGCGTTTGTAATTAGTAGGTTATAACTTCATGAACACGAGCGAACCCTTATTTGCATAGAATTATTCCCTCAAGGGCTCTCTCACTCCTTACCCTAGGAAATTTTTCCTCCTTTCCCCTCAAATTAGGAGGTGTTTTCACCTCTTTAAGTAATAACCTAAAAAAATTGAAAACAGTTTCCTTGCCGCCCTAATACGCTGGTTTATTAGAAAAAGTCAATTGCTAGGCCGCTCTCGTAGGATAAAGCGCGGTTGCAACAGTGCGATGAGGACCGGAAGTAACGTCACGGTTGCTAAGAAACTTACCCCCATCCACAACGCCAGGAGGAATCCCATCTCGGAATTAAAGCGAATATGAGAGAAGGTCCACAAGAGGGTGCCCAAAATCATGGTGATCGCAGTAAACGTGACCGATTTGCCTGAAGTAGCAACAGCTTCACGAAGCGCCTCTGGTAAAGACAATCCAGTCCGATACTCTTCGATAATCCGACTGACAATGTACAGCCCGTAGTCGATACCAAAGCCGACCCCGACCGTCACGACCGGTAAGGTGTTGATATTGATCCCAATGTCTCGTGCTCCCATGTATGCATTGACAACCGTGTTGGCCACTAAGAGCGGAATCAGCATATAAATTCCAGCCATCAGGGATCGATAGGTAATGATTAGGACAATGAGAATCGTACCGAACCCAAGGACGTTAACGAGAATATCGTTCCTCAAGAGCTCTTGGTTTGCCGCAGCAAGGGTACCAATAATCCCGCCAGCGAGGATAAACCGTGCTCCCGGTATCGGAGTGGTGGCGATGAAATCTTGCGCGCGCTTAATGACCCGACGAATCGTTTCGCCTTTGTGATCAGAGAGAAAAAACCGAATCGGCGCTGAGACAAAATTATTTTTTTTGTACTCGATAAAGCGGTTACTATCTTGATACGAAGTTCCTGCGAGATAAGCGCCAAAGATCGTCAAAACCTGGGAATTCGTTCGTGGCAGGACCTCCCACTTGGGCTCTCCTTCTGCTAGAGCCGAACTGACCGTGGTGAGAATGTCGACAAAAGAAAAACTGACGCCTACCGCCGGGTCCTGTTCCATATAGCGCTGGAACTTTTCGATGACTGGCAGCACTTGGGGGCCAGCGACAGAATCTTTTTCGCCGTCACGTTCGGCAACGATGATCAATTCTTCTGTGCCACCAAACGTCTCCTGAATCCGTGCGTACGCCGCGTTATACGGGGCATCTCGCTGCAATAAGGGAGTGGCAGCGGCTGGGTCACCTATAGTGAGGTTCTGCCAGAAGTACACACTGCCGGCCAGTAATACTGCCCAGAATACGAGCGTGAGAACTTTGCCTGCCCGAGAGAGGAGCGCGTCGGTTGCGGCATAGATGAGGCGTTTGAACATTCCTTGCTCGCGTTTTTCAATGACGCGGATGTCGGGCTCGCGCAGGTAATAGTATACGATCGGATTCAAGAGCAATTCACTGACGGTGATTGCTAAAATCCACACCGCGGCACTGATGGCCAGTTTTTGCAACAGCACGATCGGGACGAGCAAGATCACCAACAGGCCCAGGGCATCGGTGAGGATGCCAGAGAGGGTTGGCACAAAAAGCTCGGCGAACGAGGCAATAATCGCTGGTTCTTTCTGCCACTGGGCTTTTTGATATTCCTCGTAGTAGCGATCGTGCATTTGCACAGAATGGCTGACCGCACGGGCAGTGACAAAGAAGGGAATGACCAGCGTGAGCGGGTCGAGACTGAAGCCGATCATCTTGATAAACCCAAGGCCCCAAATCGCCGAGATAACGCCAGTGATCGTTGGACGCAGGGCTCCGCGGATGTCACGGAAATACCAATACAACAGAATCCACATCAGCACCGCCGTTGCCAAGAAGATGAGAAATACCTCACGCGCATAGTAATAGACCCATCCGTAGAGCCATGGCTCCCCGGCCACGGAGATCGTAGTGTTCGCATCTTGATAGGGTTCAACCACAGAGCGGCTGACTGCATCGAACACTCGCCGATGCTCTAACCGCCCTTCAATAAACGTGGCTTGAATGAGCGCGGCTTTTTCATCGAGCGACACCAACACGCCATAAAGATTGCGTGAGGTCAGCACGATACGGCGCACGAGTTCTACCTCTTGATCGGTCGTGGGGGCTTTACCCATGACCGGTTCCGTCGCGGTCATACCCCCGGCCAGCGTGCGGACTCGACGGTTGGTGCGGTGGGCGATGGAATTAATAAGCTCATGATTAACGCCGTGTACTTGATCGAGACGCTGCGTCATCTCGAAAATTTTGCCCAAGGTCTCTTTGGTGAAAATCGTCCCCTCTTTGACTTCGAGCATGACCCTGATGGTGTTCGCCCCACCGAACATCGGTGCATACTGATTGTGAACTTTAATAAACGGGTGATTCTGCGGCAGAAGTTCATCAAAGCGAGTGACCATGTCGAGGCGCAGAGCAAAAGCGGCAAAGATGAGCGTAACGACACTGACGGTGACGAGGATAACAGTGCGCTTTTCTATGATCTTCCTGCCGAGGGAATAAAGGTACCCTTTATCTGCTTCGCTCATAGGTTCCACCCTTTAGTAGCTATCCGAAGAACTTGGCCGCACGTTACTGTCATTCTGCGCGAAGCGCAGAATCTCTTCTTAAACACTAAAGAGAGATGTTTCACTACGCTCAACATGACATAGTGGCAACCGTTATGCGGATAGGCTCTCACCGTTTCTGCGGTTGCGCCGTCTTCTGGCCTTTTTTCGTCGTTCCCTTCTTCCGTTCCAACAACCCATCGATAATCTTTTCTAAATTTTCTTGTGAGAGGTCCTTCGCCATAATCCAGCCATCGAAAATCATCCCTGGAACAGCATCGATCCGATAGCTCTGTCCCAGTGCGAAGTTTTTATCGACCTCAGTGTTGCCATCACCTTTATCGAGACGAGAGAGGAGTACTTCAGGGTCGAGTCCGACGCTGTGGGCGACCTTAGCGAGGCCACCCTTGCTAGTGGTATCAAGTTGTTCTTCAAAGTGGGCCGCGAACAAGGCCTTTTGCATTTGTTCGCCGAGGCCCGCTTCTTGGGCAATTACATGGGCACGGGCGGGGATGCGGGATTCTTCGTGGACGAGGGGATAACCGACAAAGCGAATTTCCAGGCGTTCGCTGTACTTCTCTTGCAGTTTGGGAACAAGGGTCGTGGAAGCTTGGTAACAGGCTGGGCAAAGGAAATCTTCAAAAACAGTCAAGAGTACACGATGTGAGGTTGCGCCTTCGGGTTCACGACGAACAAAGACGTATGAGCCCGGAAGGGAAAGGTATTGATCCGTCAAGTCAGCTGAAAAGGAGGTCGTGGGGGAGGAAAGGAGGAGCGCGAGAAGAAAGCCACTGAGCCTTAGCCGCATAAGTGGCTGGCGATCATACAGAGCCGACCGGGAACAGCGCAAGAGTGGGGGAGGGGGAAAATCATCGCAGTTTGGCCCTCACCCCAACCCTCTCCCGCACCGTGGGAGAGGGAGAAAATCGCCACGATTACCGTTGTTGTGCAGCAAAATTTATTAGCCTAAATCTACTAGCTACTTTTGCTATCCGCAATCAACTGTCCCAGCACATATGGCAAAATCCCGCCGTGACGATAGTACTCAATCTCAATCGGCGTATCGATACGCAGCGTAACTAGAACCTTTTCAGTCGCGCCAGAAGCACGGTGAATCACTAACATGAGTTCTTGTCGAGGTTTGATGTTATCAGAGAGACCAAGCAAATCGAATGTTTCTGTGCCATCGAGCTTGAGCGTTTGCGCGCTAGTACCATCTTTGAATTGACACGGCAGCACGCCCATACCAACCAAGTTACTGCGGTGAATACGCTCAAAGCTCTGGGCGATGACTGCGCCAACGCCAAGAAGTTTTGTACCTTTTGCTGCCCAGTCACGCGAACTGCCAGTGCCGTATTCTTGTCCAGCAAAGACAACTAGCGGAACCTTCGCGGCTTGATACTTCACCGCCGCATCGTAAATACTCATCCGCTCACCACTCGGCTGGTATTTGGTCTCACCACCAACGACGCCAGGTACCATCTGATTTTTGATCTGCGTATTGGCAAAAGTGCCACGGGTCATGACTCGATCGTTGCCGCGTCGCGCACCATAGCTGTTGAAGTCCTCAACCGCGACCTTGTTGGCAATTAAGTACTGTCCTGCTGGAGAGGTCTTCTTAATCGAACCTGCGGGACTGATATGGTCAGTGGTGACGGAGTCCCCAAGAATCGCCAGTGGACGGGCACCGTTGATGTCAGCAATCTTGCCAGGTTTTCCTGAGAAGTCAGTAAAGAACGGCGGTTCTTGGATGTAGGTTGACTCAGTATTCCACTGATAGACCGCACCAGCGGTGCTTGGGATATTGTTCCACAGCGGATTTTCGGCGGTAAAATCAGCGTACAGCCGACGGTAGGTTGCGGGATCAAGGGCCGCAAACATCAGGTCGCGAATCTCTCTCAAGCTGGGCCAAATGTCACTGAGAAAAACATCTTTGCCGTCCTTACCTTTACCAATTGGTTCTTTGCTCAGGTCGATATTTACGCGTCCCGCGAGTGCGAAGGCAACAACTAACGGCGGGCTCATCAGAAAGTTGGCTTTAATATTTTGATGCACACGTGCCTCGAAGTTCCGATTCCCGCTTAATACACTCGCACCGATGAGATCGTTCTTCGTCACTGCTTCTTCAATCTGCGGGTCGAGCGGTCCGGAATTGCCAATACAGGTAGTGCAACCGTAGCCGACAAGATGAAAGCCGATCCGATCGAGGTACGGCTGGAGTCCGGTCTTTTGTAGGTATTCAGTCACTACGCGTGATCCTGGGCCGAGGGAAGTTTTTACCATGGGCTTGACGGTCAGGCCTTTTTCTACGGCTTTTTTCGCCAGTAGTCCGGCCGCGAGCATGACGCTGGGATTGGAGGTGTTCGTACACGAAGTGATGGCGGCAATCAGGACGTCGCCGTGGCCGAGGTCTTCAGGGGCTTGAGGAAATGCGTTATCAACCTCAGTCACACGATCCGGCGTCGGTCGATTATTTATCATTTCGACTTCAGTCAAGGTATTTGTATTCCGAGCGCTCACATCCTGTTTGCCAGTCGGTACGGTTTCCGGAGCTTGCTCTCCACCACCAGAGAGTGTCCGCACGACGTCGTCTTGGCGTACTCCGATCGTAACCGGGACACGCTTCCTTAACTCCTCGGTTGATTTGTTGTAGCCGTTTTCAGCGATCGGCTTTTGCAGAAGTGAGAGGAATGTGTCTTTCAGTTTCGGCAGTTCGATACGGTCTTGTGGCCGTTTCGGGCCGGCGACACTGGGCTGCACCTCGCCAAGGTTCAGCTCAAGCACTTGGCTGTATTGGCACTGCCCTTTCGCTGGAATGCCAAACATACCTTGCGCTTTGAAATAATTGCGAAAAGTCTCTACTTGTTCGTCTGTCCGTCCAGTAGCAGAGAGGTATTTGCAGGTTTCTTCGTCAACGGGGAAGAAGCCCATCGTCGCGCCGTATTCAGGTGCCATGTTGGCGATCGTCGCACGGTCAGTGAGTGGCAGCGAGGTCGCCCCTTCGCCGTGATATTCTACAAATTTGCCGACGACATTGGCTTTACGTAGTAACTGGGTGAGATGCAGTACGAGATCTGTTGCGGTAACACCTTCACGTAGTGAACCCGTCAAATTCACGCCGACAACATCAGGTGTAAGGAAATAGACTGGCTGACCGAGCATGCCAGCTTCGGCTTCGATGCCACCGACACCCCAACCGACAATGCCAAGGCCGTTAATCATAGTTGTGTGTGAGTCGGTGCCGACCAGCGTGTCGGGATAGTACACACCCTCTTTTTCTAACACGCCACGTGCGAGATATTCGAGGTTCACCTGATGAACAATGCCGATGCCTGGCGGCACCACTTTGAAGGTCTTGAATGCTTGCATGCCCCATTTGAGAAACTCATAGCGCGGACGGTTACGCTGAAACTCAATCTCCATGTTCTTGCGGTAGGCATCGCTGGTCCCAGACACGTCCACCTGGACAGAATGATCGACAACCAAATCAACTGGCACCAATGGCTCAATCACTTGCGGGTCCTTGCCCAAGCGCGCGACAGTTGAGCGCATGGCTGCGAGATCGACCAATAATGGTACACCGGTGAAGTCTTGTAAGAGGACACGCGCAACGACGAAAGGAATTTCTTCCGTCCGTTCCGCGTTTGGTGCCCATTTTGCCAATGTGCGGACATCCTCTTCGGTGATTTTCTTACCGTCGCAATTACGCAGGACAGATTCGAGCACGATACGAATACTCACTGGTAGTTGTGAAATTGGTGCGACGCCTTCTTTTTCGAGTTGTGGCAGCGAGTAGAATTTTCCGCTACGGCCACCATTCAAGGGGAAGGTCTGTAATGAATTGAAAAGATTGTGCGACATAAAGGCTCCTCATACAAACAAAAGTGGCACTTAGGTATTATCTGGTCGTTGTGAGTATGGACAAGAGGGGAGCGAAGACTATCTTGCCTGTTACCGAAATCAGGGATAGAGACGAAAGAGGTTCTCTGTTTTGGTGACCGTTCTTGCACCGCTATGACTAATCTCTACCAGCTGGGGCTCGACCAATTCGAATACGACCAGGCTGTATGACCACAAAGCTTCCGAGCAAATCCTCTCTCTTCTCGTTAATCAAGTTGGCGACAATCTGTGGAAGGATTGCACGAGAGTGCCCTGGGAAGCGAATCAGGATAACCCCACTAGTCGCCCGTGCGTGTGCATAAACCAACTGACCGAAGTCCTTATCCTCTGTCAGCAAAATTCTTTGTTCGTGAACCGCGAGATCGATGATGATCCCGTCTTCCGCGCCCGGCGCGGCCTCGATAATGGCGACGACCTCATGGCCAGCAGCACGTAGGGCACGCACTACTGCGAAATCACAACTCTCATCAGCTAGAAGCCGCATCTACTCAACTTTCGGGGGCGGCGGTCGTTGTTACCAACACAGTTTCTTCATACGCCAAGGTATCTGCGGCGTAGTTCAAGGCGGCACGGATGTCTTCTAACGTGAGTCGTGGGTATGCATCGAGGAGGTCGTTTTCCGTAGCGCCTTCTCCTAACTTGCGTAGAAGTAACTCAACCGGAATTCGGGTGCCACGAATCACCGGTTTGCCCATCATGACTTTCGGGTTGATGGTAATGCGATCAGTTGCTGCCATTGTTTTGCTCCTCTGAACCAATGTGGCATGAAATCATCGGCTCATTGCATCATTTATTCATCAAAAACAATACGACAATCCTTTAATGACTCAATTCCTCGATCAGCGCCTTCGCCTCTTGCAGGTCCTTCGTATCAAAGCCTTCGGTGAACCAGTTGTACACATCAGACAACAGCTTGTGAGCTTCGGCTCGTTTGCCTTGCTGTTGCCACAACCGCACCAGGTTTGTTGCCGCGCGCAGCTCCAATGACTTTGCTTGCTGGTGCCGAGAAATGTCAATTGCTTTCAAAAAACATTCTTCCGCTTCTTTGACCCTAGACTCTAGACTCTGGACGCTAGGCTGAGCGAGCGTTAGCTCGCCGCGTAGCCGATACAGCTCCGCCTGGTAGAAACGTTCGCCAACTTTGTCCACTATGTTTAGCGCTTCGGTTAGTACAATCAGCCCCTCATCAATTTGTCCCGCTTTTCCATGTGCCTCGGCCAGGAGGGCAAGATTATAGGATTGTGAGAGACTTGCCCCGACGGCGTGGCGGGTGGTGAGGCCTTGGCGGATCTGGCTTATTCCCTCTTCCAGCTGTCCGCGTTCCGCCAGCGCCCAGCCCTGCAAGACCATCCCTTGCCCTAACCACACAGGAAATCCCTGCGCGCGTGTAAGGGTGACGACTGCGTCGGCCCACTCGTAGGTCAGAGCGTTTTCCCGGCGCAACTGGTGCACTAGGGCAGCAAACACCTGGGCCACGGCCAAGCTGAAGGGGTGAGCCCGCTCGTGGGCCAGAGTCCGTGCGGCCTGGCTCTGCTGGAGCGCCTGGGCCGGATACCCCAGATACCACAATGCTCTGGCTGCCTCGGAAAGGCCAAAGACCCCTGGCTCTACGCCGCCGTAGAAGAACTCAGGAGAACAGTGGCGCTGAGTGTCATACAGGGCTAGGCCCTGAGCGAGGTGCGCTCGGGCTGCGCCGAACTTCCCTAGAGCGAAAAAGATGCTGCCCAATGCGCAATAGGCCTCTATCCGCCAAGCCGGGTCCTGTTCCTGCTGGACCAAACTTAGGAGCTGCTCCCCCAGCTCGCACGCTATGACCAATTCGCCCCGCACCTGATGAAACGTCCGCAGCCCAGAGAGAACGGGGAAGAGCTGGCGGGGCTCCCCGACCTGCTGGCACAGCGTCCGGGCGCGGGTATATGTCGCTTGCAACTCAGGCGAGGACACTCCTTTGGTAGCCTGCAACGGCACACGCAACGTAAGATGCAACATGAGTTCTTGCTGGTCGCGTTCGACCGTCTCCGGTAGCACCTGGAGCAACTCTAGGGCGGTAGAAAGGTGACTGATTGCTTCAGCATGGGCCGAGCCCTGACTCGCTCTCTGTCCAGCTCGCTGCCAATACAGAATCGCCTGTTCGATCAATCCTGCCTCGGTGTAGTGATGCGCCAACAGTTCAGGCTGGTTTGCCTTGGTATCGGGAAAACGTTCTTCCAGTATCTGAGCTATCTGCTGGTGATATTGTTGGCGAGTGCTCTTGAGCAGTGACTGGTAGGCGGTGTCTTGAATAAGGGCATGTTTGAAGAAGTAGCGCGCCTGCTCGCCGACACCACGTTGATAAAGGATCTCTGCTTCAACGAGTTTTGTCAGAGCAGTTTGTAGGTCTGTTTCATTGATCGGAGCAACGGCTTGTAACAGTTCATATGAGAAATCCCGGCCTAACGTTGCGCCCAGTTGAGCAATCTGTCGCGCAGTGGAAAGGCGATCAAGGCGGGCGAGCAAGGCTTCTTGTAACGTTGCCGGAATTGTCAACAGTGCCCCAGGTTTTCCATCCCGGCCCCCAGCCCTTGACCCCCGACCCCCAACAGATTCCACAACACTTTTCGTTAATTCCTCTACGAATAGAGGAACACCATCCGTCTTGGCGACAATCTGTTGCAATACGTCAGCAGAGATTGCCTCCTGACCGCTCACTTTCTCAATCATCGCCTCGACTTGTTTCTTACCGAGACGATTGAGCACCAGTTGTGATATATGTGAGCGTGGCTTCCATGGTGGGATAAATTCTGGTCGGAACGTGAGCACCAGCAATAGCTTGCTTGTGGGAATCTGCTCGATAAGTAACGAGAGAGACTCTAATGATGACGGATCAGCCCAGTGCAGGTCTTCCCATACCGACACTGTCGCTTGCCGCTCAGCTTGAGCAATGAGTAATTGCACCAATGCTTGCAGCGTCCGCTCCTTCTGTTTCTGGGACGTAAGTGTCAGCGGTGGATACTGTGATGGTGTCGGCAAAGAGAGGAGGACGGTGAACAGTGGCAGACTCTCCTGCATGTCGTATAAAGCTAACCCTCGTTCCAGTTTCGCGACCTTCTCGTCATCAGTGTTCTGTCGAATAAACAAGAGGGTGCGCTGCAACATGTCTATCAGTGGATATAACGCGCTGTGCTGGTGATACGGCGAGCAGCGGGCTTCAAACAGCAGTGAGCCTTGACTAGTGACGTGTTCTCTCAACGTAGAGGCGAGGCGTGATTTCCCAATGCCAGGCTCGCCGCTGAGCAATACGACTTGCCCGCGTCCTTCCTTGACCTGTTCCCAGCGGTCAATTAACAGCCCCACTTCTTGCTCACGGCCGACCAGTGGTGTCAATGTTTTTCCGGCCAGCGGCGACGTACTCTGCCGTTCGCTTTGCACATAATAGACAGCAATCGGGTGATCGATGCCTTTAACCAGATGCGAACCAAATGGCTGACTCTCGAACTGTCCTCCGATTAAGCGCTGTGTTGCAGTGCTAATGATGACCGTATTCGGTTCAGCTAGCCCTTGAATGCGAGCGGCAATGTTTGGAGTCTCGCCTAGGGCGAGCAATTCCCGTTTGTCGCCGCTGCCAATTTCTCCAACGACGACTAGCCCGGTGTGGATGCCGATGCGAACCTGAAGATAGCCCTCACCCCAGCCCTCTCCCGCTAACGCAAGAGAGGGAGCAAACCGCTGCAACGCCGCCACAATTTCCAACCCTGTCCGTACCGCGCGGCGAGCATCATCTTCATGTGCAGTAGGATAACCAAAGTACACTAACAGTCCGTCACCCAGATATTGCGCGAGGTAGCCTTCATGTCGCTGAATGACTTCGGCACAGATTTGTTGATACTGCTGCACGACCCGCCGGTAGTCTTCGGGATCAAGTCGCGCCGACAATGCAGTTGAGCCAACCAGGTCGCAGAACAGGACGGTCAACTGCCGCCTTTCGGCGGCAGGTCGTCCGGCGTCCGAAGTCCGAGGTCCGAAGTCTTTTTCCGTTTCGCCGTTTCGCCGTTTCGCCGTTTCGCCCTCTGCCTCTGCTCCCTCATTTATCCCTTTCCACACTAATACTTTGCCATTTTCATCAATGGCCAACCGTTTGACCTCAATGATTTCCTCCTTCACATCTGCGAGGAATTCGTCGTCAAGGTCGAATTCGCGTTTTAATGCGCGATAGGAAACACGTCCTTCTCGTTGGAGCCAAGCCAGCGTCTGTGTGACTACTTCAGAAAACTTCATGTGTTATTCTCGCGCGATCGACGATTTACCCTTGCGTTACGCCTAGCCCACTTAGTCTAATGCTGCAAGAGTTGGTGCCTATTTTGCAGCCACGCTGCTACCTGTAAATTGCCCAAGGCTTGCGATATTTTACCCTGACGTGGGAAAGTTTATGGGAACAATGATCATAACAGGTGGCGCTGGCTTTATTGGTTCGAACTTCGTGCGATTAGCACTGGCACGAACTGCGGCTCGTGTTGTAGTGATGGATAAATTGACTTATGCGGGAAACTTACACACCCTCGATGATGTTGCCCAGCATCCCCAGTTTGCGTTTATTCAAGCCGATATTGCCGATCGCGCCGCAGTTGAACAAATCTATCGGCAGTATCGTCCTACCTGGGTGATCAACTTTGCTGCAGAATCGCATGTCGATCGATCGATTGACGGTCCAGGTGTGTTCATTCGCACTAACATTAACGGGACGTTTGAATTACTCGATGCAGCGCGAGTCTATCTTGCTCAAGGGGAACCCACATTGCGAGAACGCTTTCGCTTTCTGCATGTTTCAACCGATGAAGTCTACGGAACACTCGGGACGGCGGGATTCTTCTCCGAAGAAACACCATACGCTCCGAACTCTCCCTATGCAGCCTCGAAAGCAGCGGCTGACCATTTGGTGCGAGCGTATCATGAGACCTATAAACTACCGACGTTGATCACAAATTGTTCAAATAATTACGGTCCATACCAATTTCCTGAGAAGTTAATCCCGCTAATGCTACTGAATGCGATCGAAGGTAAATCACTGCCGATTTACGGCGATGGTGGGAATGTGCGGGATTGGTTGTTTGTTGAAGACCACTGTGAGGGAATCCTCCAAGTCCTCCAGCATGGACGGATAGGAGAGAAGTATAACATCGGTGGACACAACGAATGCACCAATCTCGAAGTGATCGACTCTCTCTGTGCTGCGCTGGAAGAAGTGCTCCCAGCAGCGAAAAATCCAACCTTGGTTGCCGAAAGAATTGTGAGCTACTCCGCGCTCAAAACCTTTGTGCCCGATCGACCGGGACACGATCGGCGTTACGCTATCGATGCGAGTAAGATCAATCGAGAGTTGGGCTGGAAACCGCGACACGATTTTGCTTCGGGATTGCGACAGACAGTGCGATGGTATCTTGAGCATCGTGAGTGGTGCGGGGTCGTACAAAGCGGACAATATCAACGCGAACGTCTTGGCCTCGCTTCTTCTTAAGTCGAGGCCATACCTGCATTAGAGAACACTGTAGAGGGAAACGTAATGAGTGAGGGAAAACGCGAAAAACATAACACTGAAGGAGTGATAAGGGCTGCGGCCGAAGCCTCTCCTTCGCTTGATTTCATCCGTGAAATCGTTGCCGCAGATAATAAATCGAACAAGCATGGTGGCCGTGTGGTGACCCGCTTTCCACCCGAGCCTAATGGATATCTCCATATCGGCCATGCAAAGTCGATTGGCCTGAATTTTGGCATCGCCTTAGAAAACAGGGGAGTTTGCCATCTGCGGTTCGATGATACCAATCCGACCAAAGAAGACGTTGAGTATGTTGAATCGATTAAGGAAGTCATCCATTGGTTAGGATTCGACTGGGGTGACAAGCTGTTCTATGCCTCGGACTATTTCGAGCAACTCTATCAGTATGCCGTTCAGCTGATTAAAGCTGGCAAAGCCTATGTTGATGATTTAAGTCCAGACGAAATGCGAGAATATCGCGGCCCCTGGAATGAACCTGGGAAAAATAGCCCGTACCGAGAGCGTTCGATCGAAGAGAACCTTGATCTCTTCGCGCGCATGCGAGCCGGAGAGTTTGAGGAGGGCAGTCGTACGCTCCGAGCAAAGATCGATATGGCCTCGCCGAACATCAACATGCGGGACCCGGTGATGTACCGCATTCTCAAGGCTGAACATCATCGGACAGGTAACACATGGTGCATCTATCCCATGTACGACTATGCTCACTGTGTGTCTGATGCCATCGAAGGCATTACCCATTCGATTTGCACACTGGAATTTGAAGATCACCGCCCGTTATATGATTGGTTCCTCGATGAATTGCGCACGCCGCATCACCCACAGCAGATCGAGTTCGCGCGCGGCGAGTTGACCTATACGATGACGAGTAAGCGCAAGTTGTTAGGGCTTGTCAAAGGCGGGTATGTGCGTGGCTGGGATGATCCGCGCATGCCAACGCTGGTTGGCTATTGTCGTCGCGGCTATACACCTGAAGCGATTCGTAGCTTTTGGAAGCGTATGGGGGTTGCGAAAACCAATAGCACGATCGACATCGCCATGTTAGAGCATGAGATTCGTGAGGACCTCAACAAACGCGCTCCACGTGTGATGGCCGTCTTACGTCCGCTGAAAGTGATCATCGATAACTATCCAGAAGGGCAAATGGAACAGTTGGAAGCGATCAACAACCCTGAAGATCCCAGCGCTGGCACCAGGAAAGTTCCATTTTCGCGCGAAGTGTACATCGAGCGTGAGGATTTCATGGAAGATCCCCCGAAGAAGTTCTTCCGCCTCGCGCCGGGACGCGAAGTGCGTCTGCGTTACGCATACATCATCAAATGTGAACGGGTAGTGAAAAGCACACAGGGTGAAGTTGTCGAACTGCGTTGTACGTATGATCCTGAGACTCGTAGCGGTGGCAGCGCAGAAGGCCGCAAAGTCAAAGCCACGATTCATTGGGTCTCTGCTGCACATGCGATTCCGGCGGAAGTGCGTCTTTACGACCATCTATTTGCTGTACCTGATCCAGGTGCGGCAGAAGATTTTACGACAGTGTTGAATCCAAACTCACTAGAAGTGCTGGATTCCTGTCGTATCGAGCCCAGTGTTGCTAAAGCTGAGATGGGGAGTCGCTATCAGTTCGAGCGACAGGGGTATTTCTGTGTTGATCCAGACTCAGCTCCCGGAGCGTTGGTTTTCAATCGCACCGTCACACTCAAAGACGCCTGGGCGAAGATTAAAAAAGGGCAAAAAAGCGGAGAATAAAAAATAAGAGCATGTTATGAATTGCCCAAAATGTACAAGTGAGACGTTAGCTGTGGCGTCAGTTCAAGGGATCGACGTTGATCGCTGCACGGTGTGTGGCGGGATATGGTTTGATGAACAAGAACTGCCACTCCTTTTGCATGTTACCCCGCAAGAACTGAGCTCCTTACGCGGCGGAACGACCCAGGACGACCTGAACAGCAAACGTGGCTCCTGCCCACGCGACGGAACTCTGCTGCTACGCATCTACAGTGCTCAGAATCCGGCTGTGGTGCTAGATACCTGCACGCAATGTCGCGGGACCTGGCTCGACGGCGGAGAGTTCGACCGGTTACTGACATGACTGTTGCTTCAACCAAGTATTGCCATGCTGTCAGCTCTGTAATATTTTTGCGCTATGCAAGCTATTTCTTTGAAGTTTCCACCCGATCTAGACCAGTTGGTTGAAGCTGAAGCTAAACGACGACAAATGAGTAAATCGGCGGTCATCCGCACGTGTGTGGAGGAGGTGCTAGTTAAACGCCCCAAAGCCAAACGACGGATTTCGTGCGCGGATCTGGCGGGGCCTTTGATCGGATCGGTGGACGGGCCATCCGATGCTTCGACAAACAAGAAGTATCTGGAAGAGGCCATACTGGGGGATGCACGCCGTGGCCAAAAGCGTCATTGTTGATACCGGGCCGATTGTCGCCTGGATCAATCGTCGCGATACGTGGCATACGTGGGCAACTTGAGATCTTTGCTCATCTTTCTCCCCCATTGTTGACCTGTGAGCAGGTGTTATTAGAAGCCTCGTTTCTTATCATCCGATCCGGTGGCGTTGGTACCGAGGCCTTATCACTGCTTCACAAGGGAGTTTTCAAGATTGGATTTCATCTTGAACCTGAAGCCGAGACTATCGAACGATTCATGAAACGCTATCGTCAAGTCCCAATGTCACTGACTGATGCCTGCCTGGTCCGGATGTCCGAACTTCATCTGCATAGCCGCCTGCTGACAATCGACACAGATTTTCGTATTTATCGGCGACGCGGCCGTCAGGTGATACCACTGATCATTCCGCCGGGCGTCTGAATAGTGCAGAAAAAGCCAGCGACCAGATGTCCTGTGGTGAGATAGAAATAAAAGAGGCGTCCGTGACGAGATTACTTCTAGACCGATAGTAAACGTCATGTCACAACTTGAGCACCTTGAAGCGATTGAGAAACGTCTTTGGAGTAGTGCGGATAATCTCCGCGCGAACAGCAACTACGCCAGCAACGAGTATTTTCTTCCGGTTATGGGGTTGATCTTTCTCCGCCATGCCTACAGTCGCTATCTGGCAGTCAAAGACGAGGTCGAAGAACATTTGCCCAAACGTGGCGGCAAAACTCGACCATTGACTAAAGAAGACTTTTCGAGAAAAAGTGCGATCTTTCTACGTCCAGAGGCGCAGTTTGATCACCTTGTGAGTCTTCCTGATGGCGCCGATCGGGCAAAGGCGATTATCGATGCGATGGACTCAATCGAGGCTGATTATGAAACGCTGAAAGGTGTCTTACCCAAGGCTGAGTATCAAGAACTGGATAATGGCGTGCTTGGTCAGATTTTGCGCACCTTCAACGATCCCGCGCTAAAAGCGGCCAGCGGTGACATCTTTGGTCGCATCTATGAATACTTCCTCACCCAGTTCGCCGATTTGAAGGCGCACGACAACGGTGAGTTCTTCACGCCGGTGTCGCTTGTGCAGATGATCGTCAATGTCATAGAGCCGGATCATGGCAAAGTGTTGGACCCTGCCTGTGGTTCTGGTGGCATGTTTGTCCAGAGTGCGCATTTCATTGAGAATCTGCATCAGAATCCATCAGAGCGCGCGACCTTTTACGGGCAAGAAAAGAACGCGACGACGATTCGTTTGGCTAAGATGAACTTGGCGGTGCATGGACTAGAGCGTGTTATGCACTTTGTATTATCAGCATCACAACTCGTTTGAGCATAAGGATGGCAAAGGCAAGAAAGTGTAACCCGGCTAATGTTTCTGGCAACCGCTCGTAATCGCGCACGAGGC
>Ga0081539_10000589_pt1 | contig 74313 bp, 50 predicted proteins | sample TabmetS4T2R2_FD_71023 | JGI IMG/M metagenome (GOLD analysis project Ga0081539, IMG submission 71023) | Tabebuia heterophylla rhizosphere microbial communities from the University of Puerto Rico - S4T2R2 | ecosystem: Host-associated > Plants > Roots > Rhizosphere ...
TGTTACGAGTGTCGCCCAACATGCCTACGGCGCCGCCATTTTGTTTACGCAACAGGTGCTCAGCGAAGTAAACGCCGGCATTCGTTGTGCCGTAATCACCGCCCGCAGTCTCGTTATCAAAGAGGCCGCTCGCGCAGTTGACGCTGAAGACCACGGGTAATAATGATCCGTTGCTCAAATCGTTCGTCACGTTCGTGCTCGTAAACGATGGGTTGCCCCAACCTTCTTCCCAGCCGTGATCACGATGCAGGATCAGAAAACGTCCGGCGTTGAACGCATTGATAATGTCATTCGTATTGCCGCTCCAGGCGAAACCGCTGCTCGGCGCTAAATCACTCGGCAAAGCCGTTCCGTTGTAATAACGTCGCGGCGTATCGGAACCGGTGCGCGTATAGATGCGTTCGACGGTTTTACCACTTGCAATCATCTCGTTGCGGACCAGCTCGGAGGTCTCAATAAAACTCCGTTCATCACGACCCGAAGGTGAACCGCTGCGGCAGCACTGGAACTGCGAAGCGACCGAGACGTTCCGATAGAACGACGCGTTCCAGGGCGGATTTTGCTCATAATTGATGATCTTGTCCACCACGACATCGGCTTGCGCCAAAGTATCGACCGGAATTCTGCCGACGGCAAAATCCGGGACGTCATCGCCATCCGCCGACAACAGTGCATAAGGATAATCCGTGCCGGTCGTCGAGCTGCCGGAAGTGCTGACATAGTATGGTGAGATGAATTCAGAATCACCAAACAGCAGAATATATGAAGGAGGAATTAAACTCCCATAGTATTCGTTCTCGATATAGGCATCAATCTGCGCGCGGGTATCCGGACCCGAGCCGGCGCCATCATTGACGTTGACGACGCGAGTCATGATCCCTTTGCTGTTCTTCCATTGAGCCAGGCGGTCGGCGGCGGACCGGAAATCCGGATGCGTCAGAATCAGGAACTCCTCACCTAAATGCCAACGAATCTTTTCAGCAGCGATCGAAAACTTGCTGACGGCATTTTTATTGATGATCGCGCTGCCATAGATACTATTACCCGTCTCGAAGTCCTGTGCCCGCGACACTTGAGTGAAGAAGCCCTCGCCGCCATCAAAGCCGACCTCGACATCGAGCGAATCGAAGAGCGACAGCGATTCCTTCGCCGGATTGTATTGTCCCGCCGCGCACGACAACTGGGCCATTGCCAGCTCGCGCGATTTTCCAATGGGCGTGACGGTGCAAATCTGACGAGGATATGGCGCATCCTGTTGATAGATCTCTTTATTGATCGTGAAGGGCGGATCCTGAAACCGGTCCGCCGGGAACTTCTCGCCGCCATCCTGTCGTCGGACGGCACGATCCTGCGGCTGCGGTTGGAAAGGGTAAAGTTTGAGCCTGAACTGGCGCGCACCATTCACTTTGACGTTCACGGACGGTTTGGCGCCTCGCGGCAGAGCGATCAATTGACGATAGATTGGGACGCCAGGCGTTCCCGGTTCGCCGACAGCGGATTGAATCCCCGGCAGTTCGACTTCGGTGAAAGTGCCCCCCTCGGTTTCGGCGGTATTCAAGCGGGGTTCGCCGAACCTGATTGTAGTGTGGAGAAGGCGATTGTCCGAATCACCCTCTTGCGCTTCCGGCTCGCGATTGAATCCTTCCGCGCCTTCACACGACTTCCCCGCAGGCTGCGTGTTGAGCACGGCCTGCCTCAACGTCCAACTACGATTGAAGAAGTCCTCGAGCGCAGAATCGCGCTTCTCGTCTCCAAATGATTGGGCGAGACGCAGATACTCACTCAAGATCCTTGCCGACCCGCAACTATCGCCCTGTTTGTATTGGGCTTCGGCCGCGTCGAGGGCCACTTGCAGCCTCTTGACCTTCCACTCTTCGATCACTTCCAGCAACTTCGTTGAGAGGTGTCGTTTGATATCTTCAAAATCGTTGAAGACCTCCTTATCCAGCGTTGGCTCCTGGATCGCTGAAACGTTGCCATACTGTGGCAGCGGCAGCCCCAGGATCGCAATCATTGCAATCAGACTTACTTTACGCCAAAAATTGATTTGTAATAACAAGCGACTAGCTGAGATGAATCGCTTTCTTTTTTCCGACATGATTAATTCTCCTTGTTTTAAGCGAGTTCTCTGAAAGAACTACTGCCTTGGGATGAGGCGGCGAGGGAAACGCTCTGCTTAAAGCCGAGGTCCTTAAACTATCTCAGTTAGATAAGCGGAATCGCGAGGTAAAAACTGGCAGGGCTCGTGAAGAAATTGATCGAATCATGAAAGATTCGTGCTCGGAAGGTTCCAGAGAGAAGATGAAAAAGCGAAAGACGCGAAGAGATGCGATCGCCCTCCACGTCTTTCGTCTTCTTTCAACTCTGGTATTTAAGCAGCGAGAAGACGTCGTATCCGGCGAATTTTTCGCGGCCGTTCAAAAATTCGAGTTCAATCACAAATGAGAGGCCGACCACGTTGCCGCCCAGTTTCTCTACCAGTTTAACCACCGCTTGGGCGGTTCCGCCCGTTGCCAGCAAGTCATCGGCGATGACCACATTATGCCCTTCGCCGACCGCATCGCGATGGATTTCGAGAGTATCTCTGCCGTACTCAAGATCATAGCTGTAGCTTTCGACTTGCGAAGGAAGTTTCTTGGGTTTACGGACCGGGACAAATCCCGCCCCGAGGTGATAGGCCATCGCCGAGGCGAAGATAAATCCGCGCGCCTCGATTCCAATGACCGTATCGACTTGCTTCTGGCGAAAGTTGTCGGTGGTGCGGTCAATCACGGTGCGAAGACCGGCGGCGTCTTTGAGCAAAGTGGTAATGTCGTAAAAGAGAATTCCCGGCTTCGGGAAATCGGGGATCTCCCGGATCAGCCCCTTGAGAGATTGTTCTTCTACCGGCACGATTGCAGACATTTTCAGGTGTCTCTCCTCGATTGAATTTTAGTGATCAATATGAAAATCGCGGTAAAGGCCAGTCACTTGCAGATCGATCTCGTCGATATCGGTGATATGGGCCAGAGCCGGCCCGGTGACGAGGTCGTTCTTGAATTCATCCATTGCGCTGCGTTCACCTTCGGCGACGACTTCGACGCGGCCGTCCGGCAAGTTCCGCACTGTGCCGAGCACCTGGTGGCGTGCGGCTGCTCGCAAGACGAAGTAACGATATCCAACGCCTTGGACAAGACCGGAGATGAGAAATCGTCGCGCGACCATAATTAAACCTGAAGTCACAAGTTACCCAAAAATCACGAAATTGCCAAGTTCACTTCGCTCTTCCCGTCAAATGCGCCGGAGGCCGGGGAGACCAAATTCGCGAAATCATTCGAAATCTTTCGCGAATTTAATCTCTCCGGCCTCCGGCGTGTTGACTTAAGTTTAATGCTGGTTCACTTCAACAGGATCTCTTTGAAGAGCGCGACGGCTCTCTCATCGCCGGTCTGCCCGAGCCAGAAGAGGGCCTGTTTGCGGACAGCGGCTTTCGGATGGGTCTTCGCAATTTTGATGAGTAAAGGAACGGCCTCTTCCTTCTTCCTCTGACTGATGGCGAAGACTGCCTGGTTTTGCACTTCAGTATCAGCATCCGAACTGTCGATGACATCTTTGATCGCGCCCATGCTCCGTTCTCCGGCTTTTTGGCCGAGCCAAAAGATCGCCTGTTTTCGGGCCTCGCGGTCAGAATCATCACCGGCGATTTTGATCAGGAAATTTACCGCTTCATCTTTGCTTTCATTGATTGAGGCGGCAAAAATGATTTGATTCTTCACCTCGCGATTGGTCACCGAAGGATAGAGACTTTGCAGAGTCGCCAGCGCTGAATTGTCCTTGCTGATGCCAATGGCAAAGGCCGCCTGCTTGCGCACCTCTTGCCTTTCACCGGTATTGCGCACCAGATCGGCCAGGAAAGGCGTCTCGCCTCCAATTTGGCCCAGCCAGAAAACGGCGCTGGTTCGGACCTTTTCAATTGAAGATTGCTGGACGAAATTTTTGAGCATTCCCCCGACGCGTGGATCATCGTGTAACGCGACCGACATTGTTGCATGTTCGCTGACCGCGGTCGTCTGCTGTCCTTCGACCAATCCGCGCAAGAGATTCAAACTCTCTTCATTGGTTGCGCGTCCCACCCAATAGACGCGGTATCCGCTGTATTCACGGTCGCGGTCAAGGTTATAGACTTCCACTCGCGCGATAGCATCGCTGTCGGGGTCGCGCAAAAGAAAAACGCCCAGATTGCGTGTCTCGCGCGTCGAATCGAACGAAACGCTCGTCCCATCGACAAAAGTCCTTCCACCACGCCAATCGACGTCAACCGCGACTCCGGGTCGCACATCGAATGCATAGGCCGTCCAGAATCGAGCCGACGCGGCGCGACCCAGTTTGACAGCCGCATCCAGACGGCTTTTCAGATTTCCTCCATCGACCGTGATGAACTCTCGACGTTGAGCTTGCGCTCCGGATGTCGCCATTGTCGCCGGCTGTCCAGCGACGGAATCGGGCAAAGCATCAGGAATGGATTGCACGGCCTTGACCGCATTGTCGGGTCCGGGAATCAGCGTTAAAAGGGCAAATAGGAAAAAAGCTCTGACGATCATCTTGATCTCCTCCTTTTTACTTAAGAATTTCTTCCAGGAATTTTGCCGCTTCGGGATCTCCGTTTTGCCCCAGCCAGAAGATCGCCTTCTTTCTCATGTCGATCGAGGCATCGCTCTTTGCAATCTGCATCAACTTTCGCAATGCGGTCTTTTGTCCCGACTGGCCAAAGGCGAAGATGAGCTGCTCCTTGATCCGATCTTCCTTCTCAGATTCGTACAATTGGATCAAATTGCCGATCGCTTGTTCTCCGCCCTCCTGACCGATCCAGAAGATCGCTTGTTTGCGAACTTCGACATCGGCATTGGACTTGACCACCTCATATAGTTTGGCGATGGCGCGCGGGCTGTGGTGTTGAGCCAGCGAAAACAAGATATGTTTCTTGACCTCGGTATCCTGTTCAGTTTCATAGATCTTCATCAGATCATCGATTGCCCCTTCCTGTCCGCGCTGACCGATCCAGAAGATTGCTTCACGCCGCAACTGCGTCGAAGAGGCGGTGCGGGCCAGTTCGACCAACAACTCGTAAGCGCGGGGGCTAGAATGCTGAGCGAGCGCGAAGAGCGCCGCCTTGGCAACCTCCATGTCGGATGACTGTTTGGTCAGATCTTTGAGCAGATCAAAAGCTTTGTCATCACCGCTCTGCCCTAACCAGAAGATCGCGGTTTTACGCAATTTCGAATCAGTTTGAGTGCGTGCCAACTCAATCAGCATTGGAATTGTACTTCTCCCGCTGTGTTGTCCGAGCAAGGCGATGGCGTTCTCTTTCAATCGTCGATCAGCCCCGGAATCGGCCTTGAGGATCTCGACGACCAGTGCTGCCGCGCGATCGGGGTTAGACTGGAAAAGGCTCTGCAGCGCGATCATCTTGATCTCCAGGTCGTTCCGATTGAGTTCCTTATCAACCACCTGGCTGTTGCCGGTTTGACCGGCGATCTCGACGCGCATCGCTCTCGCATCATCGATCCAGCTCGAACGCGGATAATCGCGAATCAATCGTTCCAATTGTCGATCTGCCTCTCCAGGCTTTCCCTGTTTCTTGAGCGCAAAGGCCAACCAGTAGAGCGCGGCATCGACATCCTTATGTTTCGGATATTCACTAACGAAAGAGTTGAACGTGGCAGCGGCGCGGTCCCAGTTTTCGTCTTCGATCAGGTCACGGCCCTGCCGAAAGGCCTTGAGCGCGTCATCGCTCGCACTCGCCTTTTGAATAAAGCGATTGAGCTTGCCCAACTCTTGCGCCGAGACGCCGGCTGGACGGCTGCCGGTACTCAACCAGATGAGGCTGCCGATGACCAATGTCAGTACGGGAGCGAGGCCGCCGAGCAGAAGCGACGGTCTCGGATAGAAATAGTTTGAAATAGTGTCTCGCATATCCATATCCTTGGGTCCTTGGCTTGATAAATTGACTCACCGACTTTGGTAAGTGGGCAACGAGGGCTGTGCCGAATAGACCTGAAGGGCGGCAATCAGTTCCCTCCTCTGCAACCGTTCCCTGATGTCGTCCAGATCATCCGACGAAGGCCGGTCGGGAAGGTTGGCGATATCCAGTAAAAATGGTTCGATACTGTTCAAAGCCTCTTCCGCCGGCAGATTTCCTTTCATCTCCGCATTGCGCCGCAACAGGATGTTTTGATAAAGCAAGCGGCGCGACATCTGCTTTTCATAGGTCACGTCAACGGATTTGCCGTCGTCAGAGTCTGTGGCGACAGCCGCATTGCGAAAGGAACGCAAGAGAAGTTGCGTCTTCTCAAAATGCCTGATCGTTTCCGGAGCGAAAATGGAAGAGACGATCGATGTTTGTTCGAATCGGACCGGATCGGAATTGCCGGCAATCGATTCTTCATCGAGTTCCCGGCTCGAATCCACCGGCAAGCGCCGGTGCGATCCGGTGGTTTTGAAATGGCCGCTGTGACGTTTGGCAAGCCCATTCTCCGGTTTTGGCGCCACGGCGATCGTTTTGTCCGGCGCCTCGGCTCTCGGTTGCGGAGTTGGCGTCGTCGTCACAATCTGAGGACCCGATGGTACGGGCACGACGATTTGCGCTGATCGCCACATCCACCACCAACCGACCGCAACCATGACGATGGCGGCTCCGGCCATCAACGGCAGAGGTCTGAGCGATAAGAGGCCAAAGCTCTTGATCCACGCGACCAACCGTTGCGTCAGACGCGGCTGAGCGTGCTGCAAGCGCGCTCGCAATCCTGATTCATAGCCGAGCCAATAACTTTCATCAGGCATGGCCTTTTCGATCGCTTCATCAAACAGCTCCAGCGTTTCGGTCATTGACCGGTACTCCGCCAGACAATCGTGGCAGGATTGCAGTTCTCTGAGCAGCAACCGCCCGGCTTCGGAATCCAATTCGCCGAAGACGAGATCGACCAATCGCTCTTTAGTTTTTACACAATCATGCATTCCCATAACTCATCTACTGTCGTTCGCGCGATGCGTATGAAACGTCATCAGTCAGGCTCAGCTTAACGCCCAGATATTCACGTAATCTGTTGACGGCGCGAAAGAGCGCTTTTTTGACCGTTCCGGTCGAGACCGAACAGGCCTCGGCGATCTCTTCATAGGTCATACCTTCACGGTGTTTAAGGAGAAAGATCAGTCGCTGCTGCGCGGACAGTTCATTCAATCCCTCCATGACTTTATCAACCATCATCTGTTGATGCAGTCGCTCCTCAGAGATGGGCCGCGGTTCGGGCGGAGCCAGTCCGAGCTCGTCCAATGAAACCAATTTGCCCATCCTGATCGCTTTCTTGTCACTGCTGAACATTGTCTTCATCTCCCGTTGGTGGTTGAGGAACGTGTTGATCGTAATTTGGCGCAACCAGGTATAGAAGCTCGACTCGCCGCGGAAGCTGTGGAGCGCGCGAAACGCCTTCAGCCATACCTCCTGCGACAAGTCTTCAGCCTCGTGCGGATCACGGGTGTAATGTAATGCCAATGCATAGATCCGCCGCTGGTAGGAGCGGGCCAGCAAACAGAAAGAATCCTCATCTCCTGTTTGTGCGCGCTCGATCAGCTCATGTTCCTGAATCACCGGTTATCATCCTTCTCTTGAAGTCGCCTACATAGACACGGGATACATGATTTGGTTGGCGACCCGGCAAAATTATTTTTACCGATTCAGATCATCGGTCAGGGTTCGGACCGATATCCTGAAATGATCAATTCAATAACTCCAGCTTAGAGACGGGATTGCGAGAAAACGCGAAAGACGCGAGATCGGCAAAGGAGGCGAAACTCTCAGCATGAGTTTTTTCGCATCTTCGCCGGGCTCGCGTCTCTTACACCCTTCTCTTCAAGTTCGGTCGAGACTTGAGAGAGCTAATCTTCCTTGTTCTCCTGGAGTTTCTTCAACATCTCAAGGCCATTCGCATTATCGGGATTCAATTCAACGGACCGCCGATAGTTCTTGACCGCCAGATCTTTCTCTCCATTAATCATATAAGCCTCGGCGAGGCTGTCATACGTGTTAGATGATTGGGGATGGTCCTCAACATTCAACTTGAATACTTCAATCGCGTCTTTGACTCTCTTCATCGCCAGCAAATCATAGCCGATTCTATTCATTTGCCCTTCATCGATCACTTCGTCGGCGGCACGGCCCTTTCTCCATTGGCGATATTCGTTGAGAGGCCCTTCGGCGCCTTTCGCTACAAGATCTTTAAAGAGCATCCTGGCTGCCGATTTATACGACTCGTATTTGAGCCACGTGAGTGCGGGTTGCTCTCCTCCCACGGCATCGGCAACGATTTCGCGGACGATCGATAAACCCGTCGCACTGTCGGCGAAGACGACCATTCCCAGTTTTTGTTTCTCGAAAGCGACGATGTAAGCTTTGCAATCGCCATTATCGCCCCAATGCCAGAACGATAGCCCATCACCAGTCATTTGCAATCCCCAGCCGAGCCCCCATGAAATCGATGGAGAAAGTTTCTCCGGTGGGCCGTTGATGTGGTTCGGACCACCTTCGCCGACTTTGATCTGCGGCGTCAACATCTGCTTCAAGGTCTCCGGTTTCAATCCAGTCCCTTTCAAAATTGCCGAGACGAAACGTCCATAATCCTGCGCTGTGGTATGCAGACTGGACGCGGCATTCGCATTTAGAGATTTGCCCTGGCCGGTCGGCTCGCCCCTTGAGTTATGGCGAAATGCCTTGAGCGTTTCATAGCTCTCTCGCCAAACATAACTGCTGCTCGTCATTCCCAGGGGATCGAAAACAGATCTTTTCATAAAATCATTGAACTTCTCGCCGGTGATCTGCTCAATGACTTTGGAGAGATAGACAAAACCTTCGCCCGAGTAACTGAATCTTTCACCAGGAGTGAAATGAATTTTCAACTCTTTGCTGGAAGACCTCCAATTCGGAAACCCGGCCGTATGGCTCAATACGCGGCGAGCGGTGATTTGACCCAGCCTCGCATCTTCGCCGACATCATAGTTCCCCGGAAGATAATTTTTGAGCGGCGCATCGAGATCGATTTTGCCGCTATCGACCAATTTCAACACGGCGTGGGCAAAGACCGGCTTGCTCAGACTGGCGGCTTCAAAGACTGTGCTCTCAGTGACCGGGTCATTCGTCTTTGCGTTCTTGACGCCAAATCCTCGATGCCAGACCACTTCCCCATCTCGCAGCAGGGCGATCGAAAGCCCCGGGACATCGCCGTCCTTCATCAATCGCGGAATGTCATGTTCGAGACGCGCGATGACTTGTTCTTTCTTGGTCTTTGTCTGCAAGGGTGGAAAGGCTTGTTTGGCAGGCGCTGTCTTTTCCTGACTGCAAACCCTTACGACCGGTAATGCTGAACCGGAGAGGCCAATCGACAGAATAGCGGCTAGTAAAGATCTCATAGTGATCTGATAGCCAAATGCCGTGCCAGTTTGGCTGTCAGGATAAGTATATTGATTATTTTGGATTTAACTGGTGGGCATTCAACGCGTGTGGCGTCGGATGTGCGATTTTGGGATTATTCGATCCCAAAATCGAATAGGGCGAGAGCAAACTTGAGAGAGGAAAAGGCGGTTAGAAGGCGAGGCGGTTAGAAGGCGAGGGTAAAATCGTCGAACCAGGTCTGCCCGAAGATAGGACAGGTCGTCGCGCTGCAGTCTTCCCGTCTGACGATGATCAAGACGGCCTGGGTCGTTCTATCGGTCTGGAACTCAATTGAATATTGCTGCCATCCGTTTGTCCCCTGTGGAAGTTTAGCAATCGGAGAGAGTACGCGTCCGTTATGCGCAGCATCAGCGACGACGATAAGAGGCCGTCCTCCGGTCACCAAATTCCTGGTGCGCGCCCAGAAACTCAACCGATAGTGAATCTTCGGCTCAACCAGCATGCGTTGCGTGAAGACCGCGAGTGATGGCGGAGAATCTCCATTCCAATCCAGGCGCAGGCTCCGCGCGCCGGTGTGCGGTTCGATCGGATCTAAAGAAGCGCTCACAGCTTGAAGCGGACCCGCAAGCTGCCAATCAAAACCCAACTCGTCGCGCTGAATCTCGTCCTCGAACCCTCCATTGGTGACGGCTGTTGCGTGCCCGTGCGCCCGATCATCATGGTTCTTCAGACGATCACCCGCCCACACTTCAAATGCTTCCCGAAAGTGGTCGGCGGCCAGCAATTCAGGCAACAGTAGTTGCCGGTCATGCTTCGAGAGATTGCCTGCGGCGCGGAACATTCGAAGAGCGGCATCGACCTGGCCGTGACGGACGAAGAACTGCGCTAGTGCGAGATGTGTTGTAGCGTCTTGTGGCTGAATGCTTTTTTCAACGGCGTCGGGATCGGCGTTGAACAACCCATAAACGAGGTCGATCAACTGTGGTAAGCGGGACGGGCTGGCCGCCGTGGCACGGCGCAGTTCCTGAAACGCCTCATCGGAACGTCCGGCTCGGAGCAGCAAATTGCCCAGCTGCCAACGAGGCTCTGCGTAATACGGTGCGAGGTGAGTCGCCTTTTTCGCGGCATCGACCGCTCCGGCGAGAGCTCCCACCTGATCTCTGGCCTGCGCGAGGGCCAACCAGAGCGCAAAATCTTGCGGTCGCAAGGCGACCGCGCGTTCGAGTTCCTGTCTGGCGGCGCCCCAGTCGTTCCTTTCCGAAAGGACAGCGGCCCGCGCAGCATGGGCGCGTGGATCCGCCGGATTGAGTCGAACTGCCGCATCTGCGGCGGTCAAAACACTGGCTCCCTCTCCGTAATAGGAGAAGAGCCGCGAGAGACCGGCGCGGCCGGCATGCCATGCCATCAGTCCGCAGAGTAACAATCCGATGGCGCCGGCCACATAATGCAGCTTGCGGTCAACCCTGATGACAACCGGCGAACTCGGCACGATCACTCACAATCACGCGCAACAATGCGCGATGGACGGACTCACCGAGAGTCGGTCGGACTGGAAGGACTCGGATCACAGCAACAAGACCCGGTCAAATTCACAATGGTGCCGGAGACAAGAAATCCGCCGACGCCAAGCAAGGTATAGGCCCAGACGGGATTCATCCCGAGAAGCTTGCGTTTTGACGGCTTCTGCTCTGTTCCGACATCTGATGGGAGAGATTCTCCGACAATCGGATCGGTCGCGCCTTTGGGTAAGCAAACGTTGACTGACGCGCCGTGGAGACGGTCGATCTTGGTGATCGTGCCGCGCGGAGTAGAGATCCAACCTTCGATCTTCCCGTTGGTGTTCAAAACCACGCATCCTTGCCTTAACAGCCCCGTCACTTTGTCATTGCCGAATTCGATCGTGGCAATAGTGCCGGGCGCGAAATCGAAGCTGCCCAGCTGTCCGACCTGAACAATTGCTCGGACCTCATTCGGAGTCTCGATGGTCGTTCCGGAAAGGATTGTGGCCCCGGTATTCATCCCATTACCGTTGACAAGGACGGCCTGATTTCTTCTGGTGACAAGTTTGGCAAAAATCGGGGTATTGGGCGCCGTCACCGACGCGAGTTTATTTAAATTGACGCGCAGTCCGGCCGATTGAGCCTGCCCCGAGATTGGCGCAATCGAGAGTGCCAGAATGAGGATGGCGATATTGATGATCTTCTGACGCCTTGATGTCATAACCAATTCTCCTTTTATTTTTTGATAGCGTCTCAATCCTTCTGGTACTACTGGCCGGTGTGAAGGTGAGAAGGGCGAGAAAGAAGAGACGGATGGCGTCTCTCACCCGCTCTTCACGCCGGGGCCTTTCTCTCGAACCGCCAGTCAATTACGCTGATCGCCGCGAGTACGGTCAAGATCAGCGCATTGATCGTGGTATGCAAACCAAAATCAACGAGACTATGAACGGCTACTCCAAAAAGTCCGGTGAGGGCGCCAAGGCGGAAAGCCCGGTGGAATCGGTCAATGGAGCGAAGCCTCCGGCAAACGCTCCAGACAAAAGCGATCACAAACCAGGCGACAAGAATGCTTCCAATGACGCCGCCACTCGCCAAGATCTCTAAATAATCATTGTGCGCCTCGCGAGGAATCAATTCACCTGAGGCCTGATGATAGCGGGGAATAGCGACCCAATATGCGCTGAAACCGATTCCCGCGATCGGATGGGCCTTGATCATCTCCCAGGTCGCGCGCCACACCTCGACGCGTCGCACTCCGGAGGGCATCGCTCCCCCCCTGACATCTCCGGCCCCATCGATCTTCATTTCGCCGGAGAGAGATTCCAGGCGGCCGACCAGTTGGTCACCGCCTAGCCAGAGTATACCGACGAGCACTGTGGCAATCAGGCAAACGATCAATCCCACTCTTCCGATGATCGAACGGCAGACCGCCCGGAGTCGATCAAACAGATCCATGCTCTGAACTGAAGGGTTCGAAGACGTCCGGACGAAACCGGTCAGGAGCGCCAGAAAAAGCATCTGGCAAAGCGAACTGCCAATTCCTCCGCGAGAGTTCGAGAGGACGAGCGCCGCCCACAACGGAACAGCGGCAGCGACATGGATAAGCAGCCGGTCGTGGTGTCTGCCGACACCGAATAAAAGGCCGAGCACCACTCCCAGAGACATCTCCATCAGGAACGCGAAGTGATTGCGGTTGATGAATTGCGCATATCCTTCTTCAGGCATGAGGTAAGGCAGAATGAAACCGTCGCCTCGTTGCACCGTTTGTCGCAAGATTCCGAAGATCGCGCTCAAGATTCCGACGCCGACAATCACAACGATCAGAGCGCGCAGACGACGGGGCGTCGAAAGATGTGAGAACAAGAGCATGCCGACGAGAACCAGGGCCAGCAGCTTGAACGCAAACTGACGCGTCGCCTGGGGGTCGGCGCTGATAACCCGCCAGGCCTCGTCAGTGCCTGCCATCACAGCGCTCGCGCCGGGCCACGTCCAACTCTGCAGCCAAGCAAACACCGACAAAGAGAGCAGTGGAAGGAACAAATGCCATTGTCTCAAACGACATGATCCGCTCAGGAGCGCTTCAACGATCCAGAGTCCCGTGATCGCAAAGACCGCGCATTCAAAAGCCGCTTCCCACCAGGGTTCGACTGTCCCATAGGGGATGGCAACAAATACGATCAAGGCCAACAAGGAGTTGAAGCAGACGCTGTTGAGCAGACGCGCCGCGCCCTCTCGGACGGAAGTGCCGCTCTTCCTCGCTCCAGTGATGTTGATTGTGCCTCGTTGGACGACGACGTGGGCGGTTTCGACATTGACCATCTCTACACCTTGATCCCCTGGACCTGCCATTTGTGAGTTGGATGGCTGCCGGTTCCGACCGAAGACTCGTTTTTCATGACGGGCAGCGGGTGTTGGAAATGCGCGAGGATTTGTCTGGCAATTGCCGCCACAGAGAACTTCTCTTCTAACAGTCGCCGGGCATTCTTCCCCATACTGCGGCGCAGATAGTCGTCATCGGCCAGAGCGAGCGCATGATTGCGCAACGTTTCATCGTCCCCATTGAGGGCGCACAATCCGGCGCCGCTCGTCTCCAATAGATCCTTGAGATCGTTCCCCGGATTAACGCTGCCAAAGATCGGCATTGAGAAATACATGTATCCCAGAATCTTTCCGGGAAAATTTTGCGTCCGCAGCCGCCGGTCCAACGAGAAGATTCCAACATCAAATTCAGAGAGCATGGCCAAATACTCTTGTTGGGAGACGGCCGGCAGCAAACTGAGATTGGACAATCTCTTTTGCGCAATGAGCTCTTCAAGCCGTCCAACTTCACTGCCCTCACCGACCAGAAGAAAATGGATGTGTTCTCGTGACCTCAGATTCCAAGCCAGGCGTACGATATTGTTCATATCTTGCGCGACCCCGATATTACCTCCATAAAAAAAGACGACTTTGTTCTGCAAGCCCAGCCGGGCGCGGTAATTGGATGGAGGGGGACCGGCATCATTCAACGTCATCCAGTTATAGAGGACCTCCAGCCGCCGATCATAGTGCGGGAGAGATCTGGCGAAGTATTCCAGATTGGCGGGAGATTGCACGCCAATGATGTCGGCTGCAGCATATTGTTCGAGCTCTTTCGCCCGAAAGAAGGCATAGACCAGGCCTTTTTTCAGCATTCCCGTATCGACCGCCCACTGCGGAAAGATGTCGCGCAAGATCAAATAAGAGGGGCACCGCCAGAGTGACTTCAATTTTTTCACCAGCGCGCCGAAAAAGATGGTCGGCGAATAAAAGATGATCAAATCACAAGGCCGCTGGCGAAATAACTTTTCGGCCTTGTTCCATAAATCCGCCGACAGCTTGGCCTCGCGGATGGCCCTCAGAATTCTGGGCACGCCCTTAATTCTGCCGGTCTTGATCTGAGCGACCGTCGGCCCGTCTTCGGATGACAGTTCCAGATCATCCTTGTTTTCGGCGCTCGGCGTTACCACCAGGACATCATGTCCTTGCCTGAACAGTTCGACGGCCAGATCGTGGACAAGTCTGGCGCCCGATTTTTTACTAGGGTAATAGCAATCCACTAAGATTAAGATGCGCATCGGTTCGACCTTGCCAAAGCGCCGATCAGTAATGCCGAAGATAAACCGCACGGGAGATCATCGCCTCTTGCGCGGCCTCTTCGGTGATCACTAATCCGTCCAATGGCGGACAGCAGATGAGGAATCGTTATGGCGCGGCCTCGCCGCGCATTCTCGCAACACATGATTTCCTTCTCGCCAGACCTTCTCCGAGAGGTCGGGGGGACGGAAACCGGCAACGATTCGACAAACCGTGGCAGCAACATTGTCTGTCGTATATTCAGCAGGTGGACGCCATGATCGCCTTTCACTGACGACCAGATTGACCAACTCCAAAATTCTCAAAGGATCACAACTGGCCAGCACGTTCGAGCCGCATTCAACGGTCTCCGGGCGCTCCGTCACATCGCGAATGGTGACGTTTGGCACGCCGAAGATACAGGCCTCTTCCTGCACCGTTCCGCTGTCCGAGAGCAGACAAAACGCCTCTTGCTCTAATCGGACGAAATCGAAGAATCCTAGCGGCGCAACGAATTTGAGGCCGATGCGCTCAAGATCGATGTGAAAGTCTTTGACCTTCGCCCGTGTCCGGGGATGCAATGAACAGATGACCGGCAGCCGGTACTGTTCATACAATTTGCCCAAGGCATCGACCAGTTGACGCAAACGCCCCTCGTGATCGACATTTTCAGCACGGTGCATGGTCACCAAAAAGAATCCCGCCGGCTCTACCTCAAAATATGAGAGGATGGTGCTTGAAGAGATCCGATCGGAATAGTAATCGATGACTTCTCTGATCGGATTGCCGATGACATAGATTCGATCGCTCGCAATCCCCTCGCGGAGCAAATTCTCTCGGCTCCGATTGGTATATGGTAAAAGGACGCTGCTCGCGTGATCGATCACCCGTCGATTGATCTCTTCGGGCACTCGATCGTCATAACAACGATTTCCGGCTTCCATGTGATAAACGGGGATGCCCAGGCGACGGGCAACCAATGCTGTCAGCCCGCTGTTCGTATCGCCGAGGATGAGCAAACGATCAGGGCGATGTTCGAGTAAGACCTGTTCGCTGCGGGCCAGAATTTGACCCACCTGATCGCCGAATCCCTCACCTCTCACTCCAAGATAAAGATCGGGCTCTCTGATCCCGAGTTCTCTGAAGAACAATCCGCTCAACCGGTCATCGTAATTCTGCCCGGTATGGACCAGAATGTGATCAGCATATCGGTCGAGAAGCCTGATGATCAGGCTCAGACGAATGACCTCCGGCCTGGTGCCGAGAATGGTGACGATCTTCACGCCGATACCTCCATTGGTTCGCGCGCCACGCTCTCGAGCATGAGCCCGTGGCGCGCCAGTAAATCTACCGTCTCCCCCAATGTCATCAGGGTGTCGGCCGAGCTGAATTCCTTGGCCAGGACGCCGATGCTGCGTAGTTCGCCGCCCAGCTCCGGTAAGATCGGCAGGAGGACGAACCAGTCGCCGCGCTCAATCGTGCGGTAGGATTCCTCTTCGCTCACCAGAATTTCGTGGATCTTCTCTCCCGGTCGGATCCCAATAAACTTGATCTCGATCTTCCGATCGCCGATGAGCGCCGTGGCGATATTGGTGACGAGCGCCGACGCTGCCTTGGGCACATATGTTTCGCCCGGCCGGCCGGTCTGCACCGCGGCAAAGATCGTGTCGACCGCTTCGTCCAGGCTTAAGAGAAAACGAGTCATATCCGGGATGGTAATGGTCACCGGACCGCCATTACGAATTTGATCGTGGAAGAGCGGAATCACTGATCCGCGCGAGGCGAGCACATTGCCGTAGCGGGCACAGATAAACCGCGTCCACGGACAGCGCATATTCGCCTGGATGAAAATTCGTTCTTGAATGGCCTTGGTCATGCCCATCGCATTGATCGGCTTGCAAGCCTTGTCGGTCGATATTCCCACCACCGTCTCGATCGGGAGATTGAACTCTTGAATCGCCCTCACGATGTTCTCCGCCCCGAGAATATTGGTTTGAACCGCTTCGTACGGAAAATACTCACACGTCGGCACCTGTTTCAGCGCGGCCGCGTTGAATACGAGATCCGCCTCTCGCAAGGCCGAGGCAATGCTGTGGAAATCCCTGACGTCTCCGACTCGAAATTCAAGTTTCCGCTGAAAGTTGTGGTAGATGATCTCATCGGTGGCAACCGTTCTGAACTGATTCTCTGTCCGCATCGCGTGTTGCTTCGCCTCATCACGCGAGAAGACGATCACCTTGGCGGGATCGCCCAATTCCGCATCCAGTAACCGGCGCACCAGCGCCTTGCCTAAAGATCCGGTTCCACCCGTAATTAACACGCGTTTCCCTTCAAATGGCTTTGTCATTCGTACCTCCATAGATGATAGGGAGTGGGATCATCGACAAGCTGTGCAACCAGAGATTGCCAGGAGGGACAACTGTAGCCGGTCGCTCGATGGAACTTACCCCCATTCATTCCCCGATTGCAGTAAACAGATTCGTCGGGCACGATCTCGAGATCCAAATTGAAGGCTTCGCGCAACAAACAAAGCAGCTCATACTTGGTGATCGTCTGGCCGGTCACATGGTATAAGCCCGACAAATGGGGAAATTTTTCAATCAGATCACCGATTACTTCGGCCAAATGATTGGTAGTGAGTCCCGAATACCAAGCCCGCTGGTATCCTTGAACCTTGGAATAATTTTGACTGAGGAACCATTCGAGCAACGATTGACGGTGGATCAGTTCTCTGCCGATCATCGACGTGCGCAGCGTGATCACCTTCTCTCCAACGACCTCTCCCAGATATTTGGTCCAGCCGTAGAGGTCTCTAGCGTCGGCCTGGTCTTGCTCGTCGTAATTGCCGCGCGACCCGTTGAAGACGCAGTCGGTGCTGATATGAATGAGCCGACCCCCAAACTCCTCGCATATTTCCGCGAGCTGGTGCGGGAAGAGCGCATTCATGGTAATGCTTGGAATCGCATCATTGGCTTCCGGCCGTTGTTTGATGAGTCCGATACAATTGACGACTACCTGAGGCTGCAACCGGAGCAGAGTCTTTCTAACTGCAGAGGTATCGGCCGCGAAAAAGCGCTCGATGATATTTCCCTCCTGAAATAACTGGATCCTTTTCAGCCGCTCATCGCTCACCGACCGGCGAATTGCGCCGTGTGTGTCCGGAAATCGCTTCCTCAAGAGCTGAAAGGTCTTATGTCCCAGCATACCTGTCGCGCCCAGTACAAGTATCTTCATAACCGGTCTTGCCTCAGATTGATTGATGCCTAAGTTGGAAGGAAGTTGCTATGTTCCGCGGCTCATCTTCTCGATACCGCTCACTCAAGCTTCTCAGATAGAAACATGGGAATTATCTGGCGCTCATCGCATCCTTACGGCAAATCTGTCGATAAATCCTCAAGCTGACATTGGCCTTGCGCGCAATTTCGACGATGTAGGAGAGGGTTTCACCGGCGCAGCGCTCCCAGGAATAGAGCTGAGCACGTTCGTGGCCTGATTGACCGTAATATCGGCGGAGGTCAGGGGCCTCGATTAAGGTTTGCAACATCCGCGCGATCTCTTCCGGCCGCTCCGGATTGAAATAGATCCCGGCGTCGCCCAAGACTTCGGGCATCGGGCCAAAATTCGAGCAAGCAATAGGCAAGCCCGCTGCCATCGCCTCGAGCAAAATATTCGGCAGGTTCTCACAACTCGACGCAAAAACGAATCCGTCCGCCTGATGGTAAAAAGCGGCCAGATCGTGATAGGGCACGTGTCCAAGGTAATGAATGAATTCTGACCTCGGATCAACCCGCCCGATGACCTGGACCAGCCGCCGCCAGGCAGCCGGGCTTTCCTGGCCGCCGATGAGATCTAATGACACGGGAACCCCCGCGCGCCGTAACAAAGCGACAGCCTCGACGACATTCCATTGATGTTTGTAAGGTTCGACTTTCGAAACATAGAGTAGTTTGAAAGGATTGTCGGATGAATATTCGTCGATCGATCTTTGGAACCTCGGCGCCAGGTAAAATTGTTTGTTGACGCCGTGAGGGATGATCGGATGCCACCCGCCAATGTTGGCCGCCTGTCTGACCGCCCAACTGGCATATTCCGAGAGAAAGATCACGCCATCCGCATCGCGCAGGCTCTTTGTTTGGCTGACCCGCAGCAGACATAGTTTGGCTCTCATCCATGAGACGCCGAAACGGCGACGTTCAGCCGGATCATAAGGCAGTAAATTCCTGGACATCGTCACGACCGGCCTGAATGACCCGCTGTAAGAGCCGCCGGGAACAAACAGGCAATCACAGGACTGTTCGGCCAATCGAGGCAACTTCACTTTTTGCCAGTAAAGGCGGAGCGGCAGAGGTTGATCGAGCAACGGTTCATATTTGGGTTCTAACCAGGTTCGAACCGGTAACTGTTCCAACGTCCGTTGGCCGGCCCAAATCACGATTCGTGTTATCCCGTGCTCATGGGGCTGGGCTGCGCCTAACAGCTCAGCGAGATGGGTCAGACCGCCGCCGGTCCGAATATTGGAGGCATCAATTCCTAAACGCATGTCAGTCGAATCGAGAGTCGATCGCCATGACGGCCCGCAGGTCTCCGCCCGCACGCGATGGCGATCAGTTGTGGTGATCTGTTGATCAGAGTGGGATCCGGCGTCTTCCGGTCTCTTTGCGGTTAAAACGTGAGGTCCAGCGACCTCACGGCTGAGACGGCGATATCTTTCAATACCATCGGCTCTTTGAGATTGAAACTGGCCGCAACCAGCGCCCAGATCGGCAACCCGAGGCCGGCATTCAATCTCTCCAGCTCGCGCTTGAGTGCGACTTTGCTGAGTATGCTTTGCAGTTCGGTCGGCGCCATCGCCACATCGTTGATCAGAACGATCTCGCCGTTACTGCGGTTGCGCATGCGGCGTTTCGCATGTTCGTTCAGATACGTCTCGGCATCATTTTCAATCTGCCCGGTCACGATTACTACCAGTTGAGCGGACATCGTCTCGTGAAGTTTTCCGACGATCCGCCGGGCGTCTGAGAGCGAAAGGTCTGCATCCTTCAATACAAAGAGGAATGGCTCGCCATAGACATTGACCATCGCTTGGACCTCGTCGCACGAGGTGAAACCAATGGCGATCTGCCCTTTGGAGACATAGCATTTGCTCAAGATTGAATTGAGAGTGGTGACGAGCCACCACCCGTCTTCGATCAATTCCGAGACCGGTTGGGTCAAAGTGACCACTTCTTCGACCTTCTCATTACCTACTGCTCCGCCGCAAAATTTACACTTGGCATGAATCTTTTCGAGCATGATCAGCATGTCCGGCGATGAGAGGCGAAAGAGGCCATGCCCTTGTTGCGCACAACGGAGGAAGGTCTCTTTCTTGAGCAACCGGTCCTCGATCAGTTTGTCAGCCAAGAAAAATCTCTCCGTTTCGCCCTCGTCATCCGTCAGAATGCCAATTGTCAATCCATCAGCCTGTGAATGTTTGACGCGCTTGAGAAACATCCTGACCTCTCGGTCGTCCAACAGTTCGAGGGCGCGTTCTTGTTCCGCGGTGATTCCTTCCCACCGGGCGGACCATTCCCATTGAGAGACAAACCGCGTAAATCCGGCGGAGACGGGTGGAATGTATAGTTGCCAGGAATTGAACTCCAGATCGCCATCGTCGGCGGCGAGATTGAAGCCCAGCGTATCCATGAACACGCTGCTGACCTTCCGGCAAAATTCCTCAAGCTCCGGATAAGGATTGGTTCTTTCGGCCTGGTAGATGATGCCGGCGCGAATCTCTGCGATCTCTCCTTCTTCATCATCAAAGATCAAGAAGAGGAAGAAATCCTCAAAGCAGAAGACGTCGCCCGGCAAGTAAGGCATCATGCCTTCAGTGGCGGCCTCTTGAACGACAAACTTTTCCAGTTCCATCACTCGTTCAGTCCCGTGCAACGACAACTCATAAGACTTCGTCCGCGCCGAACCAATCAACGGCGCCAGCCCTTGTTCCTGCAGTTTTTCCAGGACGGTGATGCGCGTTGTCCCTTCAACGCGGCATTTGAGAGTCTGACACTTCACAAGCAGCATGGTCCGATCACTCCTCTGAAAACTCAAAACTTCGATCACTCTCAGGAAAAAGATTTATGCGCCATGCCCAGCGCCGTTAATCCTTTGGGCCGGCGTCCCCGGCCAACCAGGTGATTAACCTTTAAGACCTCAACGTCTTCGAGGCCCGCCCGCGCCAACCACGATTGCAATGCTTGCGGCGTCTGAGGAAGATCGTATCTCGGCGCCAACATATCGAATGTGTCGAGGATGGCGATCTCTTCGAGCTGTTGATTGTTGAGCGGATAAATACCTTCATAATTTGCAACCGGGATCAGACGCCGCAGCCAGCGGCCGACCACGGGCAGCCGGGCAATCATCCGGCTCACGCGCAACAACAATGGCGCGGCACTTTCGACCACCCGGAAAAGGGTCCTCCATGGGAGCCGGACGGTAAATGGTCGGAGCCAATATTTGGTATATAACCAGTTGCCCCAATATTTCAGATAGATATCGACTGCCAGTTTCCCCTCCGGCTTTAAGAGCCCAGGTAAACTGTGGAAAGCCCGCTCCGGATCGGGAGTATGCTGCAAGACGCCGAAACAATAGATGTAATCGAAACGTCCCTCTTGAAGCGGCAGAGAGAAAACGTCGGCCTGGATTGAATGCAGGGCTGGGTAGCAGCGCAGGTTGTGTCTGCAGGAATCTACGGCTGAGGAGTAGTCAAGCGCGACTACCTCAGCCCCACAAGATAGAGCTACTTCGGCGAACCGGCCGGCGCCGCATCCCACATCGAGCACCAATTTCCCAGCCAGTTCCTGCGGAGACCAGCTGGATTGGCGGAAAAATCGCTCGCGTGAGATGGGAATGCCGGAGTAGCTATCCAGCTGTGTTTGCTGGAAACGTTGCCATTGATATCCAAAGTTGTCGGCGTAATTTTTGGCCGGCACAAAGCGCGGAATGAAAGCGATAATCGGATAAACTCGATTGCAACGAGAGCATTCGAGTTGCCCGCTTTCGACCTCGCCTTGCGACTCGCGGGTAATATACAGACGGAGGTTCACTCTGCATGTCGGACAGGCCAATAAATTCAGCAGCCGATCTTTCATAACATGATGCGGGACTAAACCGGATCTGTAATTGCAATTTCTCTAGGTTCGAGATTGTGATTCGAACCAACCTTCAGGCCATTGGTTATTGTGGTCAGACGCTGTCAGGCAGTTCCGAACGATAAAGTACAGGACATGGCTCAATGGCCATTTGGCAGAGATGTAGTCTCTCCTGATACAGAGACTGCGCTCCGCCCCGGCTGGCCGAGCAACGTGGCATCCGCGCTCGGCCGAAGCACAAGATTTGAAACCGGCGTCGAAGACCATTTCGGCGGCGGCAGGAGTGAAATGGAAGAACCGGCCTTCGGGCCAGGCGAAATGATCGACGCGACCGGCCTTCGCAACCAGCCATTCATAGGAGCGAGCGATCTCATCTTGCGCCTGGTGCTCGGAGATGCGGGACAAGACAGGATGCGTCATGGTGTGGCTGCCGATCTCGTGTCCGTCTTTCAAAATCGTGCCGATGTCGTTCCATGACATCAGCTCGGTCGGCGGCATCCCGAACCTTTGCCGGCAATACTCTTCGAGCCTTTGATGATTGGTCTCTCCGACCATGGCCGGGCAGATGAAGAAGCAGCCGGAAACCCCAAACTCTTTCATGATGCGAGCAGCCCGGAGAGAGTTTTTCAGCCCATCATCGACGCTCAGGCAAAGGTAAGGTTTGTCGATCCTTCCGTTGAGGATCCGATCCACCGCTTCGGAATAACCGATCAGATGATGGGTCCGACTTAACGCTTTGAGGAGCCTTCGGAATGGCATCTCTTCATCCGGAAACATGTGATGCAGATATAAAAACTGAATGTGATCTTGATCGAGCGATGACATCCGCCCCGCTGCCCGGTACCAAAAGGCGAGGCCTGAAAGCGCCAGATGACGGGCGACGCTCCGCGCGCTCACTATTCCCTCAAGGCCATATGGAGAAGAATATTTCGTATTTTCCATTCGCTGTTGAGGATTGAACCGAAGACTGGCCTCTGATCCCCGCCCCTGATGTTGATAAAAAATATCAGGGATCAGGGACCAGGAATTAGGGTCAGAAACGTGTCCGGCGCCTGATGTCTTGCGTGTCTCTATTGGAAACGGCCCGCGACCTTCTTCTTCATCGCCGACGAGTCGTCGGTGGGATTCCAGACCGGAATCCATAACGTTCCCGTCAGGTCTTTTGGCACATGCGTCACATATCCGACTTGTAGCAAACCGCACTGGATCGATTCGGCAATCCACGCCGCTTCTTTCGCCGCATCGTCCCGGTCGCGCAATTTTTTGAGCTGCGTATTGACGAGATGTAGATCAAATTTCCCTTCCAGGACGCTCAAGATCGGCAACCACTTCACGCCCTCACACTCCATCGCCACGTTTGTGACTTTCCATTCCGCCAGCCACTCCGCCAGTTCGTCCAGCTGCTCCGTCATGCGGAATTCGTTCATTCCCAATTCAATTCGCCCGTCGCTCAACAGCCGTCGCCGGCAAGCCGCGGCCGTCTTGTGATAAATAGCCAGCCCGGCCACACATTCATAGATCGTGTTCACTGTCTGATTGATCATATCTCGCCAACCTCCATTGGAATCCAACGCCAATATTTAATCGCGGCTGCTTCTGCGGCGACCCATTTTCCCGATCGCCAATTTCAGTTGCTTGGCAAATCTATCCGGTATGACTGTCGCCATAGCTCAAACATCGTGAGGGCAAACAAACGATGCTCGTTCATATAACCTCGGTTCTGAGCGGTGATCAGATCATCGATCATCTTCCGGTCGAAGAGCTGAGGATCGACCTTGCTCAACACCGATTTGATGAAACCTCCCCACTGCTCTCTCAACCATGACTTGAGTGGCAGCGAAAATCCTTGCTTGCGGGTCAGGTCCAGAGCACGCGGCAGCAGGCGGCGAGCAAGCCGACGCGGGAGAACCTTACGCTGTTGAGCGGTGGCTCTGAGCCTGTCGGGGACGCGCCCGAAAGCGAACTCAACCAGCCGGTGATCGAGCCACGGCGCCCGGACTTCGAGCGATGCGAGCATGCTGGCGCGGTCTACTTTCACGAGGATGTCATCCACCAGATAGGTCATAAAATCGAGAGCCGTCGCATGCTGCAAGGCCGTTCTCTTCGCCGTACATAACCGGACTTTATAGGCTTCGGGAGAGCCGCCGGAGTGCGGGCGCCGTCGCAGTGCAGGCGCCAAGAGACGATTTCGTGAATGTGCATCGAAAAACATGTTGATGTGCGCCAGGCTTTGAGGAAGTCCGTCGGCGAACCCGATCAGGTGATGACGCCCGCGGACACCTACAGGCAAAATGCGGCTGGCTGCCGCTCCTGCCCAAGACCGGATTCTGCCGGGAATGATTCGCCGTAGCTGCTCTTCACGCTGGATCCAGCTGTGGTGGGGGTACCCCCCAAAAAGCTCGTCTCCGCCGTCGCCTCCCAAAGCGACGGTGGCATGCTCTCGGATCGATCGAGAGACCAGATAGGTTGGTACCATTGAAGAATCGGCGATCGGCTCATCATATTGTTGCGCTAGTTCCGGCAGTAACTCGACCGATGCCGGTTCGGCGATAAGTTCAGTATGGTCGGTCGCAAAGTGTCGAGCGACCAGGCGCGCGTGAGGAGCCTCGTCGTACGTTCCGTGCTGCGGAAACGAGATGGTGTAGGTCTTGATAGGCCTGGACGAGATGCGCGCCGCCAGGGCCGTCACCAGGCTTGAGTCGATTCCGCCGCTCAAAAGAATGCCTACCGGAACATCGGCGATGAGCCGCAGCCGCACCGAGTCGAGTAATAGCTCTTCGAGCTCGCTCTCCAATTCTTCCGCGGTCGCGGTTGAGGGCTGGGCCGGTTGCGGCAGTTGCCAGTAACGCCAGACCTTCAGCGCGCCGGTCTCCAGATTGAACTCCATCGCGTGACCTTGTGGCAGCTTGCGCGCTCCACGCAGCAAACACATCTGGCCTGGCACATAGCCATATGTCAGATAGTAATTCAACGCATCCAAATCGAGTTCGCGCGGAAAGCCGGAGTCTGCCATGAGGGCTTTGAGTTCTGAGGCGAAAGTCAAACGGCCGTTTGTGTGATGATAGAACAACGGTTTTTCGCCGGCCCTGTCACGCGCCAGGAACAGTCGCCGGCGCCCAAGGTCATAGAGGCCGAAAGCGAACATGCCGTTAAGTCGGTTGACGCAGTCCATCCCCCAGGCCCGATAAGCTTCCAAAATTACCTCGCCGTCACCGGCGGTCTGAAATCGATGGCCTCGCATCTCCAGTTCGGAGCGCAGCTTTTGATAGTTATAGATCTCGCCGTTGAAACTGAGCCAGAGATTTCTTGCGGTGTCGGACAGCGGTTGATGCCCGCCGGGTGAGAGGTCGATCACGGCCAACCGTCGTTGCGCCAACCCGACCTGCCCATCGGACGACCACCACGCACCCTCATCATCCGGCCCCCGATGGCGCAGCGTCTTCCGCATCTCCAAGAGGACGTCCCGATCAGCAATCGGGGATTGTGAAGCGATGCCGACGATTCCACACATACATTTACAAAAAACTCGGCCTCAAACGGAGACGCGCCGCTAAGTCAAATCAAAATCATTGTCGATGCATTCCCACATGTGGTCTTCCGTACTCAGCAACTTATCGATCGACAAATCGGACGTGTGATAAATGAATCGCAATCGCGTTGAGATCGGGAACCACCATCTGGCGACACTCATGACGTTGTGATCACTCGAGACCATCAAAATCCGATGGACATCTCGCTCAACTGCCCACCGCACGATACTGGCGAAGAACTCGGATAGTTCGCTCTGCTTGTTCAGATCTCCGGAAAGGACGAGCAGGTGAAGCCGCCGGTATCCGTTCACCTCGGCCAGCCGCGCGAGCGTCAAGCATCCTTCGCCACGGCGGTGATAGAAACGCAAGATGAGATGCTCAGCCGCGTGCGGATGGTCTGCAATTCGCCACTGCAAGAATTCGTTGGAACGCAGGACGTGCAGCGAGGAGCACGCATATTGTTGCGAGAAATCGACCAGGTCATCCGGCGCGATCGGATCAACCACCAGCTCATGTTGCAAAGTCGTTCGCGCTCGCCAGACGATGCGCGTAGCAAGACCGGCGATCTTGCTGACGGAGGTGAATGGCGTCTCCTGTACTCGTGGGTGGAGTTCCGGCCGTAACAATAATTGAAAGCTGTAAGTATGCAGCCTCGACCTCCAACCACACTTTTGTAATGCGCCGAGCGATCGCTCATTACAAAATCCGAGGTGTAACGAACAGCGCGCCATCGAGGACTGAATCAGCGAGATCCCGATCCCCTGTCGTTGATGTTCGGGCAAGATCGCCAGATCGACTAACCAAACGGCCGGGAGCTTTGCGCTCTTGCAGTGCAAAGTCACCGGAATCATTCCGGCATAACCGATCACACGATCGCCGGAAATTACGGCCAACGGCGACCGGGCCCATTCATGCAAGCCGACGCGATAGAGCCACCGCCAATGCTGCTTGAGGAAGGCCGCGCGGGAAGGAAACATCCGGTCATAAAATTCTTCCAGCATTGGCTGAGAGACTTCCGTCGCATCCCATATTTGATGAGCGTATGTCTTGCTTTTCACTGAGACTCCGATATTTGAATGGAACGTCTTTCAGATCGCCGGTCCACTCAAAACTCAACCCTGTAAGATCTCTTGATAGAGTTGCTCCCATCTTCTGGTGATCAGGCGAACGTCAAAATATTTTATGACCCTTGCTCGCCCTTTCCGCCCCATCGCCTGCCGCAGTTCACAATCTTCGACCAGATCGGAGATCTTTTCGGCCATCGCCTTGACGTCTCCCGGGGGAACGAGAAATCCGACTTCGCCATCGGAGACGACCTCCGGAACACCGCCAACGGCGGTCGCGACAACCGGTTTCGAGAGCGCCATAGCTTCAATCAAGGTCCGGCCGAAGGTCTCCAGATGCGAAGAGCTGACCAGAATATCGAAGCTATTGAGCAGCGGTGAGAGGTCTTCCAGCGGGTCGTGAAATGTGACCCGCTCAGTCAGCCGAAGCGACGAGGTCAACGCTTGCACATCGTCGTAGTACTCCAGTTCGCTGGCCAGAAGCCCGCGGCTGCCCACAATCGAGAAGCGGACGTGCGGATGCTTGTCAGCGACAAGTCGCGCTGCGTGCAGAAACATCTCGAAGTTCTTGATTGGGACGACACGCCCCACGATGCCGATGCGGATGATCGGTTTGTTGACGTCCGGTCGAACGCGATCTGAATCCGGTATCCGCAGGTGAAAATCTGTACCATTGTGCATGACGGCGGATTTGGCCGGATCGAGCCCTTCCGACAGCAACTGCTGGACACGGATGCTGGTGATTGCCGCGACTCGCGCGGCATGTTTGAAACACCAATGCATGACGACCCGGAAATGATAGGGATAGATGTTAAACCCGGAGTCCAGCCAGATGACCTTCAACTCCCGATGTTGGAGCTTGGCGAGACACGCGGCAAAGAAGACCATGCCATCGAATGTATGGACGACTCGGACGTCTTCAGAGCGCGCCAGTTTGACGATCTCGCGCGCAACAGTCAAAAGGTCTTTCACCGTGCCCAGCGGTTGCGTGCGGCTATATCGCCAATATCGCCCCGCCCCGATTGTCCGGACTTGGATCTGCTCTTTGCTGATGAGCGAGGGCAGTTCTCCTTCGGGCGAGCAGAGGACGATCGGTTCATATAATCGCCGGTCGATGTATCTCACGATGTCGAGCATGGCATGCTGCACTCCGCCATAAGCTACCGAGTGCTGGCACGAAAAGATGATGCGCGTCGCCATTGAAGACCAATTGAAGTTATTAATGCCGCAATGACTGGGAACCGGAACCCAGCGGCTGTCTTCCCATGGAGTATTTTCTGGTAAAGCAGAGGACTCCAACCCCCAACCAATAGATCGAGATCGCCGGCGCCGATTCGATGAAATCGACGAACATGAAAATGGTCAGCAAAGAGGCGAAGCTGGCAATGGCCCAGACAGCCGCGTCGCGCAACCACTGTTCGCGAACGATTCGCAAAATAGAGAAAGCCGAATGGAGGACAATTCCGACCAGACAGAGGAAAACAAAGAGGAGCAGGAAGCCTCCCTGCACAAATAACTTGAGAAAAGAGTTGTCCGTGACGCTCAAGACATTATCAGGACCTGGCTTCCCTTCCAAATCGAATGCGGACTGCGGATCGTATTGAAGGTTGCCGTAGCTGTCGGCATTGGCGCCGAGTTCGAACAGATGTGGTCCGCCAACCATCCCGAGGCCGATTCCAAAAGGACTATCCGCCAGGTGGCTTGCCACCATCGGCCAATAATGCAATCGTATCTCAAAAGACTCTCCACTGGTCGCCGCTTCCGCCAGTTCCCGCGAAAGATAGATGCTCTTGACGCTGTAAAAGGCCGTCAGAGTGACGATGAGAACGAGCGCCATGAGAAAGGCCTTGAATCGATCGTGGAAATAGAAGACGACGAAGAGCCCGACCACCAGAGAGAGCCAGCTGCTACGGCTATACGTTAAAACGATACAAGCTCCGATAGAGACGAGAGCTATCATGCGGAGCACCCACGCGGACTTCCGCGATTGCCAGAGTTTGACTCGCAAAAAGAGTAAGAAAAGAGGCACCAGATATCCGCCAAAGGATGGGCGACTGGCGAAGGTGGAGACCATGCCCAGCTCTTCGCCGAATCGCCACATCCTCAGCCTCACGCTTCCGGTGCTGGTGCGATACGAGACATCAAACTGGAAAAGATATTGAAATATTCCGTAGATCACGGTGATCAGTCCGATCACCGCGACGACACGCAGGACTTTATAGAGGTCCGCCCGTGTCTCTAAGGCGTTGGCGACGATTAAAGCAATGAATGGATAAAGAGAGAGGAAGCGTAGTTGAAGGACCGCCCGCATGAAGTGCGGAGAGAACGCCACATACATCGTACTCACAGCGGCAAAGATAAGTAGACAGTAGGTTATTGTGTCCAGATACCATCGGCGGTGGGGAGCCAGGTAGTAGAGAAGAGTAGATAAACAGACAACCACCATTAAGACATCTTTACAGACGGCCACGATGGAAATGCTACCCGCAAAAATGTCATTCAACAAAGATTGGAAAGGTAGAAAAGCGAAGACGATCAAAAGCAAATTGACCGGCCGGATCAGCAGCATCAGCAGGACCGCCCCGATGCTGCCCAGGACGGCCAACCACAACCAGTATCCATTGACCACCAGAACGGTCGCGGCGAATGATCCGACGCAAACGGCAAGGACTGCGGGAACAAGCATTTTCGGCGGATAATGGAAGAATTGATTTGCCGTCATTTTATTCTGATCACGGTTCTCATTCGTGCAGACGGTTTGCTGAATGTGCGTCCGAACAAGAACCGCGCTGATTGCGCTGAATTATTTATCAAAGATCGCCGGGCTCGCCGGGCTCGCCGGGCTCGCCCGTGTGCGGCCGGAGATAAGAAGAGGTCTGATCACCTTCCGGGCTACGATCGGTGAAGGTCCGTAATAATGAGTGGTCGCGGGCGAATCAACAGACGATTCATCAATCTGCTTCTGCCCTCAATCTCGCTCGCGACCACTCATTATTACGGACCTTCACCATTGGCATGATCCTGAAGCGAAACTCCAATGACGGCAATTTCCGCTTCAGCCAGTGAGGCCGGGCGCGCGATTGGCTCCCGGCCTCTGTCCCAACCCCGAATTATTATTTCAAAATATCTCAAGATCGAAATATTCTGAGGCCAACCGCCTTTGTGGCGATGGAAGAAAGAGAGAACGCGAAAGGCGCGAAAACTTTCGACCCTCTTCGCGAATCTCACGCTCTCTTTGGGCATTCATCTAAGGCACACCGCGAAAGCGGGTGGCATCAGGAAACTTCGGGAGTTAGGGATCAGCCCACAGGGGGGTTAAAACGTTCTCGATCAAGACGAACTCTCCCTCATCAATGCGATGAGAGAGACAGGCAGCAATCGCTACTTTTGCGCATAATCGTAGAGATCATCGAGCCGCCAGAGGGCGAGACTCTTATCGGTATACTTGCCCTCATTCTCAGTACAATGTTCATTGATCAGGCGGAGCGGTCTTGGGAAATTGAATGGTGGTAACTGCAAATTGATCGGCCGCCAGCCGCCGGTGATGATGTCGATATTCTTCGTCGTCTGGGTAAAAGATGTGGTCAGAAGGTATTCCGACTTGGTTCGTTGGAAATTTGCGAGTGCCGCGAGGATGTCGCGAAACGAGAAATGAACAAAGAGGTCGCGGCAGAGAATAAGGTCCGCCCGCGGCAGTTCATCGGTGGTGATGTCGAGGCAAATGAATTTCCTGATCTTATTGGTATATTTGCGCTCGTTCCGCTCAATCTGCTCAGAGACGATATCGACCCCCGTGTATTTATCGAGGCCGAGATCGACATTTCGCATCCAGCTGAAATCTCCACATGGAGCATCGAGCAGTGATTTGGCTCCGATCTCTTTGATCAATTTCGGGATCTCACTGGCAATGACAACTGTTTGCTTGAGGTCGGAGCCGAGCCCGGAGACCAATTCGCGGTGACGATGAGGCTCATAATAAAGCTTGGTGAAGACCCATTTGATCGGCTTGTTTCGGTACCGGATGTTCCGCACCAGCGTTAACATACTTGGTGGAGTATATGACTTAATAATAGTTTTAAGCGCGTTGTCAGAGTTCATGACAGTTCCTCTCGGCACGTCATCACGGATGGGAGCTTCGCCGGTCACGATCTGCGCCATCATCGGATGAAGATCTAGGAGGGTCGGAGGAGATACTCGGGCTGTCTCGGGTTATTGATAAAATCCGCCGTAAAGCATTCGCCAACCGCTTATCAATCTTGCCAGAGTCTGGCGGAGGGCCGCACGATCTATTTCATCGCAGACCCAGATCCACTCGACTGTAATTACCGCCAAGAGCAGTAACCCCGCGAGCAAAGGCATCGCAGAGCCCAGATCCGTAAGCAGCGCCGGCGCCGCGGCGGCAAATCCAACCAAGGTGAGCATCGCGAGACGGCCGACCTTCTCGCATTTAACCTGCAAAAAATACCGCAAGTAGAGATAGCCGATGGCAAGATAGAAGAGATGCGAGGCGGCGAAAGTGACAGCGCCGCCGGCCGCTCCCCACTTGGGAATATAAACTAATCCGATGGCGATGAAAGTGACGATCCAACCGGAGGTGATGCCGAGTCCATGCCACATCCGCCCTGACGCCGCAATCGCGGTATTGATTAAACCGATCACGACCATCAAAACGGCGGAGAAGCCCAGCGCAAAGACCAACGGGGCGGCAGCTGAATATGCGGAGCCAAAGACAAGCCTGAGCAAGACCGGCGCCAGCAGCGCGGAGCCCAGAGCGAGCGGTAACGTCATGGCCCACATCAATCGTAAATTGGCGCTGACCAGATTACTGAAGACTTCCGACGGTTCGTGGGCCCATGCCTCGGACATAAAGGTCATCGTCGAAGGATAGAGATTCATCGGGACAATCATGATCCACTGGGCCAGCGTATAAGCTACACCCAGGAGACCAGCCTGCTCGAAACCGGCATGTCGCACCACCAATGTATGTGCCCACCAATAAGCAGGGATATTCAGGATCGTGACCAAGAGCGTCGGCAGGATGAAAGAAAAAATGATCTTGAGGATCTGCTGCGAAAACCGGGGCCGGACCGCTCCGGGAAAGCGTTCGGCGGCGAGCCGGCGTGTTCTGATCGCCATTAAGACCAATCCCACAAACCCGGCAATCAGTTGCCCTCCCATCGCTCCATACAATCCGAAAAGGCAAACTCCTAACCAGACGAGCGCGATCAACACCAGGTTGCGCACCATCATAATTAAATTATACGACCTGAAATCTTGCATTCCGGCCACTGCGCTGGCGATCAGATTGAATGAGGCCAGCGAGAAGATCAACGGCGCGCAAAACTTGAGCACCCCGGTGAGCGAGGCGTCGCGATAGACCTGGAGGGCAAGCATCTCAGACAATCCCCAAAAGATGAGGCAGAAGACGATCAGCGCGGCAATCGTCAAGAGAAGAACATTGGCCAAGATGGCCCCGCCGCGCGCCGAGTCATGAGTCGAATATTCCGGAAGCAGTTTGTGCAGCGCCGAATTTTGCCCCAGAGAAAAAATCGCCACGACGATTCCGGCCAGCGCCATCACCAACGAATAGATCCCGTAATTCCGCGGCCCAAGATGACGAGCGAGGATAACCGGCGTCAGACCATAGAGCACCTGATTGGCGCTGCCACCGAGCCCCGAATAGAGGGCGGCACGCAGATAGCGGCCCATCAGACTTCGGTGTTCCGGCACGGGATGGGACATCGTGATCAGTTCGGTAATTATCGGCTTGCGCCACGCCGGTCTCGACCGGGATCGGATCGCGGCCGGCAGTTCCGAGTGAAAGATCGGCATCCGGCACCCGGGGCTCATGGCTTCGATTTCTTGCGGGCAAAAGCAAAGATTGCAGCTTTAAAACAATTCCAGGCAAAACGTTGATGAAGTACGCCCAGATAATAGAATGGGCGCGAAAACGACAGGTAATACGGCTCCGATTCGTACTCATAGACGCAGTGGTCGAAACCATAACGACCGAGCTTCTCTCTTATTCTCTTTTTAGTATTACATCGATAGTAAGTCGGGAAGACATCATCTTCTTTCTTGCCATCCTGGATCTTGCAAACGACCGACGCGTGATATCGATTGGGAATGAGCCGCGCAAATAGCCCGATATAACTGCGAACGTTGGGAGTCCGGAGACAAAGATAACCACTCTCTTTAATGACCCGCCGGCACTCCGAGAAGAACGACTCCGGGTCTTCCACGTGCTCCAGCACAGAATCGGCGATGCACAGATCGATTGAGTTATCCGCCAGGGGCCAGCGATTACTCTCGATACGGTGGAACTCGTTGAGGAAAGGATTACCGATCGCCTGCGTATCGACATCGATGCCGATGACTTTTCGACATCTCCCCTTCAAAATGCGCCGTTCTTTTCTGATCGTGACGGGATCCTCGGCGTAAGCTCCGCGTCCGCATCCGACATCGAGAACCACAAACGAAGGATCGACCAGCGACTGCACGCGCGTATAGAAAGCGAGGGTGCCGTCAACATCGGTAAATCCGCCGAATTTGCTCTCCGGATAATAGATGCGTTGGTAATCGATCATGGACCGCCTCTGCGGGCGAAGTCATGCCGGCCTGTTTCTTGAAACACCGACCAGAGGAGTTCGGCGTTGAAGCGCGGCGGCCGAAGAGGTAGCGGGCGTCTGGCCCGAGCCAGGCCCCAACTTTAGATCGCTTTCGCCGAGCACTCGCTCAACCGCCAGTCCCATCTGACGCTGAAAGAGGCCGCACAGATAGTTCGCATCGAGCAAGAGAGTATCATTGCCCATGCCCCAGTAGAGATTGATATAGCCCCATTGTGCGCTGCCCGTCACCAGCGACAGCCGAAGCGACCAGAAGCGGCCGGATTCAATCACCTCGCCCACATTCACAGATCCTTTCGCCCACAGCCATGAAATGGCATCTTCGGGAACTTCTTCCTTGCTCGGCGGCCAGCCCCCTTGCCGATATTCCGATCCCAGCGACGATCCCGGCGCAGCCCCTCGCGCCATTCCTTTTTCCGTATACTTCCGGACTCCGGCGCTGCGGCTCAATTGGACCGTCGCGCAGACGAATCCGCTGAGTTCAAGCATCTCTTGCACCGCACAGAAAAGTTCATCCAAACTGGTCGCCTGAGAGAGCGCGTGGCTGGCGCGTCGGACGCGAATATTGTTGGCAAGGCGCAACCGCCGTGCAGTGAACGAGAGGTTGCGTTTGAGTCCCGCGCGGATCTCTTCAACTTCATGGTATTTGAGCTGATTGACGGCCACGATCACCGAAACCCCGACGACAAAGAGCAATAATCCGGTCAAAGCGCCCCGGCCCGTGTCCGAAACGAAGAGCAGCGCCTGCAGACCGAGGAGCGCGCAAACGCCGTAAAGCGCGAGCGTGACCCGGCGCTGCGACCATCCGCGCGCCAGCAGCATATGATGAATATGCTCACGATCGCTTTGAAAGAGCGGGCGCTTGCCGATAAAACGACGCACCAATGTCAGACTGGTATCGATGACGGGCACCCCGAAAGCGAGCAGCGGAATAGCCACGGCAACAGCCGTCGAAGCCTTCTGTGTGCCTTGGACCGAAAGGGTCGCCAGCAAGAAACCGATGAACAGCGACCCCGAGTCGCCAAGGAAGATTGAGGCCGGATTGAAGTTATAACGTAAAAATCCGATGAGTGCTCCGGCCAACGCAATCGCCGTCACCGTCACAAAAGGATGGCCCAAGATAATCGAGACCACGACCATGACGAGCGAGGCAAAGAGCGCCGCTCCAGCAGCCAACCCGTCGATGCCATCGATCAGATTGAAGGCGTTCGTAATGGCCACCACCCAGAAGACCGTCAGGGCAAAACTGAGAGCTTGCGGCAACAAGATCGAGCCGACGAAAGGGGCTGATAAACCTTCGACCCGTCCGCCCAGGAGATAAAAGAGAGTGGCTGCCAGCACCTGGGCGAGTAATTTCAGATGCGCGTTCACTCCGCGCAAATCGTCATAAACGCCGAGGAGAAAGACGAGGACCGCCGGCACCAGTGCGACCATCAATTGTTTCAACTCGGCGCGCATGACTTGAGTTAAAAGGTTGTTGATCAAAAGCAGGGTCGTCAGCGCAATGGCGAGCGCCGCAAAGACCGCGACCCCACCCAACCTGGGAGTCGCTGTCCGGTGAACACGGCGGGCATCGCCCGGCTCGTCAAACCACCCGTGGCGCTCGCAAACCCGGCGAACCATCGGGGTCAGCGTCAGAGAAGCATAGAAAGCGATCAAAAAGAGCAGGAGATAAGTCTTCAAAGAGTGTCCTTTCGGGGTTCGGATAAATGATAACGGAACCGTCTCCCACTTGACGGCTAACGATCAATGCATCTCATCTGATAGATGGCCTCCATCAGCTCTGCATAAATTACCGTTGGCAACGAATGATCGGCAGCAAGGCGTAAAAGCTCCGGCAAGAGCTCCGCCCGCCGGCTGAGCGCGAGCAGCTTGACAACTGCGACGCGCACATCTGTCTTAGGATATTCTTCAATGGCTTGGAGCAGCGGCTGTGTCTCCCCCGCTTTGATCATCAGAAATAGTAACAATGAAGCCTGGTGAGTCTGATCGTGGTTTCCGCCCGCCAGATCATCCAGCGCCATCTCCACCAGGCCGGAAGAGGCGATGGCTGAACCAATCCGGCGGCGGCGTTCTTCGGGGGCTTCGCGCAGCACGCGCGTCAGAATGGCGACGCCATCTCGATCGTCATTGAACATGGCGCGCACCGCGGCGTTCCGCACTTGAGGGTCGGGATCATCAAATGCCGCGCAAATCGCGCCGAGTCCGGCTTCCTCATCAATGCGTGGAGGGCCGGCGGTGATGACGGCGTGATTGCCCAATGTTCCATGGCGGAACTGCAATCCGCCGATCTTCGCCAGCTCAAGGGCCTGACTATTAAATCCCATCCCGGGTCCGATCGGCGGGGCCGCAATCACCGGTCCTGCGGCAAAAGATTCTGAACCGCTCTCTCTCCTCAGAGAGATCAGCGAATTGCGATCGTCCGGATCGACGGCGACGGGTGCAGATGTCGCGCCTTCCCTAACTGCGACACCTGCACCCCTGGCACTCATCGCCGTGCTGGGGGCAACGTCAGAATGATCAAAATCGGCATGAACATCACCGTCACTTTGATTCTGACTGCGCCGATCAAAAGAGTGGCGAGGGAGGAGACCGAGCCAACGAGAGAAGAGAGCAAAGAGCTGATGACTCGCCCCTCTGATCGTCTTTCTCAATCGACGCACGATGGTCTCCTGAATGCTCGCCCACGATTCAATCACTACCGGTCTTTCTCCATTCTTGACAAACCCACTGTCAAACGCCGCAGAGGCGGCATCGTGATTGCGCTCGGATCTCTGGTCCGGCGGGACCTGCTCTTCCCAGTCTTCCCGGACATTGGGCAGGACACCTGGCGGGGCATCCGGCGTGACGTCCGGCGCGGCTTCCAAATCCGAGCCGACAATTCTCTTCGTCGGGTCTTCAACCGCCGCCGCGGTGAATTGATCGACTTCGGGGTCGGGCCGGTAATAATTTTGTTTGTAGTCGCGGTAGTAATATTCGGCCGCACGCGATCCGATTTGATTGAGAACGACGCCGAGGATCTTAGCGCCGGCTCCTAACAACATCTGGCGGGCGCGCTGGACGATTTCACGCGACGTCATACCGCTCCTCACGACCAACAAGACCCCATCGACCATTGGCGAAAGCAACACGGCGTCAGTCAGCGAGGCCGCCGGCGCGGAATCGATGATGATGTAGGTGAAATCTCGCTCGAGAATACTGATGAGGCGGCGCATGCGTTCCGAGCCCAACAGTTCCGCGGGGTTGGGAGGGACCGGACCGGCGGTGAGGATCGAGAGGTTGCTCGATTGATGGTGATCGATGAGAGTCGTGATCAGTTCGTCATCGCTCATCTCGCTTGAGAGATAGGTGCTCAAGCCCCGGCTCCGTCGGAGCCCGAAGAGCGACCTCAGGCGCGGACGCCTGAGGTCAGCATCAATAATCAACACTTTGACCTTATCAGGGGACTGCGCCAGGCTGATCGCCAGATTCACGGCCGTCGTGGTCTTGCCCTCCGAAGGAAGGCTTGAAGTAATCAGCAGTGTTTTCGGCGCGCGCCCCGTGGTCGAAAGCAGAACCGAGGTCCGCAGCTGCCGATAGGCTTCGGCTAATGACGAATGGGCGGCCACCTTGAAGAGCGATTCCGGGTTGCCATGTTCCTGACGCAGCTCCTTGGCCGTAGGAATCGCCACCAACGCGGGCAGACGTAATGCTTTCTCGACGTCATCGGCGGAACTGATCGAGTTGTCCAGATACTCAAGGAAGATCGCGAGGCCGATCCCCGCGGGAAAAGAGAAGAAGAAGGCGAGAATGATTCCTTGCAGCCGGCGCGGTCCGATCGGTTTATCGGGCGCAATCGCATAATCGATGATATGCACATTGTTATAGACCCCGGCCAGTACGACATCGTTCTCTTTATAACTCTGCAGCAACCCATTCAAGAGTCCCTTATTGGTTTCGATCTCCTGTTGAATGATCCGGTAATTGATGGCGGCTTCATTCTGAGTCAGCGTTTCGCTTCGTTGTGTGTCAAAAGCCGCGCGCAATGCCTGTTCTCGCGCCACAGCCTGGCGATGGCGCGTTTGAAGGTTGGCCAGGATCACGTCAATCGAGCGATGGCGCGCCGTTTCAATCTCCTTTTCGACGACGCCGATCTGCTGCGTGATCTCTTGAACCTCCGGCCAACGCTCGGTGTTCTCGACCAGTAATTGCGCGCGGCGCTGCCGCAATTCGGCGAGCCTCGTCTTGAGGTCCGCCGTCTGCCGGCCGGTATTCTCCTCGGCCAGCGCCAATGCCGCGCCGGGCATCGATGCGGCTTGATAGGCTGTCTCCGCTAACTTTCGTTCGTTTTCGGCTTCGAGTAGCTGGCGGTTGAGACCAACCAGCCGCTCCACCACCGTATTTTGACCCGCGTCGAGCGAGAGGATTTGATTGCTTTTAGCATAATTGATCAAACGCTCTTCGCCGCTCCGGATCTGCGCCTGGAGTTCGGCAATTCTCTTCTGCAGAAAATCGCCCGTCGTGACGTTCTTCTCCGCCTTGCGCTCGAGATTGGCGAGCGCATGAACATCAGCGATCGTATTGACGATTCTGGCCGCCAATCTCGGATCGCGATTGGTGTAACGGATTTCAATGAGACGGGTCACGTCTCGGCCATATCCCAATCGTTTCTCGACCACCGGATCGGCCTGAAAGTTTTCCGACAGCTCCTTAACATACGGAGCCAAACGCTCGGCCTCTGTCAAATCTTCCCGGACCGTGGCCGGAACGATCGGCCCGGTCAATGGCACGCTCTCGTGAGTCTTTTTCTCGGTCTCGGTCTTTTGATTGAGACCTACTGTCTGCAACAATCCCCGCCAGGTAGCTCCCTGTCGTATCGTCCGGCCCTGGAGAAAATCCGGCGCGTGTTCTAAATCGAGCGTCCTCGCCACTCGCCGCAAGAGACCGGGGCTCGAGAGAATACGCAGCTGTGTGTTGAAGTAAGCCGGGTCATTGGCCGAATTGTTGAGAATGACAGAACTGGTCTTGGTGTTGAGGAGCGCCGGGTTCACTTCATCCACATCGACCTGCAGCAGAGCCTGTGCGACATAAATGTCCGGTTTCCGTGCGAGGTAGACCGCGGTCAACATCGGGACGAGCGTCGCAACACCGGCGACCAGCCAGAGATGTTTACGCACCATGCGCAGATAGTCGCGAAGGTGGATCCTCTCTTCACGCTCATGCTCTCCATCACGATTCAGAAATGGTCGTGAGGGAGCAATCGCCACGGACTTTTCCACGCCCGCCGGTTCGGTGTCCCTTGTCTTGCGGCTTTCGTCCATACTTCTGAAGACGCGTCGATCAGGAATGAGAAATAACCAGGTAGAAAAAGTTCTTGAGAACGAACTCAACGGAGTTTGAGACAGGAAAGGAGGACGCTCAGCGTTGTTCGCTTAGCGAAGAACGTAAATCGGAAGATTGGCTGTCATCGGACCGATCGCGCCCATCAAGCTCCGCAAGAATCGCTTTCCGCTCAATGTTTGCACATCCACGATGTCTCCGGGATCAAGCGCCACGTCTTCCGCTCGACGTTGGCTGATGGCCGAGAGATTAACGAAGATCTCTGACTTGGTCGCCGCTCCCGGCACGCGTCTGATGATTCGGACCCGGCTCAGATTACTATCAGGCAAAGTTCCGCCGGCCATCGCCACGGCCTGCGAGATCGTGATCCGCTCTTTGAGCAGAACCACCGAAGGTTTAAACACATTTCCCGTGACAAAGACTTGCTCGGCTTCAGGAATGGTAATGATGTCACCGGGTTGAACGAATGGATTCGATTTATAATCGCCGGCCAGAGTGTCATTCAAATCATAAATCTCATAATCTGCCAGCGCTTCATCGGCGACAGAGACTGTTTCGGACTGATCACAGAATGGAACTCCCGAGAGGTGCGCAATCTGAACCCTTTTGCCGGCCTTATCGGTCGGTCCTCCGGCAATCGAGATCAACTCCAGCAGGCGCGCGCGGCGCTGCAATTGAATGCGCCCGGGTTTTTCGACCGCGCCGATCACGGCTACCGGCTGCGAGTTATACTCCTTAACATAGACGAAGACCTGCGGATTTCGCTGATATTTCAGGTAATAATTGATAATCTCCTTGGCCAGCTCGCTCTCGGTTCGGCAGGCGGCCCGCAGCTCATCTTCGATCAAGGGCAAGCGAATCATTCCACGGCCATCGACACGCACCGCATCGAGCGAGAGTTGCGGGCGATTGAAGACCTTAATATCGAGGACATCCCCCGGGCCGATCCGATAACGATCATCCGCTCGTTGCGGAAGAGTGGCTAAAGAAGTTCCGTCCGGCGCGACCGTCGGGGTCGTGATCGTCCTTGATGGCTGCTGACCGAGCCCCCTCCCCTGGACTCCAACCAGGAGGCTAAAAAAAATGAGCGCCCTCGAAATATTCGTCACCACCCCACAACTTGAGCTGGAGCTTGAACTCATCCGGTTTTTCATGACTTCTTGACCTTAGAGTTACTTTAAGTTGCATGCACTCGACCCAATCGCGAATTATTTCTTCTGCAATCCAGTCCGCCGTGAGGCGAGAGCTTCTCGCAGATGGTTAGGACAGGAGAGATTAAGGACGGTGTTACTTAAGAAGACCAGCGATTCTTCATGCTCGCGCAGAAAAGTGCCGGTCAGGGGATGATCCTGAGTTTTAACGATGATGCCATCTCTAACCCACTGCCAGAATTGCGCCTGTGTGGTCCAGAACTGCTTCCGATCACGGCAAATGATCAACGCCGTCCGCTTCTTCTTCTTCTTCTCTTTCTGTTTGCTCAATCCGGTCGCTCCTTTAAGACAATTGCAAGGAAACTTCGGGCTCCGGCGCGCTACTTTCGTCATAACTTGACGAATGCGAAAACACGCAGTACCACAATGGGAAGCCTCTGACGCGAGGCGGCGTCTATATTTTTGCCACGATCGGGGGACACGTCACCCGGAGGAGTTTTGCTGAACCTTTCATGAGGTCTCCATCAGCTACGCATCTTTATTCGACTCAGAACGTTATTGCTGTCTTCCCTCGATTTAGAAGGTGCCAAATCAACCTAATGAAACTTTTCACTCCATCTTTGAAGAAAATATGCTGCAGGTAGATACTTTGCGACCTGCCCAGTATTATGTAATTTCTCACTGATCTGGTATTAGTCAGTTCTCTAGGAGTACCGCGAAGCTGCTAATCAGCTTCACGACGGCTCAGGTCATTGCGCTCGGCGTTGCATTCAATGACCTGAGCCAGAGTCAGGGCACAAAATTTAAAATGGTGAGACACTCTACACAATTAGTCGCGAATTTGGCGGCTTCTCAACGCCCCCTGAATCCGGAATAATTCCAGGTTCGGAGATCGGATCAACGTCCGCCGACCGCGACGGGGGTGTTATTGTCGGCGAGGTGATGGTGTTTAATGCTCGATTTGTCAATCGGGCCGCTGAGCCATGCCGATTCATGCTGGTGACAAATGATCTCGTAGGTATTAGTGGTCGGTGAGAGATTAACACCTTCTCCGCAGCCACCCAGCCAGCATTGCCTGATCAAGCCGATGTTTGGTGGACGTGCGGCTCGGCACCGGCATCAACATCGCCCATCCATCCTTGGCAGGTTCACAACACCTTCAAACATCGCTATCGTTCTTCGGGGGTATTAAGGATCCCATCCGTAACTGTTCAGTAGGCATCGGGAACTGACACAGCTACGGATGAGTCCTCTCGACTGACCAGCGATCTCCCCAAACCGCTGGCGTCTTAACCACACTGAGGCCATCTTACGAATGCTGCTTGAGAAATTCTTGAGCATTTTTTTATTTCTTCACATTTAGCGAAAAGCTCGCAAAATAATCGCGTCAAACCACCTCGGAACCCGCTTCAAAAAGCCCTCTTTTGTCCTCCGCGCAGGTTCGATCCGTCATCGTAGATTGCTGTTTTCTCTGGACTTAGCTTACAGGTACGATCATCAGCAAAATAATCGCTCCGTCGAGTAACGAGAGTGAAGAAATTTTTCGACAATTTTCTTCGTTCTTATTACTCGAGCCTTATTCAAGCGTCATGTAGTGAGGCGGGGCCTGAGGACTGGCCCACCGGGCATTGAAACGCCTGGCTATCTTTAGCCTGCCGCGACGTGACAGCTCGAGCTTGTTCTGACAAGCTACTGCGTTGACACTAGTTTAATCTGCCGGCTCTTCTATTAACTTGTAGATTCGGGTCGGAACCATGAAATTAGTAAGTGAAATTGCTACCAGCCGGCAACTTTGTCCGACCATATTGATTTGTAGCATCCAAGAAAATCGAATAAACGGGGAAAATCAGAATAAATGGGGAAAATCAGAATAAACGAGGCGAGATCAAAATAATCGCGGGTGGCTGAACTCTTTGTTTGAGAACTCACGCTTAATTTCATGTTCGGCCTCTTTGCCGAATAGGATAGATTAACTAATAGAGAGCGAGAGTCGGATTGAAACGGATGAGTAGTTGCAGAGATCAAGTCGGATTGGAGAGACCATCAAACTCTTCGCTCACGGGAGACGAAAAGATGAGAAAGTATCGCGGCCTGGCTAAGTTAAATTAAGACAACACCTTTACGAAAATTTCTCAAGAAATTCTCAAGAGATGAGCGTATTCTTGAGCCTCACGGTATGGAAGGTTAAGGCAAGACCGAGGCAGTCGGATTTAAACCTCACCTCAACGTTGCCAGCAGCTGCTTGATAACTGACTCCGAAGCTTAGTGCGGGGCCTGCATTGGGGAGGAAATTGGCTACCGTAGCTAGTTGCCTTTTGTCGTCAACTGACAACTAGCTTGAGGTCAAGGTGAAGCATAGGTTGGAGGCGTTCTTCATCCAGGCAGTGCGTTATCAACGGCAACTAATCAATAAATTAACCTTCCATACCGCGAACGCAGTCATCAAGAGTTGACATTCGTCACTCGTACCTCCGCCTACAAGCCGAAGAGCTTGGTCTGCGCCACGCTCAAAAAGCCCTGTCTGATCAGGAGATCGAATGATGGGGGTGCAGGTGGTATCAGCGGCTGACAAAGGAGAGTAATAAATTTCAGGACAACCTCTCAGCTGATGAGGAATGACATGAGTATCAGTGCATGTATCGCCGAAAGGTTTTTGGCTACCTATCCCGCGAAGGAGCGCCGGAGCAAACAACGGATATATAACCCGTTTCCGGTTCTAGTACGTGGGACAACCGCCGATGGTAAGCCTTTCGAGATGCATACTGTTCTTGACAATCTCAGCGCGTGTGGGCTTTACTTGCGACTGCCCAAACGCCTGGAGCCAGGATGTAAGCTGTCAATTGCAATCCAATTCTCGAACACCACGGGTTTCGCGGCTCCAGTCATGCGTGTACTGGTACACGGTGAGGTCATACGTGTCAATCCACAGCCGGGAGGCATCTATGGCTTGGCCGTGGCAATCAAACGCCATCGGCTATTCTGACATCTTCAAAGAGGTATATGATCCGGGAAATGGGGCCGGCTCGTAGAACAGATTCGAGTCTGGCAACGATCAGAATGAGATGAGAGATCGGCTCCGGTTCACAGGATTCAGAAGTTGCATGGCTTTAATCCCTAATAAAATAATAATTCCGGCTGAAACTCCGCGAGTATCTCGTGGACGTTTGCTAAAAATTCTCGAGGAGAGCCGCAATAATTGTGGCTCAACGTTTATTATTGGTAGAGCTGGGACGGGGAAGACCCTCCTGGCTGTCGATTTTGCTCGACGTTGTGAATGGCGCGTGGCATGGTATAAGGTAAATGCGCCGGACGTGGATCTACAGATTTTTGTCCAGTATTTGGTGGCAAGCGTCGCCCGCGAGTCACCTGGCTTTGGCGGTCGAATTTTATCGCAGCTGACTCGATCGTCAGCCCTGACCAACCCCTCCGCGCTGGCGGAATCATATATTTATGAGTTGCAGAAACAGGATGTTCCCCTGTTACTGGTGATCGATGATCTGCATCTCGCCTTCGATGCGGATTGGGTAGTTCCGTTTTTTCATCGGCTGCTGCCGCTGTTGCCGGCTGAAGTGCATTTGCTCATTATTGGTCGCAGTTTGCTCCCTGCCCCTTTGTGGCGCCTGCGATCCAAACAGAGACTGGTTGTGATCGACGAACCGCTGCTGGCTTTCACGCCGGAAGAGGCAGAGGTGCTTTTCGCGGGCTATGAATTGAGCCCCGAGCAAGCGAACACAGCTCTCATTAAGACCCGCGGGCGCGCCGCCGCTTTGCACGCAGAAGCGCGCCGCATAACTGTACTGGGAAAGACAGTTGTCTCCGCGCCGTCGCCGCACGGCACGATCACAAGCAGCTGTTACACGGATGACTGCTGGCTCTTGTAAGTTTAATCACCCAATCCGGTACTCCTTAGCCCCGGTGCAATTCATTTAGCGTGTTTTAGCCCGCGGCTAGCCTCTGCGGCCGGGGAGACTTGTTTTGGCTCAGGACGCTAATTTGAGCCCATGTTAATCCAAGCCTTTCAAAGAGGGCCTCAACTGAAAGCCCTCGGGTTAGCCATGTTGGAGATGAATTGAGAAGTCGCCGGGAGGCGATCGAGACCTCGCGCGGCGGAAATTTCTCAATGAAATGCCGCCGCGAGGGCTCAATATTTTGGGGGCTCGGGACTTCGAGAAACGATTCTCTAAATCCAGACTGCCAGACTGAATGAGGCCGGAGCGGCCGGTGAGAGCCAAGACAGATGAGCCGGTGGACGCCACCAACCATCCCCCATTGCACCTCTAATCTCAAGAGGCGAAACATTTTCTGATCTTTGCGGTGATGGCAAATTCCTGAAGATTTGATCTGAAGGTTCAACAGAGCATGCCCGCACGCCTCGCGTGCGAGCCAAGAGGCAGAGGCGGATGACCGAGAGGCCATTTTATCAAGAAGAGTCGCATCCAGCGCTGTCACCATCGACAACTGAGTCATCGGCTACCCCGCCGACACTCTTTCTGAGCGCCAAACTGCTGCCGCCGCGACTGGCGCCGACTCTCTTACCGCGTCCGCGGCTGGTCGAGCGGCTGAGCGCCAATATTGTGCGCCCGGTGACGCTCGTCATCGCCAACGCGGGATCGGGTAAAACGACGCTGGTCGCCGATTTTTTGCGGACCCAGACGCACCAGTTCGTTTGGTATCAGCTTGAAGCGACCGATGCGCATCCATCGGTCTTCCTCGGTTATATCACGCACGGGATCCGGAGGTTCATTCCGGATTTCGGTCGCGCCACGCTCGCCTATCTCCAGCAATCGGCGGCCGAGGTCGATCAACACCCCGAACGCGCAGTCGACGTATTTCTCAATGAAGTGTTAGATCAGGTTGAAGAGCAGTTGATCCTCGTACTCGACGATTATCATCATTTAGACGCCGTGGGCTCGGTCCATGCGGCAGTGGATCGGCTGCTCGCCTATCTGCCGGACGTCATCCATACGATCATCATTTCACGTGACGCGCCGCCGCTGCGTTTATCACGGCTGCGCTCACAGTCGGCGCTCGCGATCATCGATCGCGACGATCTGCTCTTTACCGCGGATGAGACGCAGGCGCTCTTCCGCCAGGTCTTCGCGCTGGAACTGGTTCCGGAGCAACTCACCGAGTACTGCGAGCGCACCCAAGGATGGATCACGGCACTCCAGCTGGTGCGGCGCGTCTTGCAGCGTTCAGCGGCAGCCGGCGGATCGGCGCGGTCCGACGACGAATCGCCGGACCTGATCGAGATCCTCCGGCAATCGGAGCGCGACATCTTCGAATACTTCGCCGAAGAGGTCTTCGCCGATGAATCAGAGCAGGTTCAGGATCTCTTGCTGCGGCTCTCGCTCCTGGAACGGATCGAGGCCGATCTGTGCGCGAGCCTCTATCCCGAAACCGCCTGCCTGGCGATCCTCTCATCGCTGGTTCGCCGCAATGTTTTCATCACGCTCGCCACCGACGGACAGGGTGAAGTCTATCGCTTGCATCCGCTCTTCCAGAGCTTCCTCAGGCGAAGATTTCGTTCGGAGGTGGGCCGGTCGGGAGTGACGGCCGAACATCTGAGGATGGGCGAACTCTTTCTCCGACACGGAGAGTGGGAACGGGCAATGCATCATCTTTTGGCGGCGGAGGAGTTCGAACGCGCGGCAAAGGTGATCGCCGAGAAAGGATCGAAGTGGATCGACTCGGGCGCGCTCGCATTGCTGGTCTCGACGGCCGATCAGATTCCGACCGAGACGATGGAGAGACATCCGCGCGCCCTCGCCTCGCGAGCCGAGGTCTACCGGTTGCGCGGCGAATACGACGTGGCGCAAACGATGCTCCGTCACGCGACGGTCCTGCTCCATGACCGCGGCGATCGCGAAGGTGAGGCCGAAGCGCTCCACTCGCTGGCGGCCATTGCCCGCTGGCGGCGTGACTTCACGGCGGCTTTCGATTATCTGGACCGGGCCGTCGAACTGGCGGGCGAGCGTTCGGTCGTCCGCGCCAAATGCGCCAATACGCGCGGAATCTGTCAGGTCCTGCTGAGCCAGTGGACCGAGGCGGAGCGGGAATTTCACACCGCATTGCAGTACGCGGAAGAGCAAGGGGATGAGCATTATGTGCGTTTGATTGTGCATAATCTCGGGCTGCCGGTGATGGGACGAGGAGATTTTAAAGAGGCGATCCGCTGGTTGCGCCAATTGTTGCGCGACAACCAGCACGCCGCTCCCGTGCCCCAGGAAGCGATTGCCCATCTCAACATGGCGCGCTGTTACCTTTACCGCGGGGACCTTGAGGATTGTGAACGGCACCTCAACCGCGCGCTCGAGTTCTGCCAACTCTTCAACCTGATCGCGGTCCGCGCCGAAGCCTTTGAGACCTATGGCGATTGGTACCGGGAGCATGGCGACACCGGACGCGCCGCAGACTTCTATGAACGGGCCGAGCGTGATTATGAAGAGGCGGGCATCGATCTGGTGCGCCGCGAATTGATCGAAGCGCGCGCCATGCTCAAGCTTCAGATGGGCGATTCAACCTCCGCGCGCAGTTTATTGAACCAGTTGATCGAGGCGCGCCAGGCGCTCAAAGACGAGATGGGGATTCAGACCGCGACCCTCGCCTTGAGCCGGGTGCTGATCGCACAGGGTGAATATGGGTTGGCGCGCGCCGGGCTGGAACCGGCGCTGCATTATTTTCGCCGCCATGTCCTGAATTACTATGAAGTTCAAGCATGTTTAGAGCTGGCCCTCACCGATCAGGCGGCGGACAAAGAGAGTTCGATGCTGGAGCGACTGCGCCGGATGCTGGATCTGGCCCTCCGTTACGACTACGAATACTGGTTACAGCGCGCGGTGAGCGCGCACCCGAATCTGTTCTCCCTGCCGGAGGCAGCCGAATTGCTGCCGCCGGACTTGCGCGAACAATTGGCAACTCAACCCGCTCCGCAACCGGCCGCGCAGCCGAGCCCAGTGGCCGCGCCGCGCCCCCAGGCGGACCTGACAATCAATATGCTCGGCCCGGTTGAGATCTTTCGCGATCCGCTACGCCCATTTGCCCCTGACGCGTGGACGACTAGGCGCGCACGCGACATCCTGTGCTTCATCGCCTCGCGGCGGCATCGACGCGCTTCCAAAGACACGATCATTGAGGTCTTCTGGGGCGAGGCGGAAGACGACAGCATCAGTAAAAATTTTCATCCGACGGTGTCCCACATCCGGAAGGCGCTCAACAGCAACCAACCGCTCAAGCAAAATTTTTTACTATACCGCGACGGCGATTATCAATTGAACCATGACTTCTCTTACGCAATCGATACGGTAGAGTTCGACCGCCTCGTCGCCGAGGGTGAGGCGGCGCGGCGTGCCGGGAAACACGACCAGGTCATTGCCTGTTACGAGGCGGCGATTCAACTTTATCGCGGCGAGTTTATGCATGGTTGTTACGATGAATGGGTCGATGAGCAGAGGTCATACTACCGCGAACAATATTTGCATATGCTCGAAGCGCTGGTCGTGGCCGCGCAGAAATCCAAGGAGTGGCCGCGTTCGCTTCATCTTGCCCAACAAATATTGAGCGATGACCCTTATCGCGAAGATATTCATTGTTTGATCATGCGGGCACATGCCGCCCAGGGCAACCGGGTCGCGGTCAAAGAGCAGTATGAAGCTTTACGCCGTCTCCTGCGAGACGAGTTGGGAGTAAATCCTGCGGCCGAGACACAGAAGATTTACCAGCAACTGCTCGTCCAGTAAATAAATTCGGCGGAATGGAGATCGAGTCGCGAGCTTTGAAGCAAAGCAAGATATGGCCGAAACTAAAATAAAGAGTCTTCCCAGCGTCAAGCTTTTCCAGCTCTGTGCCACACACTATGGCGACCACGCTTACTGGGAGGAGTTCGTCAACCGTTACAATCAACCGCTCGTACGCGGCGTCTATCACGGCTATCGCCGGTTTGGACGGCAAACGCCTCCCTCGCGGGAGGTCGTGGCCGATATCCTCCAGGATGTCTATATCGAGATTCTCAAAGACCAGTGCGCTTGCCTCCACCGCTTTCGCGGCCAGACTGAATTTGAAGCGCAAGCTTATCTCGTGCGACTCGCCGCCAATATCACTTCTAACCACCTGCGCCGCACCGCCGCTTTGAAGCGCCAGGCGCTCACCGATCAAATCGATGAAATCTTCCGGCCTGATGAAGAATTGATGCGCAACGCGCCGCCCCTCGGCGATTACACCGATTCACTGGCCGATCGTGAACTGATCGAATTGCTCCGCCGCATCCTCACCGGAGAAAATACTCGCCGGGATATTCTGCTTTACTTGCTCCACGTTCGCGAGGGGCTGACGATGGCCGAGTTGGCCGCCACCGGAATCTGTGATCTCAGACCGTCAAGTATCGCTCAGATTATCCGGCGAATACGCGCCAAACTGAAGAAAATTTATTGAGTAATCTCAATTAGCTTGAAACGGTTAATGATCGGAAACTCGCGGCGATCTTTCGACTTAAGCAGGTCAAAAACTCGCCCGAGCGCCTTTCGCAGTCTTGATAAAAGAACTGCCTCTCGAGATTTTTATTGACCATTGCTAAATGTGGAGTTACTTTAAAAGGCGATGTGTTCAAACTAAGAAAAAAAAAGAGAATCAGGTGTACACTTTTTTGAGCACTTTACTACTTTAGCTTATTGAAGGGCGCCTTTACCGGAGAGCCCTTGCTGTAGCCCGCCGCGCGCCGGCACCCAACCTACCCGGTGGCGATTTATTATGGCAGGTTCGTCTTGACGGTTACGACAGATCTCACAGAGCCTGTTTGTAACTCGAAAAGGGCAGACACTTCCTCACTGCTCTCGACGTCAACGCTGCCTCGCAATCATCAAATATGATCAGCGGTAGTGGATTCGTGGACAGAACAAAGATGTGAGTCAGGCAGCCTGGGAATGGACTTGCCAATTGCTGTCTGAGCTTCGCTCCCCAATCTCACGTCGATGTAGCAATAAATATCCAACTAGTTGACACAATTAGATGCAACGGGTGCAAGGCCAGAAAGCGTTAATCGGCCCCATGACTAACCCTCCGACGCTGAAGTACCTCCCGTTTAGATCAATCATGACTGCGAATTGCTTCCTCACTCTCACAAGCTTGAAACATTCACCTAGTCAGGGGGACTTATGACATTTCTCCATTTTAAATTTTCAAAGAGGATCAAACAGACGACCGCACTGGTACTGATTGCCCTTCTCGTTCTCAACGTTGCAAACGGTGGGATCTTAATTACTAACTCCAGTGGCGTCACACTTACCGGCGCCGATGGCGTAACCTATGCGGATCCGGTCGGAGTCACACTCACGGGCGCCGACGGACTGCTCGCATTCAATTCGAACGGAATCAATGCGCCGACCGGCTCCGGTGTCACACTCACGGGAGCTGACGGCATGACCTATTTGGGATCCAACGGCGTCCTGGCAACGAGCGTTGATGGGATGACGATCAATCGCGCCGATGGAATCACGCTGACCGGAGCTGATGGCATTACGATTACCGGCGCCGATGGCACGACCTACAATGCCGATTCCGCATTGATCAGGCATGTTGACGGGGTCACGACTACCGGAGCAGATGGTGTGACGGCGCTGGGGGCTGACGGCATTACCCTCACTGGCGCCGATTCCGGTGATATTTCGTATGCCGACGGAATCTCCGCGACTGGAATCGATAGCATCACGATTACCAGCGCCGAGGGGATGACCGTCACGGGGACTGATGGTCAGGTCTTTTCAATCTCGCCGAACGGTGTCTCGGTGACAGGGATTGATAACATGACCGGAACAGGGGCCAACGGCATTTCAATCAGTGGCGCCAATATTACTGATCCGACCGGTACCGAACCCGCAGCGCAGACCGGGTTACAGAGCGTGGATCCGGAATTGGCAGTCATGCTGGACCGGGCAACCGATGACAGCTTCCTCAATGCCGCAATCGTCTATCACCAACTTCCGACCGACGCTGACATCGACACGCTGCGCCAGATCGGAGTGATGGGCGGAACGCGCTATCACAAGTTACCAGTCATTCTGCTGACTGCCACACGCGAACAGCTCTTGCGGATCTCGCGCCTGCCCACGGTGCGCTCCATCTACGGCAATCGCACGTTGCAATTGGTGGGAGAGCCCGGCAATGGTCTGACGGGAACCGTTCGGGTCAAACAGGATGCAGATTTAACGCTCAATAACAGCGGCCGGGTTGTCACCGGCCGCGGCGTAACCGTTGCCGTGCTCGATTCCGGGCTCGACGCCACGCACGCTGACCTGGCAGGACGAGTAGTAAAAAACGTCAAGCTTGTCAGCACGCTGGGCATCGGGTTGGGGTTCAACTATTCACTCGTCATGGAAGGCTTGCTCAACACCGACCTCGTCTCCGGACACGGGACTTTCGTCGGAGGAGTGATCGCGGGTAACGGCGCACGTTCGAACGGCAGGTACTCGGGGGTCGCGCCTGGCGCAAATCTGGTCGGCGTCGGCATCGGCGATCTCAGCCTCTTCTGGGTTCTTGAAGGAATCGACTACCTGTTAACGAAAGGAGCGGCGTTGGGCGTGCGTGTCGTCAACTGCAGCTTCTCGGCCAACACCGTTTTCGATCCGCATGACCCGGTCAATGTCGGGACCAAAATGCTCACCGAGCAAGGAATAAACGTCGTCTTTTCGGCCGGCAACAGCGGGCCGGGGCCGCGCACGCTCAATCCATATGCGATGGCGCCGTGGGTGATCAGTGTCGGAGCGACGGACGAGCGCGGACGGCTGGCGAGCTTCTCATCCCGCGGCTCATTCGACAACCCAAACGCGCGGCCGACCGTGATCGCCCCCGGAGTCAATGTTATTAGTTTGCGAGCGACCGGGCTCAACTTGACCGGCACCTCCGGCCTCCTCCTTGGCGGCGATCTCTCGCGCCTCAGCCTGCTCGACATGCTTTACTACACCACGGGAAGCGGGACCAGTTTCTCCGCTCCCCAGGTGGCCGGGACGATCGCGCTCATGCTCGAAACCAATCCGCTGCTGACGCCCGACGATGTCCGCGACATTCTGCAACGTTCGGCAACGCCGCTCCCACCTTATTACCGGCATGAGGTGGGAGCAGGGATGCTCAACGCACACGCGGCCGTCCTCAATGCCGCCTTTCCAGAGCGTCGGGCAGGACTGTTCCGTGCGACGCTCGATCGCGGCCAGGTGAAATTTGTGATCGATCCTCCGCGTCAATTCTCGGGGACGGTGATTCCGGGCACGACTTACGCCACAAGCGTGCCCATCCCGCAGAATACATTGGTGGCTGCGGCTCAGATCGCCTGGGGATCCATCACGTCAACCAACGACCTGGCCATGAAAATGATCGATCCGAACGGCACTCCCCGTGCGGAAGTGAACAACGTCAATCTTCCAATCAACCTCCTCGGCCTGACGGGCAGACACGAATCTGACACTCTCAGCCAGCCGATTCCGGGCAACTGGAGCGTCCAGGTGAGAAATACCCTGGGCATCGTGGGCACACCGCAGCCTTTTATCGGAGTGCTCGATGTGACGCATGCGGACTATCGCCCCCTCACCGATTTGAACAATCTGAGTCAGACGGCGCAGGCGGAGATCTATCAAAATCTGCGGTCGTTTGTCCTGTTCCCCTCGGGCGGACACTTCCGCCCACAATTCTCCGTCTCGCGTTACGATCTGTCGACCGCGCTCATCCTTGGCGCGCGCGTGCCGCAATACCTGGCCAGACAACCCTGGTTTACCGATACCATCGATGGACTGACGAGGTTGATGGTTGAGAGTGTTCAAGCCGCCCCTTGCGGCGCCCTCTTTCCGGATGCGCTCAAAGGCGGATCTTTCCGCCCGGACAGTCACGCCGACCGGCTCAGCGCAGCGATCGCGCTGGTGCGAGCCGCCGGGTTGCGTGCCGAAGCCGAGGCCAGCAACTGGTCGCCGCTGCCCGTCTCGGATGCCGGCTCGATTCCCGCTCAATGGCGAGGATATGTGGTGGTCGCGCTCTCCCGCGGACTACTCACCGCCACCGACGGGATGTTCCGCCCGGCAGCGGCGCTGACGCGAGTCGAACTCTCGCATGCCATGGTCACGATCGCCAAATTGGCCACTTCATGATGATCGAAGAACAATCGATGGCGAATTGCATCTAAAAAAACAGCACCGGAATCTCTGTTGCCCTCTTCTGCCATCGAACGTTTGATGATTGAGATCAGCGAATGGACAACTCCTCAGAATTCCAGAGCGAATATGGCAGTAAGACACTTGGCTTGTAATTATTGATGTTACGGTTGGCCGCAGACGCGAGATGGCGAGCGACCAACGGAATAACCGGCAACTGATCTGACAGGATAGTTTGAATCTCATGGAAAATAGCGCGTCGGCGATCAACATTACTCTCACGCGCCTGTGCCCCGAGCAGTTCATCGATGCGGGCCTCCCAGGCCGTCTCAGGCCGGGCCTGTTTGGGGTGCCAATGTTGAGAGGAGCTGCTGCTCCGCAACAGATTGACGTAAGAAGAAGGATCCGGCTCGCTGGTGATAGCGCCGAGGAGCGCCGCATCATAATCATAGCTTTGCGAGATTCGACGCAAGAGTTCGCCGAATTCAATCGGAGCGATTTGAATCTTGATTCCAAGTTTTGCCAGATCTTGTTGAACCACCGCCGCCATCTGCATGCGCGGTTGGCTCTCAGCAGGCACGATCATCGTCAACTCGACGCGATTGCCCTTCGCATCGGACAGCTCCGGCCCATCCTGCGCGTCTCGCAGCGTGAAGCCGGCTTCGCGCATCAGCGCGCGCGCCTTTTCAAGATCATAAGCGGTCCGCGGGAGGTCTTTGGCCACCCAGGCGCGATTGCCCGGCGACACGAAACCATAGAGCGGCGTCGCCAATCCTTGCAACGTGGTCGAAGCGATGTTCTCGCGATCGATCGCAGATGAGACAGCGCGCCGAAAACGGACGTCGCTGAACCAGGTATGTTTAACCGGATTTACGATGGGCTTCCCTTCCCGTTCGCCCGTATTGAGATTGAACCAGAAGTAATCGGTGTTCAACCCAGGTCCCGAATCGAAGACTTGCACCGAGCCGCGCTGAGCGCGCAACGCCGCATAATCGGCGGGCCGAATGCGGTCATAGATCCCCAAAGTGCCTTGCTGCAATCTGACCAGCGCGTTGTTGGCATCGCTCACGATCTCGATCACCATTTCATCGAGGTAGGGCAGCGACGCGCCCGCACCGTCCTTCTTCCAATAATAGGGATTGCGCCTGAGCGTGATCCGCTCCCCGGGTACCACCGCTTTGGCTGTGAAGGCTCCGGAGGTCACGATCTGCTGCGGATTGGCCGTGAGACCGTAGGCATTGCGCAAGCTCCCCTCTTTCAGATCTCTCTCAAGAATATGGCGGGGCAAGACAGCGAGATTCGACAGGTAGTTTTCCGGAATCGCAATCGATTCCGGAAAGACCAGCCGCAATCGACGCGGCTCGCTGCTCGAGACTTCGATCGGCTGCCCATTGATGATCATGGCATTTCGAAAGATGGGAGAAGGCGTGCGATCGTCGTAGATTGCCTGAAAAGTGAATTGGACATCTTCTGCCGTGATCGGATGGCCGTCCGAGAATTTGAGGTCCGGGCGCAAAATCACCTCCAGAGTGCGCCCATCGTCGAGTGGCTTCCAGCTTTCGGCGAGACCAGGCACATAGCGCTGCTCCTGATGATCAAACTCAATGAGCCGCCCGCCCAGGAGATAAAAAGCGACGATCAACGTCGATTCGTCCGCAGCCTTGAGATAGTTGAAAGTCTGAGGCGGCGAGCTGACACGATAACTGAGCGTCCCACCCCGTTGAGCAGTGGGAGCCACCGGTGTGCGACAAGAGATCGCCACCGACAAGCCGATGAGCAAAAACAACAAACTAAGTGGTTGTAACAACGTCGATCTTATTTTTTTTAAGAGCAATGTGTCTCCGGCCCTGGGCAGGGAAATTTTCGAGTTCTACCAAACCTCTTTTTTACGCTTTATCGAAGATGACTCGTCGCATTCTTAAACTAAACCGGGAACATCAGGTGGGGACATTAGCTGACCGCAAAGAAGCGAAAAGTGTGAGGGTAATCTGCGACCTTCTTCGAGGACCACAAATTTATCGGGGTAACCTCAATGGCTAAGTAGTAAAACGCCGAAAAAAGTGTGACGCGCCGGCTCAAATTTTTGCCCAAACTTTTTAAGAATCAGGGTTCGGTGAGGTAAGGGTTAAAGGAGGGTAATTAATATGATTAGAGTTTTGATGCCAGATCTAGCGAAGATGTTTTTTTCCAGGGTGGTCCAGGGGATTCTCGCCTTACTGACGATCTCGCTTTTGATCTTCTTGCTTTTGCATCAAGTCGGCGGCGATGCGCTGATGGCCATGCACGGTGAAAGTTCAATCTCGGAAGAAGCGATCGCCGGACTGCGCCACATCTATGGCCTGGATCGATCGGTGATGGAGCGCTATTTGGATTGGCTTTATGAAGCAGTACAAGGACAATTCGGGTATTCCTTCTATTACCAGGTTCCGGTGGCCAACATCATCTGGAGGCGTCTGCTCAATACGGCGGCGCTCGCGGGGGTCGCGTTGGTGATCGCCTGGAGCTTCGCAGTTACCCTCGGGATAGTGGCGGCACGACGCGCGGGCACCTGGATCGATCATGTCTGCAATCTGATCGTCCTCATCGGATCATCGACACCGCATCTTGTCCTGGCGCTCGGAGTGCTCACCTTTGCCGCGCACACTATCGGGATGACAGTTGGCGGTCCAACCCAGGGATTATCCGCGAGCAGTTGGTTTTTACGGCTCCTTCCGCCGGCGCTGGTCCTCTGCGTTCCGCTGGTGGCACTCTTCCTTTCACAAACACGCGCGAGCGTCGGGATGGCCCTCAATCAGGAATTTGTGCGGGTTGCGCGAGCCAAAGGGCTGCCGGAGAAGATCATTCTCTTCCGGCATGTGCTGCGCCCGGCGCTCACACCGTTAATTACCATCTTCGGCTACGCGTTGGGCGGTCTGATGAGCGGTTCCGTCATTGTCGAAAAGGTTATGGGCTGGCCCGGGCTGGGTGAGCTGAGCGTGATCGCGGTCTTGAGCCGTGACGTGCCGCTCTTGATGGGCGTCGCCCTCGTCACCGCAACCATGGTCCTCGCTTTCAATCTTCTGGCCGACATTCTATTTCGTCTCAATGATCCGCGTCAGCGTTAAGAAAAGAGGTTTGTATGAAGAAAGAAGTCCGGCATCCGGACAAAGATGATGCGGGATCGCTCGCTCAAAAAAGCGCGAGTGAAGAAGCGTGGAACGAGCCGCGGCATCGACCATTCACAGATCAGCTGCGCCGGCGATGGAAATTAATTGCCGGGGGAAGCATTGTGATCTGTTTCACCCTAATCGCCGTCTTCGCCGATTTTTTAGCGCCATATGACTATCGCGCACAATCGCGGGGAGAACCGACGGCGCCTCCGACCAGACTCCATTTCTATCACTCACCAAGTCAATCGTACACTCGTCCCTTCATCCATCCACGTCAATTGGTCGACCGGCTGGACCATCGTTATCAAGAGGAGACCGCTCGATCCTATCCGCTTGAACTTTTCACACGCGGCTATCCATTCAAATTGTTCGGGATCTTGACCGTTGACCGGCATCTGTTCGGAGTGGGTGGCGAAGGCGCGCCGCGCGCTTACCTGCTGGGTACCGATCCTCTCGGGCGCGACCATCTGTCGCGTCTCGTTATCGCCACCAGGTTTTCGCTCTATGTCGGACTGCTGGGAACGCTCTTGACTGGTCTGCTCGGCATCACTCTCGGCGGCGTGGCGGGAATTGCCGGAAAATGGGCCGATGTCTTATTGATGCGCGCCGCCGATATTATGATGGCATTACCGAAACTGGTGTTGATTTTGACGGTGCGGGCAGCTTTTCCACTGGAGTTGCCGCCCGCTCGCGCGGCCGAACTGCTGATTATCATCTTCGTTGCTCTGGGCTGGGCGGAGATGGCGCTTCTCACACGGAGCTTGATCCAGGAATTAAAGAGTCGGGATTATGTGCTGGCGGCGATCAGTATCGGCGTCTCTCGCACTCGATTGTTCCGACGCCATCTTCTGCCGAATATCGCGCCCTCACTCCTTGTCACACTATTCTTGATGCTTCCCGTCTTCCTGCTTGCTGAAGCATCACTCTCTTTCCTCGGCGTCGGCCTTCAAGAACCGGAAGTGAGCTGGGGCAAGATGCTGGCGGCAGCCTCGGACATCACGTTGTTACAACAAGGTCAAACCACTGTGCTGCTCCCCCCGGCACTTGCTATCGCTCTCTTCGTGCTCGGCATGCGCCTGCTCAGCGATGGGGTGAAAAAAGAGAGAGGAGACGATCGTTGACCGCAAGCTTACGTACTGGCCACCCGCTCTTGTAACTTCTTCAAACGATCGCGAGCCTCTTCAGCCCATGATGAACTGGAATCGAGCTGCAGATAACGCTGCCAATCTCCCTGCGCTTCCGCCTTCTGTCCCATCTGCTCATGACAGAGCGCGCGATTGAACCACGCCTCGGTCAGTTCCGGCTCAAGCTTGATCGCGGTGTCATAATGTGCGATCGCTTTCGAAAGCAACGGCAGAGGATCTTCATGCTTGCTGCGCTCGTAATAGAGCGCGGCCAAATCGGCGTGAAGCTTGGCATCTTTCTGCGAACCATCAAGCGCCAGAGTTAGTTGCTTCTCCGCAGGATCGAAATCACCCAACATCAGATAAAGCCGTCCCAGCGCATGCCGGGCTTCGGCATTGGGATGGGACGTGACCGCCTGAGTCAACTCGCTCAGCGCATAGTTGAAACGATCACGATCCACTCCACCTTTCTCCGAGTTCCCGCGTTTCCGCTCATATGGCCGATAAGGAAATCCACCGGTCACACGTGCTTCCAGCGGCCGGTTATCTTGATGGACCAACCGCAGAGCCGCCAATCCATCTTCAACTTGCGTGCTCGCCATAAAATGCCAATATCCGGCGATTCCCACGACCATCACAACCGCAAAAGTAGTCGCTAAGGTCACATAAGATCGATAGTTGCGGCCGCTCAACACATGACCGGACACCGGACGACGCGGCGGCGCGACCGGGTTGGTGCCGGTTGATGCTTTTTCATCTGGAGAGACCTCGGCATCAGCCTCGCTGAACTGCCACCTCGCTAATGCTGCCGCCTCAATCCCCAGCGAATAGAGTGGTTCTAGTTGTCTTTTCTCCTCATCCGACTCATCCCCAAAGCAGATCCGCAGCATGATCGCCAGCTTGGCACGGCATTCCTCGCAACGTAAACAGTGCTCTTCTACTTCGTCACGTTCCTCTCGAGAACCTGTGCCGGCCACATAGGAGGCCATAACCTCCTCCGGGGTATGGTCAGTCTGCCATGATAGTCCGTTCTGCATCGAGACCTCCAGGTGGGATATTATTTAACTCTGAATTCTACCTCTATTCTATAGGGGTAGTAGCAAAACACGGTAAAAAAAGAGCTGCTCTGCCAAGTTTTTCATCTATTGTTCTAAGCAGCTTACAGGTGCAATCATCTTTGTGTCGATTCGTATTTGTTGACTTGTAATGATTCCCAATCTATTTACATCTCAACCCATCAGTCCTGACCAGACAGAATCGATGGTCAATTACCGCACATCTAGATTGAACTCTGCCGTCTTATTGAGTTTTTCAGTCAACCAATCTCAAGATACTATTTATCCCTTGACTATTAGTTGAGAACAACTTCACGAAATCTATCCCCGGATAATTTATCCAAATTTTTCTCTCTCTTGACTTTAAATTAATAATTAGCCAGGTTTAACCGTCATGAAATGGGCCAACTATTAAAGACTCAAGCAGAGAAAGAGACACCAGATCTTCCCTCTCGGGAATAATTAGCACCACAAGTGGAGTCATAGATCACAGGTCGGGATTAAGGAATGCACCACCCCAATCAGGAGATCTATGAGATTAGAGCAGTTCTGTATCAGGAGTAGGCTGAGACCAAACTGATATCTGCAAATTGACCAAGCCACCCCAGCAACAGTTAGCCACTGATTGCTTATCGTCTGCTGGAAAAGAATCGATGAGTAAAATGTGTGATTAATTTCGAAATAGCGTAAGACAGGGGCACGAGTTAAAATTGCGTCATTGAAATTCCGGATTAAGACTCACCTTTGATTTTTCCAGTCAATTTAATCTTGCAGTTAACCGTCGGAATGCTCTCAGGCATTCCTTGATTACTTTGCTTACGCTTCTGTAGAAGACGCAGAAGATAATTGTCTAGTATCAAATTTTTGATTCAACGTGTTCATTTTAACATTACATTATTTTATCCACCAGCAGCATTTCATCTAAAGTCTGCTCGTTTGATCACTTCTTAAATCACTAAATCAATTGATCTTTATTGAAACAATAAAGATTAGAAAAACAGATAATGAGCCGCAATCCGACTCAGAAAACGGTCTCGCAACAAATGGAGAAGATCGGATACATACTCCGGTCTTCTCTTCGAGAAATAGTACCTTTCGACCGCCGACCAGCATGATTTGAGCTAGTCCGGGACAAACTCTCGATAATTCACACTCTCTCAATAAGTAGTACGGTCGGGTAAGCGGCCAGGCCATTGCGCTCTAAATTTATTCTCAGTGAACTCCTTCTGCTCGTATGGCGAAAGTCCGATGGCCTGACGCTCATAATTGCGAATGCCATCGATCTCTTCCGGATCGAGACGGCCGTAGGCGGCGTCATCGGCATGAATCAATTCATGAGCCAGGCCGATCTCGGGCGGGTGTTGACGCCAGGCTTCAGCCGCGGCCGAGACCATCATCTGATGATTATATTTAATTGTTGTATTAGAACCTGCTCCGGTCCCCTTAATCAATCTCTCTTCACCCAATCGATTCCGCCATTTAAGCACTTTTCCCTTGGGAATAGCGGCCCTGAAATCTTCCGGCGGCGCCTCGGTGATCCTGCTTGCCGGAATGATCGTGACCCGCTTGCCGCTCCGGCCGATACTATGTAAAAGTCTGCGGCCAATCGGTATTCTCGTCAGATTGGTTAAATGCTCTTTCGTCTTATCGACGAAATCCGACGGCCCTTTAAGAACAAGATAGTTTCGGTAATTGACCTCGATTATTTCTGCCGACAGGAGTTTATCGACCGCCCGCCGATCGGCATTCGAGACACGGCCGACGCCCAACTGCGCTCTCAAACGGTTCCGCGTCTCCGGCGGAAGGCTGCGCAGTTCTTCGAGCGAAAGCGAATTGACGATCTTCCGTGCGATACTGTCACGCGGCCCCCATGAGCCTTGGTCCAGTTGCTGATTGATCCACGGAGCGAGCGCATATAACGCAACCCGCGGTCTTAATGCTTCGATCTTTTTGGATGTAATTTTAGCCATAATCTTCAAGCTTCAGTTCGTGGTAGTGTGGTTCGAGGTAGGGGCACAGTAAGTCTTTCAAGGTCTTGAAAGACTGCCGGTGCCTCATTTCAGTTGTCTTTGAAAAAAATCCGGCGCTGCCCAAGTGGTCGGGGGTAGACCTCGGCATTGCGCCTGGTTAAGGCTAATGGGCAAGTAACGGGAGGTTGGTGAGATACACTGGCTTGATCGAGGCCAGGATTAATGAGGCAAAAGAATCAATTCAAGCTATTCCGTGGGGAGGGGCGATCGAGATACCTCTGACCAACTCCGTAGAGCCCGGCCGTCGGCAAGCACGATTGGATCGAGACTCAAACTATTCGAACCTGAGACTCACGCAAAGCCGCAAGCCGCAAGGAACTCTACGTTCTTCTTTGCGGCTTGATGACTTTGCGTGAAGTTGTCTCGTCAGTATCCCTATTCTCACTACACCTCTTAAGCCTCCATCCTGTCGCCACTGGCCGACGGCCACGCATTTTAAATCATCCCTTTTACCGCTTCTTAGCCTTACCCTTGGTTCTGCCTTGAGGCAAGGAATATTCCGATTTGCCGAATGAGGTCAGCGTACAGAAGATATTGCCTAAGCCTAGCGCCGGTTGGGCAGTCTGGGCCGAGATCGGAATCAGACGATGTTTGGGTTTGGGGCGTACGATGTTGTAGAAGTACGCGAAATGGTGAAAGTCGATGGCCTGCGCGCGATTGACAATTTCGACTTCATAATCTCGCCCTCCTTTGAAGACAAAATCGTCTGTATCGTTACTGAAGTGTAAGACGGCATAACCATAATTAGGAACCTCGACGTCCAATCCGGCTTTACTGGCCGCGGGTAGCGGATCGCGACCGTCGGGTTGTTTAGTCTTCGCATCGGCAAAGACGGTATTGGTAGCATAGGTACAAGTATAGAGCTCTCCGTTATTGAAATAGATTCGAGCGCGACAGGCCTTGGCATCGGCTATCATCTTATCCCGCGGATAGAGCTGTTTTTCGATATCCACAACCAGATCGAAAGACTGACGGGGGTCACGCGCCGAGCGAGGGACATAACGCTTAAAAGATTCTCCCTTCGGATAGACATCCAAGGTGATATCACCGTTGATCTCCGAGAAGTCATGATACTCACGTTTAACTACGCCATTCTCTTTAATGACGATGCTCGGACGATGAATATCCTGGGGGGCTTCATTTTCAGTGGAGATCATTCCGACCATCAGTCGTGATGGATACCGGGTGAAAAACGCACAGAGATCTTCGAATGTGAAGTGGATCGTGCTCATATCTTCTCCTTAAAGTTTAATTGCAGGCCAGCTACCTACAATTGGGAAGACATCGACTATGGGCAACCTGTCACCTGGCACCAGGGTAGCTGCCCGCTAGCTTACGTCGCACTCTGGTGAGAAGAGTCCGCGATCGTTATTTTTAGGGAGCTATTTGGCAACCATTCCCAGCAAGTAGAAAGGTAGCCCAATAGTATGGATGCTGCCGTTTGGAATCGGCCCCATGGATCAGCGAGCGTTGCGCATGGCTCAGCGCCTCGCTGAAACATCGTTGGTTGACGCGATGTTCAAAATGGAACGATCGCATCAGCTCAGCGGTGCTCTCATCATCTACATCTGAGAGGCTGGCGATGATTGCCGGGACACCGGCCGTCAGGAACGCTTGCGCCAAACCACTCAACGCTTCACCGCGTTTATAGGTGCCGCGCGCCGACTGGCAGCCGGAGAGGATGACCAGTCGCGTCTGTGGCAGTTTCAACTGATAGATTTCCTGTGCCTGAAGCTTACCATCCAAGATGATCGACCCGCGCGGTGTCTTGCCTTCAGTCTGATCGCTTTCTTCCGCCAGAATAATCGACGAAAGTAGAGGCGAATGTTCGTTGATTATGACATGCGTGGCGAGATGAATAATCTCGGAGCCGCCCATCTGACGGATGAGGGCGCTCTCGGTCGCCTGTTCTCGACTGAGCGTCTGGGCCTGCGAGTAACAGGATTGGGCGCTTGCCACTTCTTTGTCGGCGGACGGCAAGTCCGGGAGGTCCGGAAATTTTTGATGATTGAATCGAGGGTTACTGAGGCCAAAGAATTTCTCGATCGTGCTTTGCCCCTTAGCGCGCGTCAGCCCCATCGATTTCACCAGGATGCTCGCGCTCGGATTGACGACAAGTGAGAAATCCTCGATCAGGTAATGTTGCGTCTCCGGCGATCTCAATGCAGCAAATGGCAGTTGAGATAAGATTCCGTCCGTGATGATGCAGAGCGTCCGTTTGGGGTCAAGGTGCGCGGCAACCGGCGAAATCAACATCCTGTACAATTCGGCCGCCTGGCGGTTAACCTCATTGAGGTCGCGCCGCTCGGTGACGCCGTCCACATAACTAGTGACGAGCCGGTGCAACGCTTCCATGCTGACGCCGGTGCTCTCCGGAACGATCCTGTCATTGGTCACGAAGAGGATGACCACGCGATCCGACGCGATGGCGTACTCCACCAACTGGGCGTTGGAGGGCAAGGCACGCTGCACCTGTTTGAGCGTCAGCGGCGGCGCACTGCCCGAAATGGCAATCGTCACCTGGCCGTCACTCTTTCTGAGGCCGGTTTGGCCGCCCAGCAAATCCAGCAGGTCACGGCTCTTTGAGACCTCGGCGTAATTGAAAGCCTGTACCGAATCATTCTTGGTGAAGGCCTGAAACTCCATCATCGCGCGATAGACGTTCTGCCGGCTCGCGAGAAAGATGCTGCGGCCCTGGGCATCATTGATCTGGCGCCGGTCCCTTTCGGCATACATGATGCTGGTGCGTAACTGCGTCTCGGCCTCGGCCACCTTGCCTTGTGCCAGATATGCCGCCGCGAGCCCCTGATGAGCCCCCGAGAGATGAATGCGATGGTTGGTCTTTCCGACGGTCTTGATGACCTGTTGATACGCGTCGAGCGCGCCGTCGGCGTTGCCGCGGCTCAAGTGAAAATCTCCGAGCGCCGTGTAGAGCTCGACTTGCAGCAAGAGGCGCGCAGTGTGATCCTCAATCGCCTTGGTACGTTCAACGGCATCGGTCAGGTAGTGCGTCGCATCTTCGTTACGCCCCAGTTTCCAGTAGTTGAGTCCGAGACGGCCGGTCAAGGCAGCGAGGATCGCGGGATTGTTCAATTGCTTCGCGACCCGCAACGATTCCAAATGATAATCGAGCGCTCTTTGATGATTTCCGAAGGCGAGGAGTGATTCGCCCATCTGGGTATAGGCGACGACCGATCGGCGCGGCGGCAGCCGGTAGGCGCGCATCAGCGTAATGGCTTCAAAGTTCTTTTTCACCGCCTGCTCATGGTTGCCCATGTGCAGATAAGCAACGCCGGCGAAGAGCAGGCCCGTAATCGCCGTATCAGCGTCACTGAATCCCTTGGCAAGCTCGGCGGCCCGGAGACTGAGATCAAGGGCGTTCGAGGTCTGCAGTGAGCTGATATAAGCGTTAGTCAGCGCAAGTAGCGTCTGCGCCTCCAATTGGCGGTGATGGCGATGTTCGATATTTGCTACTAGGGGAGTACTGGCATTTGTGAGTCTCTTAAAATCGGCGCGGAAGCTATAGTAGTGGACAAGTCTGAAGGCGGCCATTTCAGCATGACACTGATCCCTGATGCGTTCTGCCGCCCGGTAAGCTCTGGAGTACAGATTAAAAGCCGCATCGAGGGCGCCGCGGTCACGTTCCAGGTCCGCTTGCCGCAGCATCAAGCGGACCTCCCGCAGTACTCGCTTGGCCCCCGGGCTGGCGCGCGACGCGGAATCGACACAATCGACGATAAACCGGTCGCCTTTAATATCAAATGCCAATTGGCCGGTATGGACGAGCGTCTTCAGGCACGTCGCAGCCTCTGCAGTCTCTCCGGCCAGCGACCTCTGCAAATATTCGTCAAGGAGTGCTCCCGTCGCCAGCTGATAGACCGCGAAGTAGCGCTCAGTTACCAGCTGCCGCATGGCTTGCTCATTGCCCGCATCCACCGCCGCGCGAAACTCCGCTTGCGCGCTTTTGTCCAGCTCAGACGCCGTTCCGGCTCGAGATTTCAACTTCTTCAAGTGATCGCGGGCTTCGTCCGCCCACGGCGAGCCGGAATCGAGTTGCAGATAATGCTCCCAGTCGGCCTCCGCTTCAGTATAAAGCGCCATTTCCTCACGGCTCAGCGCGCGATTGAACCATGCCTCGACGAGCCCCGGTTCCAATTCGATCGCCGAGCTATAATAGTCGATAGCTTTTGAGAGCAATGGCAGCGGATCAGCCTTCCGACTACGCACAAAATAGAGCGTGCCGAGGTCGGCATGAAGCCTCGCATTCTTCGGCGCGTCATTGAGCGCTCGCATTAATTGCTCTTCCGCTCGCTCGAAATTCCCAATCAATAAATTGAGCTGTCCCAGTGCGTGTCTTGCTTCAGGCGTCGGATTGGAGGCGACGGCGCGAGTCAGTTCGCTGAGCGCAAGATCAAACTGGCTATGGTCGATCTGGGCGCCTCCCGGCATGCCGCGCTTCCGTTCGTATGGTAGATAATCAAATCCACCGGTAACGCGAGCCTCCAAGGGACGGATGCCCCGATAGCTTTTGTAGAGCGCCTTACGCCCCTCAGCCTCCGGCCCGTGAGATGCACGGTAGGCAAGAAACGCCCACACGCCAGAAGAGATCACAAGAGCGACAATAATCAGTGCGATAATCAGGTGGGAGCTATTTTTCCCCAAACGGGAGATTCGCCAGAACCAGGACTTCTTGACTGACGGAATACCCTCATCCGCCGTCTTCACTCGAGGCCTTCTAGCCTCTTGCATCGATTTAACAAGGGCTTCTAATTCATTATGTAGCTTGTGCCCGATCCGCTGCTCTTCATCGGTCGGCATTTGGCAGATGCGTAACAAAACCGTGAGGCGGGCCTGGCATTCTTCACATTGAAGACAATGCTCCTCGATCTTGAACCTCGTCACCGCGTCGCAACTTCCGGCGGCGTAGGCGGCTAACAATCGATGTGGCAGATGATCAATAAATTCCGGCCGATCATTTCTCATGGCGACCCCCTGAGTAAGGTGCCCGCAAACCAAGGACGAAGCTCCTTAAAAGTGAACCCGTTAGGTATAACGTAGAATGCTCGGCTCAAGACAGGTACAGTCAGCAGTGAAAATGTTGTACTGAGGGTAATATTATTGTTTTTTTTTAGTCCTCTCAGAAGAACAGATTGAATATTTTTACTAATTTATCTGGTCCTAGCTTATCCGAAGCCGTTTTGTGAACCGAATGGCATACTTTTTACTTTTATAACTACTTTCAGTTGACCAGATAATTGACGGGAAAATAGTACGCCTTGCCCGAAAGTAAATCAAGGGATCCTATAAGAAAGCTGTAAACTACTGCCTGATAATACAATTTTCGCGAGACTCTGTTCTCGCAACCGGTCCGGACTAACAATCGGGACTAACAATTAATGCCATGGTCTGAGAAATTGCAGTCCAGAAGATCACCGATCCGATCGATGTTGACATCCGCCGGAGGGTAGCTTGCCAGGACTTGTGGGTCATAGGCATAGTGGCCTTGTTTGGGGAAGACGGTCGTGACGCGCGGACCCCAAATTTTTTTAACTGCAGTCAGGATCCGCAGTTTGTCGTCGATCAGCACATAATGCTCGGCCGGATAACGTTGTTCGACATCATCCAATTCGTGTTCCTTATGAACGTAGATCAGCACATTTCCGTCAACTGCCTCAAAAAGCCCCGAACGCTCGACCTTGCGCGGCTGAAAGACGACGTCTCCGTCCGAGAGAATAACTGCCGGCCCGTGCTCTTTGACACGCTCAATCACATCGAGGCAGTTGGGAAACAGCCGATTGGCGAACGGATATTCGATGAGGAATTTCGAGACGGTCAACAAATGTGGATCCCGCGGGTATTGAATCCGGTAACGCTGAAGCGCTCCGAGATAATCAGCATAGCCAAGTTCTGCACGTAACTGCTCGAAGATCACCCAGTAATGCCGGGCCCGCTCCTCACCCACCACGCGATCGAGATGGCGTTTCAGATCGGCGGTGACGCGGTCGTTGTCGAGCAGTGTATTGTCGACATCGAATAAAAATACCACTCGATTTATCGGATTGCCTTCGGTTGTCATATCATCCTCCAAGCGAATTATCTAAGCTCGACTTCGTCCTTTTAGTGGGGCAGGCGCTAGCGCCTGCCCCACTAAAAGGACGAAGTCAGCACCATTTTTCGACCTCATAACCAATCATGACGTTGAAAAATATCGACCGCCAAACATGGGCGGTTAACCGATAGTTAACCGCTCACTTAACGGGAGATTTAAAGCCTGAGCATGATGCAGATAGGCCATTTGCCGCACGGTTAACAGTTAAACGGGACTGTGTCCATGCTGAGATCGGCACTACGCCGATCTCAGCATGGACACAGTCGAGCTAAGAAAGGTGCGATAAATCAATGACCCTTTTCATCGCCTCGCAATCATCATTAAAAGATATGTTCTATCTGGCGGCGCCGATTGCCGAGAAGATGCTGCGCCCCATCATCGTCTACTTTTTCCTCGTGGTCTCCCTGCGCATCTTCGGTAAACGAGAGCTGGCGCAGATCAACCCTTTCGACCTGGTGGTACTATTGTCAATCTCCAACACGGTTCAGAACGCGATCATCGGCGATGACAATTCGGTCACCGGAGGACTGATCGGAGCATTCACATTACTGGCAACGAACTATCTGGTCGTCCGTTTCCTGTTTAAACATCGCCGCCTCGACCAGCTCTTCGAAGGCACTCCGACGGTGTTGATCGAGAGCGGCAAGATCAAGAAGCGGGCGCTGGCAAAAGAACTATTAACAGAGACCGAACTGCTGACGATGGCGCACCGGCAGGGATTTGCCAGCCTCAAAGAGATAGATCATTGTGTCCTGGAGACGGGCGGTTCGGTCTTCATTCAGGGCCGGACGCCGCGCGTCGAAGACACTCGCCACGCGGAACTGCTGGCGCGGCTCGACCAGATGCAAGCGCAGATCACCGCGCTTCTTCGCCAAAGAGATTCACGATCGGGGCATGACGAGAAATCGGATTAATTGATCTCGACCTTGATCGGCGTGACCTGCCAGATGTGGTCGCAGTACTCGCGGATCGAGCGATCGGAAGAGAATCTTCCGACCCGCGCCGTATTGAGAATCGACATCTTCGTCCACCGCTCCTGGTCGAGAAAGGCGGCGCTGATCTCATTCTGACAATCGACATAAGATTGATAATCCGCCAGCAGCATATACTCGTCGCGCGAAAGCAATGAATTGACGAGAGGTTTGAAGAGGTCTTTATCTCCCTCCGAAAAGAACCCGAGGCCGATGAGGTCGATCACCTCACGCAGATGAGTGTTCGCGATATAGTAATCGCTCGGATTGTAACCGCGTGATTTGAGATCGGAGACTTGATCGGCACTCAATCCGAACAGAAAGAAATTCTCGTGGCCGACGGCCTCACGGATTTCAACGTTTGCGCCGTCGAGGGTGCCGATGGTCAGCGCGCCGTTCATCGCAAATTTCATATTACCCGTGCCGGAGGCCTCTTTTCCGGCAGTCGAAATTTGCTCGGAGAGATCGGCCGCCGGATAGATCCGCTGACCGTTCTTGACATTGAAGTCCGGGATAAAAACCACCTTCAGACGATTGGCGACCGCCGGATCATTGTTGATCACATCCGCCACGGAGTTGATGAGCTTGATGATCAATTTCGCCATAACATAACCGGGAGCAGCCTTGCCGCCGAAGATCACCGTGCGCGAGGTGAAATCGGCCTGCGGGTTATTCTTGAGCCGCAGATAGAGGGTCACGACGTGGAGCAAGTTGAGGTGCTGGCGTTTATATTCGTGCAGGCGCTTGACCTGAATATCAAAGAGCGAATCGGGATCGACAATGATCCCGGTCCGATCCTTGATCAATGCTGCCAGACCGAGTTTGTTCTCCTGTTTGACCGCATGCCATTCCTGTCGGAAGACGCCGTCATCGACAAATGCCTCAAGCCGCTGAAGCTCTTCTTCAGTGTGGCGCACCCAGTGATCATCGATCCGGCTCGTCATCAATTGAGCCAGCCTCGGATTGCTTAACAAAATCCAGCGGCGCGGCGTCACCCCGTTGGTGACGTTGTGGAATTTCTCGGGAGAGAGCTCATAGAAATCCGGCAGCAGGTCATGTTCGAGCAACTGAGTATGGAGATCGGCGACGCCATTGACGGCCCGGCTGCCCAGGGTGGCAAGATGGGCCATCCGAACAAATTTCTCTCCGCTCTCGTCGATCAATGACAGCCGCGCAAGGCGCGCGTCATCGCCCGGAAATTTGATTCGCACCTCGTTGAGAAAGCGCCGGTTAATTTCAAAGATGATTTCGAGGTGGCGGGGCAACACGCTGCCGAACAACTGGAGCGGCCATTTCTCGAGCGCCTCCGGCAACAACGTATGGTTGGTATATCCAAAAGTGTTCCGCGTGATCTCCCAGGCTCGCTCCCAATCGATCAGATGCTCGTCGATGAGCAGCCGCATGAGCTCTGCGACCGCGATCGCGGGATGCGTGTCGTTGAGTTGCACGGCAAAACATTCGTGAAAATTTTCGCAGCGGTTTCCGGCCGCCAGATGCATCCGCATCATGTCCTGAAGCGAACTGGAGACGAAAAAGTACTCCTGCTCCAAACGCAACTGCCGCCCTTGATTGATATTGTCGTTGGGATAAAGAACCTTGGTGATATTCTCTGAGGTCATCTTTTGATTGACGGCGCCCAGATAATCGCCGGTATTGAACGCCTCGAAATCGAAAGACTCAACGGCTTCAGCTTTCCAGAGCCGCAATAAATTGGTGGTGTTGACCCGGTAACCGAGAACCGGCGTGTCATATGCGACGCCTTTGATGACGCGATGAGGAATCCACCGTACCCGATAGCGTCCGCGGTCGTCTTGAAAAGATTCGGTGCTCCCGCCGAGATTGACGTAATAGGCGGTCTCAAGGCGCGGGATCTCCCACGGGTTGCCCAGACTCAGCCATTTATCGGTCACCTCGACCTGCCGGCCGTCACGGATCTCCTGGTCGAAGATGCCGAATTCATAGCGAATCCCATAACCGATCGCCGGGATTTCGAGTGTCGCCAGTGAATCGAGATAGCATGCCGCCAATCTTCCCAGACCGCCGTTGCCCAGGCCCGGTTCTTCTTCCTGCTCAATGAGCATTCTGAGATCGAGCCCCAAATCTTCCACCGCCTCCTGGGTCTCGTGATAAATTCCGAGATTGATGAGGTTGTTTTCGAGCTGCGGCCCCATGAGAAATTCCGCGGAAAGGTAGCTGACGACACGAGTATCTTGCTTCATGAGAGTCCGGACGGTTCTGATCCAGCGATCCAACAACCGGTCGCGCACGGTATGAGCGAGGGCCAGATACCAATCATTGTGTGTGGCGCTCTCCGGTAATCTTCCCTGAACATAAAAGAGATTATCGATGATGGCATGCTTGAGGATGTCAGAGCTGAGGCCTGTCCGTAGTTCTTCGAGATTTTCTGGCAGCGAATGACCTGTCACTTTCGGTTCCATATTGTCCCCCCACCAATTTCACCTCTTCCGTATTCTCGCCTGGACGAGATGTGATCGAATTCAAGAAAAAGTGCTGACTCAGGAATTGACTGAATTAAAACGAACGGAGATGGCGCAAAAGCGGACGAAACTCGTGAGCTGAGGCCTGGCGCCTGTTTCACTCGCTTTTGCGTCTTGCACCTTCTCTTTTTGGCTGATGAGGCCGTCTATTCTTTCCGTTGCAACTGCCCGGCAACGGCTTCAGTAGCGCGTTTAATCGCCTCAGGATCGCCAAGATAGAAATGTCGGATGGGTTTCAGATCGTCTTCAAGTTCGTAAACGAGAGGAATTCCTGTCGGGATATTGAGGCCCACAATCTCTTCGTCCGAGATTCCGTCGAGATATTTGACGAGGGCTCGCAGGCTGTTGCCGTGGGCGGCAATCAACACGCGTTGACCAGCGCTGACCGCGGGCGCGATAGTCTCGTGCCAATAAGGCAAAAAACGTGCGACCGTGTCCTTCAAACACTCGGTGAGCGGTACCTCCTGAGGTTTGAGTGAAGCATAACGGGGATCTTTGCCGGGATGGCGTTCATCACCCGATTCGAGCGGCGGCGGCGGAATATCATAGCTGCGCCGCCAAATCTGAGTCTGCTCAAGACCATGGCGTTCGGCAATCTCGGCCTTGTTGAGCCCCTGCAACGCGCCGTAATGGCGCTCGTTGAGTCGCCAGTTCTGGTGAATCGGAATCCACATCAGATCCATCTCTTCGAGCGCCAGCCAGAGTGTCTTGATCGCTCGTTTGAGGACCGAGGTATATGCGACATCAAATGCGTATCCCTCCTGCCGCATGACACGGCCGGCCTCAAGAGCCTCTTGCACTCCCTTCTCACTCAACCCGACATCGGTCCAACCGGTGAATCGGTTCTCTTTATTCCACACACTTTCGCCATGACGAAGCAAAACCACTCGTTTCATTCCTTGAAGATCTCCTGATTAAAAGCGAATTGACCTTGTCTCCAAACCATTCCCAACGGCTGATTACCTTTCTGTGTCTCGGTTCTTGCAGGGCATCTTTGTTCCCATCACGTCTAAGGTTTAGCCGCCGGGGGCGGTTGAGGAGTCGGAGTTTTGATGACCACAACCCACCAGGGTTGCTGGCCCACAGGGATACTCGCGACAATGGTGTTACGGGTCGGCGAATCTGCCGCGAGATCTATGATGTTGACAGAGTTCGGGGACTTTCCACGGTCCGCCTGATTGGTTAAATAAGCGGACTTCCCATCGGGCGAGACGCCGGCATAATACTGATATGCGCTGTTTGGAGGCACCTGAGCGGTGATCTGGTTGTAAGTGGGCGAGAGCGGATCAGTATCGAGGACACTGACCTTGCCATAATAGTTCGTGATGAGCGCAAACTTCCCGGCCGGATCGAGGTCGATCGTGACCGTTGCAGCATCGGTCGGAAACTGAATCATCGCGATGATGGCGTAGGTCGAAGCGTCGATCGCATACAACCGGCTCACCTTATCACTCACGGCATAGAGTCTCGTCCCATCCGGCGTCACGACCACATCACGGACGCCCGGCAAATTGGTGATCTTGGCAACCACACTGTAATCGGCAACATTGATCACTGTAATCTTGCCTTCTCCGGCCCCGACCACATATGCGTACTTACCGTCCGGCGAGATTCTGATATAACGCAGCGCCCAGTCGTAGGCGCCGATGATGGTCGCAACCAGAGTGTTGGTTTCAGTTGAGATCACTCTGACCGTGCCGTCGGCGATATTGGTCACGAAGACTTTGCTGCCGTCGGGGGTTACTGCCATGCCGAATGGAGCCCCCTTCCCGTAAAAACTTGGGATGGTAATAGTCGTCTCCACCGTATCTGTTTCAACCGAGATGACCGAGACTGTTCCCGCCCACATGTTTGCAACATAGACATGTTCCAGATCAGGGGTCCCAACCATTCCGGTCGGCCCCGTCCCAACGGGAATCTCAGCCACCACTTTAGAGACATCGAGATCGATCACTGAGACTGTGTTTGAGAGGAAGTTCCCGACATACAACCGGTTATAATGTTCCTCCGGTTCCTGCGCCCGCGCCGCACTCCCAACTGACATGCCGACGAGGATGATCAGACACAAACTTAACAAGCGGCCTTTAAATCTTGACAGGTGGGATTTAAACCCGCGGCCACATCGTGACGTGTGTTTATGGTTTGCCATATATCCTCCTTTAAATTGTGAGGGTTTCACCAAGCCCCCCGGGGTGTGAACAAAAGGCTTTTTGCCAAAATCAAATTTTGGCTCACGGTAATTATCAATATATAGAACTTTGTACCATAAACCGAAGGCGACGTCACCATCAAAACCCGCTGCGCCACATCAGGAATTGGTTAAGGAGCCGTTATTTGCCGGACCATTTCCAATCTCGCACCTCCGGCATGTCCGCGCCATGCTCCCTGATGTAGTGCCGATGCTCAATCAGCTTCTGAGCAAAGAACTGTTTGATGTAGGCAGCGCTCGGCCCGAGTTGTGGGACGCGATCGATGACGTCCATCGCCAGGTGAAAGCGGTCAAGTTCATTCATGACGACCATATCGAATGGCGTCGTTGTCGTTCCCTCTTCCTTGTAACCCCTGACATGCAGATTCCGGTGATTGGTGCGCCGGTAAGTCAACCGGTGGATCAACCAGGGATATCCGTGAAAGGCGAAGACGATCGGTTTGTCCAAAGTGAAGATGGAATCGAAATCTTTATCGCTCAAACCGTGCGGGTGTTCGCTCTGCGGTTGGAGTTTCATCAAATCGACCACATTGACAACGCGGACTTTCAACCGCGGTTGATGCTTGCGCAGAAGGTCCACTGCCGCCAACGTCTCCAATGTCGGCACATCGCCGCAACAGGCCAGGATCACGTCCGGTTCGCTTCCTTGATCGTTACTCGCCCAATCCCAAATACCGATACCGGCAGTGCAATGTTTGATCGCCGCATCCATCTCGAGCCATTGTGGCGCTGGTTGCTTGCCCGCGACGACGACATTGACGTAATCGCGGCTGCGCAAACAGTGATCCGTGACGGAGAGCAAGGTATTGGCATCCGGCGGCAGATAAACGCGGATCACCTCGGCTTTCTTATTGACGACATGGTCGATAAATCCCGGGTCCTGATGGCTGAATCCATTATGATCCTGCCGCCAGACGTGTGAGCTGAGCAGATAGTTGAGCGACGCGATCGGCCGCCGCCATGGAATGCGGCGAGTAACCTTCAGCCATTTCGCGTGCTGATTGAACATTGAATCGACAATATGGATGAATGCTTCATAACAATTGAAGAATCCATGACGGCCCGGCAGCAGATAGCCCTCAAGCCAACCTTCACACAGATGTTCACTCAAAACCTCCATCACCCGGCCGTCAGGCGAGAGATGCTCGTCGGTCTTCAGAGTCTCGGCAACCCAGCATCGATCCGTCACTTCAAACACCGGGTTCCAACGATTCGAAGCCGTCTCATCAGGGCCGAAGATTCGGAAATTTTGCGGATTGAGTTTAACCACGTCACGGACGAACTGTCCCTGGATGCGCGTCGCCTCGGCATTGAGAGCGCCCGGTTTAGTCACTTTGACCGCGTATTTACGGAAATCGGGCATGCGCAGATCGCGCAACAACAATCCGCCATTGGCATGCGGATTGGCCCCCATCCGTCTGGCCCCTTTTGGCGCGAGGTCGGCCAGTTGAGGCATGAGTTTCCCGGTCTTATCAAAAAGTTCTTCCGGCTTATAACTCTTCATCCATCGTTCGAGAAGCTTGATGTGTTCCGGTTGATCCATCTCGTCGAACGGAACCTGATGCGAGCGGAAAGTATTCTCGACCGGCTTGCCGTCAACAGCCTTCGGTCCCGTCCATCCCTTCGGAGTACGGAAGACGATCATTGGCCACCGCGGCCGCTTTTTGAAGCCCTTTGTCCGCGCCTCGCGCTGAATGTTTTTGATTTCAGCGACGACTCTATCGAGCGTCGCGGCCATTTGCTGATGAACCTCCTGTGGATTGTCGCCTTCGACGAGGTATGGGGTGTAACCATAACCGCAGAACAATGCATCGAGCTCTCCGTCGGGGATCCGCGCGAGGACCGTGGGATTGGCAATCTTATAACCGTTAAGGTGCAGGATCGGCAGCACGGCGCCGTCGCGGACCGGATTGAGGAACTTGTTCGAGTGCCAACTGGCCGCGAGCGGCCCGGTCTCGGATTCGCCATCACCGATGACGCAGGCGGCGATGAGGTCCGGATTATCGAAGACCGCGCCGGTCGCATGCGTCAGCGCATACCCGAGTTCCCCGCCCTCATGAATCGACCCCGGAGTCTCAGGCGCGACGTGGCTGGGAATGCCGCCGGGAAAGGAGAACTGCTTGAAGAGTTGTTTCATCCCTTCCTCATCCTGAGAAATATTCTGATAGAATTCGCTATAGGTCCCCTCAAGATAAGTATTGGCGACGATCCCCGGGCCGCCGTGTCCGGGACCGGCGAGATAGATCACATTGAGGTCCTGCTCCCTGATCAGTCGATTGAGATGAACATAGATGAAATTCAACCCCGGGGTGGTTCCCCAGTGGCCGAGTAAACGCGGTTTGATATGCTCACGCTTGAGTGGGCGTTTTAAAAGAGGATTATCGAAAAGATAGATTTGACCGACCGATAAATAATTGGCGGCGCGCCAATAGGCATCGATCTTTTTGAGAAGATCGGCATTGAGCGGTTTCCCGGTAACTTTGTTCACTAAGCGGCTCCTTCTGATACCTGTGATTCCAGTCTGAGGTTCGACGTACAAGCAGTTTCATTTGGGTAGTTTATTGGGTAAAGGCAATACTTCTTGCCAGGGAGGCGAGTATCATAGACTGAAACCAATGATGCAGCAACGAAGGAAGGAGATAATGATGATCAAACAGAACAAGATCGGAAGCATCGGACAATTTTTGTTCTTCATCCTGGTGTTGATCCTCGCGCTGAGTCCGACGACGCCGACGGGCGACCATACTCAGGATCTCAATTTTCGCCTGCTCAACATCGAACGGCGTCTGGATCAACAGCAACAGCGCATCGATCTCATTGAACGCAGTCTGCAGAACCAGACACTGAGCCGGGCGAACGATTCAAACAATTCGACCGCGGTTGTGCTTGAGCTGCAGCGACAACAGCTTTCGCTCGCGGAACAGGTCGCATCGCTCGAGAGACGAATGCTCAATTTGCAAAAAGCTATCGATCAGGCGCGTGAAAAGGATCAGGAGAAAAAAGAAAAACCCAAAGAAGCGGCGAAGCCAAAGCCAACTCCAAGCAAGCCCTGAGGAAAATGGACGGTTGAGAAGGCAAATCACGCGATTTTCTGATCGCAATCATTTCGTGTGGTTCACCTTTCTCATGATTTAGACCCGATCGATGTGAGCAAAGAGGCGCTCGATTGCCTCGCGGAAAATTTCCGGTCTCGGCAAAAGGCTCAGGACGAGGAAGGCTTCGCGTTGAAAATCGAAGAAGTAGCCCGGATGAACAAGCACATCATCACTCCCGAGCAGCTTTAAGACCCACTCCTCTTCGGTAAAGTGTCGCGGGATTTCGAGCGTTGCATACCAACCGCCCTCGACGCTGAGCAACCGGCATGGCGATCCCGCCTCAAGCTTTGCCAGCTGTGCAAGGTTTCCCTGAACGCGATCGAGAATCTGTGACCGCAATCCGGCTCGCAATTGCATCCACTGAGGCGCTGCATGCTGAACCGGAGCGCTGACTGAGAGAAAGGTATCTGCGATCAAATCCAGACGCTCGATCGCTTCGTCGCGCAATCTCGCCGGACCATTCGTCACAATCCATCCGAGTTTCATTTGCGGGAGGGCCATCATCTTCGAAAGCCCGCTCATGACAAAGGTGAGAGATGAGTCGTTCGAAACCAGCGAGGGAAACCGGCGTTCATCAGCGGCGAAAGCATAATCACCAAAAACTTCATCGACGA
>Ga0081539_10000590_pt1 | contig 74293 bp, 80 predicted proteins | sample TabmetS4T2R2_FD_71023 | JGI IMG/M metagenome (GOLD analysis project Ga0081539, IMG submission 71023) | Tabebuia heterophylla rhizosphere microbial communities from the University of Puerto Rico - S4T2R2 | ecosystem: Host-associated > Plants > Roots > Rhizosphere ...
GCCGTACAGCATCACGATGGACCACGCCGATTAGGCAGCCGGGAGCCGAAGTCGCTGCACCACCGTCGAGGCTCTGTGATCGGATCTGGAACCCCGCCAATGCTTCTCATCCCGAAACTAGCGGTCGCGAAAATATGTACCTCAAACGCGGCGATCATTGGCATCCACGGTTGACAACCTCGTCCGCGACGTGTGGGCCGGTCTGGTCGGGGTCGTGACGGCCCGCTGCGAATCGAACCTGGTCGGGGGAATGGCGCGTAACGCGCCAGCGGGCCGCGGCCAGTTCACGGCGGCGTCGGATCTGCAGCGGTCGGGTGTGGCGATGATGAACATGCCGCGTTACAGGTCTCTGCTGTCTCCGCCTCCCGCGGTGACAAGCGCAGCTCATCAGAGAGCCTTGCCCTTCGCCGGCTGTCCCTTCAAGAGGAAGGTCTTCGGGAACTCACCTTCACCACAGATCTTGAACGATCCGAAGTCCTTGTACCACGGGCCGTCCGGCGCATCCGGCTCGGACTCCCGCCACAACTTGAGCTTGTAGAGGTCCTCGGCGGTGATCTGACGCTCGGCGACACGATCGAAGAGATGCTGGCGGAGACTCGGTGGAAGATCGGTCCACCGAATCTTGGGCATCAGCTGCCGAACGTCATACGCGCCAGCTCTTCCTTTAAGCGCTCCCGCTCGGAGCGGTCGGACGACTCGGTGAGTCGACTGACGAGCGAGAAAAACCGGTCTTTCTCGGCCTCTTTGGAATGCAGTCCCGCCTCGATCAAGTCGACGAGTACGCGATTCGCGCTTGTCTTTCTTGTCTTGGCCAACGTCCGGACACGCTTAGCGATACCGGCGGGGATCGAGACGCTCTGACGGACCGTTCTCTCTGTCTCAGCCATAGACCGGAGTGTACACCACGATGCACCAGCTTGCACCATCGAGCCCACGTGGCGAAGGGACGATTGGGTCGCGGAGCCAAAGCGCCGACGGAACCCAAGGCGCAGCCGCAAACTGACGTCACTGGTTCGATTTTCGGGTGCCCATCGTGACCTATGAAGCGGCAGAGAGAGCGGCCGTCTCTTAGCGGATCGCGAAAACGCCCGCCAAAGCGCGGTTTCATTCGCGACGGGACGCCGTTACCCGGCGCCTCCGCGCGCCGAACGGTCGAAATCTTTCATAGTCGGCGAAGACACCAAAGGGGCCGACTGTCGTCGACCCCTTTGATTTCGACGACTTGATGGTTGCGGGGGTCGGATTTGAACCGACGACCTTTGGGTTATGAGCCCAACGAGCTACCGGGCTGCTCCACCCCGCGGTGACAAGGGGTAAAGCTACACGAGGACCGAGGGCGTGTCAACGCGTCGCATTGACTTGATCGCTGATTTCTCGCTATCCTGCGAGCCGCATGCACGGTGACCGCGCGTCGCCTGCCGGGATCTCCGTCGTCGTCCCCGTTTACAACAGCGAGAGCATCTGCGCCGAGCTCGTGACACGGCTCGGCAAGATCCTGCCCTCCCTGACGGCGCGTTACGAGGTGATCCTGGTCAACGATGGCAGTCGGGACGCCAGCTGGGCGCGCATCTGCTCGCTGGCCGACGAGCACGACTGGGTCCGTGGCGTGAACCTCATGCGCAACTACGGCCAGCACAACGCCCTGCTCTGCGGCATCCGCGAGGCGCGCCACGAGCTGATCGTCACCATGGACGACGACCTGCAGCACCCGCCGGAGGAGCTGCCGCGGCTGCTCGACACGCTCGGCGACGGCTACGACGTGGTGTACGGCACGCCGCAGCGCGAGCGGCACGGACTCTGGCGCAACATCGCCTCGCAGGTGACGAAGCTCGCGCTCCAGAGCGCCATGGGCGTCGAGATCGCGCGCAGCGTGAGCGCGTTCCGCGTGTTCCGCGCGGAGGTGCGCGAGGCCTTCGCCCACTACCACGGCGCATTCGTGTCGATCGACGTCCTGCTCACCTGGGGCACCACGCGCTTCGCCGCGGTGCCCGTGCGGTTCGACGCGCGCCAGCACGGCGTGTCGCAGTATACGTTCCGCAAGCTTCTCACCCACGCGCTGAACATGCTCACCGGCTTCAGCGCGCTGCCGCTGCAGGTTGCCAGCGTGATCGGCTTCGCGCTGACACTGTTCGGCGTCGGCGTCCTGATCTTCGTGCTCACGCGCTACTTCCTGGTCGGCGACCGGGTGCCGGGCTTTCCGTTTCTCGCCTCGGTCATCGCGATCTTCTCCGGCGCGCAACTCTTCGCGCTCGGCATCATCGGCGAGTATCTCGCGCGCATGCACTTTCGGATGATGGCGCGGCCGACCTACGCCGTGCGCTCCAGCACGCCGCGTCGCTGAGGATGGCCGACACCGACCTCTGCCGGCTCCTCGACTGGGACTCCGAGTTCTTCAGCCGTCGCATCGCGCGGGTGAACGGGCACCGGCTCGACGTCGCGCTCGCCGACGACATCCTCGCATGGGCCAAGCGCCACGCGGTGGAATGCCTCTACTTCCTCGCCGATGCCGACGATCCCGCGACCGCGCGCCTGGCCGAGGACCGCGGCTTCCGTGAGGTCGACGTCCGCGTGACGCTCGAGCGGCGTCTTGAAGGCCCTGCCGCAGCGACCGACGCGAGCGCGGTCAGCGCTCGACCCGCCGTCGACGCCGACCGCACCGCGCTGCGCGCGCTGGCGCGCGTCAGCCACCGCGACTCGCGCTTCTACCACGATCCCGGCTTCCCGGCCTCACGCTGCGACGACCTCTACGAGACGTGGATCGACACGAGCGTGACGGGGTACGCTGACGCGGTGCTCGTGGCCGATCACGACGGGACCCCGGTAGGCTACGTGTCGTGTCACCTCAGCGACGCAGACACGGGGGCCATCGGCCTCTTCGCGGTGAGCCCGGCACACCAGGGGCGCGGCGCGGGCGGCGCGCTCCTTGCCGCCGCGCTGCGGTGGTTCGCGGACCATGGCCGGCACCGCGTGACAGTCGTCACTCAGGGCCGCAACGAACGCGCTCAGCGGCTGTACGAACGCGGCGGGTTCACTCGCCACACCGTCCAGCGCTGGTATCACCGGTGGTTCGAGTGACGCGCGCGAGCCGGCCCGATCCATGACCTACGCCATCCCGTTCAACAAGCCCGGCCTCACCGGCAACGAGTTCCGCTACATCTCCGAGGCGCTGGCGGGAGGCCACATCTCCGGCGGCGGACCGTTCGCCGAGCGCTGCCAGGCGCTGCTCGAGCGCCAGCTCGGCGCGCCGAAAGTCCTGCTGACGACCTCGTGCACCCACGCGCTCGAGATGGCCGCGCTGCTGCTCGACATCCGCGAGGGTGACGAGGTGATCGTTCCCTCGTTCACGTTCTCGTCCACCGTCAACGCATTCCTGCTTCGAGGGGCGCGGCCGCGCTTCGTCGACGTTCGGGCCGACACGCTGAACCTCGACGAGACGCGCCTGCCGCCGCTGATCACCTCCCGCACTCGCGCGATCGTCCCGGTGCACTACGCGGGCGTCGGCTGCGAGATGGACGCGATCCTCGAGACCGCGCGGCGTCACGACATTGCGGTCGTGGAGGACAACGCGCATGGGCTGTACGGCGCCTACAAGGGCCGGCCGCTCGGCACCTTCGGCGCGCTCGCCGCCCAGAGCTTTCACGAGACGAAGAACATCAACTGCGGCGAGGGCGGTGCGCTCGTGATCAACGATCCGCACTACGCCGAGCGCGCGGAGATCCTGCGCGAGAAGGGCACCGATCGCAGCCGCTTCTTCCGCGGCCAGGTCGACAAGTACACGTGGGTCGACACGGGCTCGAGCTACGTGCCCTCGGATATCCTCGCCGCGTATCTCTTCGCCCAGCTCGAGGCCGCCGAGCAGGTGCAGGCGCGGCGACGGCGCGTCTGGGACCTCTACGCGACCACGCTCCACGCGTGGGCCGCCGAGCGCGGCATCGGTCTGCCGTTCGTGCCGGCGCACTGCGCGCAGCCCTATCACATGTTCTACGTGCTGCTGCCGTCGCTCGACGAACGGCAGGCGCTGATCGCGCACCTCAAGGCGCAGGGGATCCTGACCGTGTTCCACTATCTGCCGCTGCATTTGTCCGAGATGGGCCGCCGCTTCGGCGGCAAGCCGGGCGACTGTCCCGTCACCGAAGACGTCAGCGACCGTCTGCTGCGGCTGCCCTTCTACAACGACCTCAGCGACTCCGACCAGGCGCGCGTCGTGGAGGCCGTCACCAAGTTCGGATGAAGATCTGCCTCGCGTGCGAGCACCGGTTCGCCGCCGGTGACTGGTCGTGCCCGCGCTGCGGACGTTCTCCGGCGCGGCGCGGCGCGTATCCCGTGTTCGCGCCGGACCTCAACGCCGCCGCGGATGAATACGACGCGGCCTTCTTCGAGCGCCTCGCGGCGCTGGAGCCCGGCAACTACTGGTTCGAGGCGCGCAACCGCCTGGTGGTGTGGGCGCTGCGGCAATTCTTTCCGAGCGCGCGCAGCTTTCTGGAGATCGGCTGCGGCACGGGGTTCGTGCTGAGCGGCATCCGCCACGCCCTGCCCGATCTTCACCTGGCCGGGGCGGAGGTGTACAGCGAGGGACTCGCCTACGCCGGCGCGCGCGTCCCGGACGCGCGCCTCTTTCAGATGGACGCGCGTCGGATCCCCTTCGAGGACGAGTTCGACGTGGTCGGTGCGTTCGACGTCCTCGAGCACATCGAGGACGACGCGGCGGTGCTGGCGGAGATCTTTCGCGCCGTTCGCCGCGGTGGCGGCCTCGTGCTCACGGTTCCCCAGCACCCGTTCTTGTGGTCGCCGCTGGACGCGCACGCGCGGCACAAGCGACGCTACACGCGCACGGAGCTGACGACAAAGCTTCGGCGTACCGGCTTCGAGCCCATGTACGCGACGTCGTTCGTGTCGATCCTCCTGCCGGCGATGCTCGCCTCGCGACTCGCGCGGCGCGGCGGGCGACGCGCCGCCGATCCGCTGCCCGAGCTCGGCGTGGGCCGTACCACCAACACACTACTCGGCGCGGTGCTCGGGCTCGAGCGGCGGCTGATCGCGCGCGGCATTTCGTTCCCTGCGGGCGGCTCATTGCTCGCCGTCGCGAGGCGGCCGCAGTGATGCGCCCGGTCGTCGCGGTGATCCTGTTCATTGCCGTGGTCGTCGTCTATCTCGCCACGTTTTCTTCCGCGCCCACCAGCGACGCCTCGACGTGGGCTCTGACGATCGATCGCCCCGACTGGGACTACATGACGCTGGCCGCGCATCCGCTGCCGGTTTGGGTCGGATCCGTCGTGACGCGGGCGCTCACCGCCGTCGCCCTCAACGTCCCGAGCCTCACCGTGATGCGCACGCTGAACGCATTCCTCGCCGCCGCCGGCGCCGTCCTCTTCTATGCGCTGGTGCTGCTGCTGTCGGATGACGTGGTGCTCGCCCTCGCCGGCGGAGCGCTGCTTGCCGCGTCGTTCGGGTACTGGTATTTCGCGAACGGCGAGATCCATCACTGGGGCGTCGTCCTCGTGCTCGCGCTGTTCGTGCTGATCGTGCGGCGTCGGCGCTTCGGAGCGCCGGGCACCGCGTACGGCTTCGCCATCGGCATCGGGCTCCTGAACGCGCTGGCGATCATCTTCCATCAGGACGCGGTGCTGTTCGGCTTCGCGGTGGTCGCGATGTTGATCGTCGATCGGCCGTGGCGTCCGGCGCTCCGCGAGGTGGCCGTCTACATCGCGGCCGGCAGCGTCGGCACGGCGGTGCTTGCGGTCTGTGTTGCCGTGCTCATCCGCGGCGTCGGCAGTGTGCGCGAGTTCTTCGCCTGGTATTTCTGGCCGACCTGGCACATGGGCGTCGGCATCTACGACGTGGGCGGCGTGAGCGGCAGCGTCCTGCGCAGCCTGAAGGCGCAGCTCACCGCGATCCTGTACGGCACGCAGATCGCCTTCGACGTCCTGCGCGACTCGGCGCTGTCCAGCGAGCCGCTGACCATCGTGCTGCTCGCCCTCACGCTCGTCGCGTTCGGCATCGTGGCCGCGCTGGTTGTCTTGCTGTGGCGGCGGCGGACTGCCATACGCAGGGAGCTGCTGGTGTCCCTGATTGGCTGCCTCGTGTGGATCGCCGTCTACAAGCTCTTCCTGAACTCCTGGTTCCAGCCCGCGTCCACCGAGTACCACGTCGTCAGCGTGCCGGCGCTGCTGGTCATCCTGCTCCTGGGCCCCAGCGCCGAGCGTGCGTCACGGCGACGTCCATGGCGCGTGGCCGTCGTCGCGCTGGTCGTTGCCGTCTTCGTGGTGAATTTCTGGGGCGCGATCCTGCCGTGGCTCCGTTATGGGCGAATGAAGGACGCGCTGGCGCGCTCCTTCGAGCCGGCCGTGCGCGCGGGCGCGCTGTTCATCTCGTCGGAGTCCGGACTCGACTCGGTGTTCCTCGGGCATGCGCGGCACGTCGGTGTGAAGGACGTCTTCCGCCAGAAGTCGAGGACGGACGGCTTTCCGATCCTCGACACGATGATCCGCGAGCAGCTGGCCCACGGCGGTCGCGTGTTCGTCTACAACCTCACGCCCAACCCGTTCACGCTGCGGCGAATCAATCTCGAGGCGGGCAAGCGTGGCGATCCGCCGATGGCGTTCGGTGACTTCGAGCGCTTTGCGGGCGAGCTGCGTGCGCGATATGCGTTCGTGCCGGCGGCCGCGTACTGGGAAGAGGCCAAGACGCCGCTGTTCCTGTTCGGGCGGCGCTTCGAGACGGTGTGGGAGGTTCGAGCGGGCGCGGGCTGAACGTCGTTGCGGGGCCGACGCGTGAGCGCCGGCCCCGCGATGACGCCTTGCTTACTTCTTCTCCTGCGACATTCCGGGCGACGACGGCGAGCCCACCGATGCCGGCGGGTTCGTCGGGCGGCCGGTGTCCGTGCCCGTCGCGGTCGAACCCGTCGAGGGCGACGCGGTCGAGGGCGCCGCTGACGGCATGCTCGTCGACGGCGAAGCCGACGGCGTGGTCGTCCTGGAGCTCGACGCCTGACCCATCAGATGCGACCGAGTGTCCGAGTCGAGACGACCGGTCACCTTGATGTTCTCAGCCTTCTGGTAGCTGCGCAGCGCCGCCGAGGTGCGCGGGCCGTGGATTCCGTCGATCGGACCGGGGTCGTGGCCCTTGTCCTTCAGCGCGGTCTGGGCCTGGCGAACGTCGTCGCTGCTCTCCGTCTTGCCAGCGACCTTGTCCTTCATCTCGCGGCCCTTGGCCTTGGTCTTGTCCATCCCACGATCGACCTTGTCGCCGACCGTCTCGCCCTTGGCCTCGGCCTTGTCCTTGGCGCGCTCCGCCTTGGCTTCGGCCTTGTCCTTGGCGCGCTCCGCCTTGTCCGCGGCGGTGTCGTCGGTGCCCTTGACCTTGGCCTTGACCTTGTCCTTGGCCTCGACCGTCTTCTCCTTGGTCTTGTCCCAGGCCTCGGAGGTCTTCTCCTTGACCGTGTCCTTCGTGTCGACCGCCTTCTCTTTGACCGTCTTGTTGTCGTCTGCCGCAACGACCGGCATGGTGCTCCAGGCGAGCCCCATCGCAGCCGCGAGCGCGATGATCCCGAGCTTGTGCATGGCGTGTCCTCCTCACCTGGGGGGTGTTGCAAAACCGACACCAGCAGAAAAGCGGGCGTCAGGCCTTGAGGAGGTCCTCGGCAATCTTTTTCACATCGGTGGCGTCGACCTGCCCCTTGTGGGTCTTCATCACGTCGCCCACGAGGCGGCCGACCTGCTTGGAATCGCTGACGCCGAGGGCCTTCGCACGCTCTTGCACGAGCGTGCGCAACGCGGTGGCGTCCATGCCCTTCGGGAGAAACCGCTCGCAGAACTCGATCTCGAATCGCAGCTGCGTGGCCTGGGCGGCGCCGCGCTCGCCGAGCTTGTCGTACTCGGCCAGCGCCTTCTGGAGCTGCTTGCGGTAGGCGCCGATGACGTCGATCACCAGGGCGTCGTCCACCTGGCCGGTGAAGCCCTTGCTGGTCCGCCGCTCCTGCAGCCGGGTCTTGAGCATGCGCACGACGTCGGCCGTGCGCGTGTCCTTGGCGCGGATGGCCTGCGTCAGCGTCTCGGTGAGCTGCTGCTCGATGGCCATCAGTTGATCCGCTTGGACCGTCCCGACCACTCGCGGTCGCGCAGCACGAACTTCTGGACCTTGCCCGTGGAGGTCTTCGGCAGCTCGCCGAACTCGACGGCGGCGGGGCACTTGAAATGCGCGATGTGCTGCCGGCAGAACTCGATGACCTCCGTCTCGGTCGCCCGCATGCCGGGCTTCAGCGTGACGAACGCCTTGGGCCGCTCGCCCCACTTGTCGTCCGGGATGGCCACCACCGCGCACTCCATCACCGCGGGGTGACGCGCCACCGTCTGCTCGACCTCGATGGTGGAGATGTTTTCCCCGCCCGAGATGATGATGTCCTTCTTCCTGTCGCGCAGCTCGATGTAGCCGTCGGGATGCCACACCGCGATGTCGCCGGAGTGAAACCATCCGCCCCGGAACGCCTCCGCGGTGGCATCGGGCTGCTCGAAGTAGCCCTTCATCACGTTGTTGCCGCGCATGACAACCTCGCCGAGCGTCTCGCCGTCCATCGTCACGTCGCGCATCTGCTCGTCGACCACGCGCACGAGATCGAAGACGACGTAGCCCTGGCCCTGGCGCGCGGCTTTCTTGGCCATCTCGTCGGCCGGCAGGCGGTCCCAGTCAGCGTCCCAGGCACAGACGGTGTGCGGCCCGTACGTCTCGGTGAGCCCGTACACGTGGACGGGGCGGAAGCCCAGCTCCTTGAGCTTGGCGAGCAGCGTGGGCGACGGCGGTGCGCCGGCGACGGCGCACGTCACGGGTCGCGCCAGCCGGTGCGCCTTGGGATCGTTGACGATGCCGATCTGCACGGTGGGCGCGCCGCAGTAATGCGTCACGCCTTCGCGGTCGATCAAATCCCAGATGCGGCTCGGCTCCACGCGGCGCAGGCACACGTGCGTGGCGCCCATGGCCGTCACGCCCCAGGTGAAGCACCAGCCGTTGCAGTGGAACATCGGCAGCGTCCACAGATAGGTCGCGTCGAAGGACAGGCCGGTCTCGAGCAGCTCGCCGACGGCGTTCAGGTACGCGCCGCGATGATGGATCATCACGCCCTTGGGCCGTCCCGTGGTGCCCGAGGTGTAGTTGATGGAGATCGTTTCCATCTCGTCCTGGATCCACGGCTCCACGGGCTCGGGCGAGCCGGCCGCCAGGAAGTCCTCGTACGGATCGCCGGGCGCACCGGTGTCGTCCACGCGGATCACGCGCACGCCGGTGAGGTCGAGCGGCTTGACGAGCCCCTCGAGCTCGTGGTCGACGAACACGAACTTCGCGCCGGAGTGCTTCAGGATGTAGCCGATCTCGTCGCTGTTCAGCCGCGTGTTGATCGGCACCAGCACGAGCCCGGCCGCGGGCACGCCGAAGTGCGCCTCCAGCATCGCCGGGATGTTAGGGCAGATGAACGCCACGCGATCGAGATGGCGCAGACCGGCCGCGCGCAGTCCGGACGCCAGGCGGTTGGCGCGCTCCTCGAATTGCCGGTACGTGTAGCGGCGGTCGCCGTGCACGACCGCGATCTTGTCGGGAAACACGTAGGCGCTGCGTCGCAGAAACGCCACCGGCGTCAGCTCGGTCCGATATGGCTGCGTCGCCTTGGAGATCGACGGCACGCGTTTGTCAGTCTTGCCGGGCATGATACGTCGTCCCTCCCGAGCTGGATTATAGCGTCCCGCGCGGCGGCGGCATGCCGGGCGGCGCCGCCCGCGCGCGCTCAGCGCGGCTCGGCCGTGGGCGGCAACGTGCGCAGCGCCTCGTCGAGGCGGCCGGGATCGACGGGCTTCACGAGGTGCAGATCGAAGCCGGCCTCGCGCGCCTGGCGCATGTCCGCGCTCTGGCCGTAGCCCGTGAGCGCGATCAGCTTCATCGCGCGGCCGGCCTCGGTGGCGCGGATGCGGCGCGCCACCTCGTGGCCGTTCAGCCCGGGCAGGCCGATGTCGACGAGGGCGACGTCCGGCCGCAGGCGCACCGCCGCGTCGACGCCCGACGGCCCAGCGCTGGCGGTGAAGACGTCGTGGCGCTCGAGGCTCAGCAGTGCGAGCAGCATGTCGCGCGCGTCGGCGTTGTCCTCCACCACGAGAATGCGGCAGGGCGGCGCCGCGGCGTGCGCTGTCGGCAGGCGATCGCCACTGGTGAGGCGCGCGCGCGGCAGCCGGACGGTGAACACGCTGCCCTGTCCGGCGCCTCCGCTGCGCGCCTCGATCTGGCCGCCGTGCAGCTCGACGAGCTGGCGCACCAGCGTGAGGCCGATGCCGAGGCCGCCGGCGGCCCGCTCCGGCGGCTGGTCGCCCTGCACGAACAGCTCGAAGATCCGCGGCAGCAGCTCGGGGCTCATGCCCACACCCGTGTCGCTCACGCGAAGCACGGCGCCGCCGCCCTCGGAGCCGACCCAGATGCGGATCGCGCCACCGGTCGGCGTGAACTTCAGCGCGTTGCTCACGAGATTGGTCACCACCTGCTCCAGCCGCGTGGCGTCGCCGTCGACCCACACGGGGCCGCCGTCGACGGAGATGTCGTGACGCTCGGTCACGCCGGCGGCGCGCAGCGTGGCGACCGCGCGCCGAGCCGCGGCCAGCAGGTCCATGGCTCGGCGCTCGAGCGTGATCTTGCCGGTGACCACGCGGCCGACGTCGAGGAGATCGTCCATCAGCCGCGCGAGGTGCTGGGTCTGGCGCGCGATCACCTGCGTCGCGCGCGTGCCGCGCAGGTCCTGGATGCGCAGGCGCTCGAGCACGGCCACCGCGCTGCCGATGGCGCTGAGCGGATTGCGCAGCTCGTGTCCGAGCATCGCGAGGAACTCGTCCTTCGCGCGGTTGGCCCGCTCCGCGGCGGCGCGCGCCGCCACCAGCTCCGCCTCGTGGGCCTTGCGCTCGGTGATGTCGAGCCCGATGCCCACGCGCGAGCCGTCGGAGAGGCGAACGTTCGACCACGACGTCTGCACGACGCGCCCGTCCTTCGTGGTCATGTCGACGTCGAGCCACCCGGGGTCCGGCGATTCCATGTGCGCGCGCACCGTCGCACGGTACGCGGGGTCGGGATAGCAGGCGGCCATGAAGTCCATGCGCTGCGCCTCGGCCGCCGTCCAGCCGGTCACGCGCGTGAACTCGCGGTTGAGCCTCAGCACGCGCGTGTTGGGCTCGAACATGGAGATCATCGCCGGGATCGTGTCGATGATCGTCTGCAGCAGCTCGCGCTCGTGATCGAGCGCCTGCTCGGCCCGCACGCGGGCGGTGATCTCCACCACGCTCGCCGTCGTCCCCGTCACGCGGCCGCGCGTGTCAAGGATCGGGCTGTAGACCACCGAGAAGTACCGGTCGCCGCCGCGGTTGTCGTCGGCGAGTGGCACCCGCAGCGATTCGATGCTGACGGGCGTGCGGGTTTCATGCACCTGCCGCAGCAGTGGCTCCAGCATGTCGGCCGCCGCGTCGCCGAGCACCTGGCGCACCGTGCGTCCGCGATGCGCGCGCACCGGCAGACCGTTGATCTGCGCGAGCGCGTCGTTGACGCGCACATACCGGAAGCTCGCATCGTGGATCGCCAGCCCGAGCGGCGTGTGACTCAGCAGCAGATCGACGCTGGCGCGCGCGCGATCACGCGCGGCGACCAGGACGCTGACGGTGAGGCCCGAGCCGACGAAGAAGGCCAGCACGATCACGTAGCCCCCCAACGACATCGTCGGCGCCGTCATCCACGACCATATGACAGTGAGTGCAGACAGTCCGGTCGCGAGCAATCCCGGTCCCATGCCCCCGAACCAGGCGACGAACACGACGGTGGGGTAGAACGCGATGAATGAGAGGCGACCACTCCCCTGCGGGTCGAGAAGGGTCTGCAGCAGCGCCGCCAGCACGCCGGCGATGACGGCCATCGAATACCTGACGAGCACGCCGGTCCGAGGCGACATGGATAACCAAGAGTCGCGGAGGGGGCCTGCCTCCGCAAGAGGCAAAAGTTTCCACGCGTGTGTGGTATAGGTCGGCCAAAAGGAGTGTTCATGCGCACCTCGGTGGTGGCGATCACGGTCATGGCGACTCTGCTGGCGGGCGCCTGTGCGAAGCGGCCTCTCGTTCCGGTCGCGTCTGCTCCGGCGCCTGCGCCGGCGGCCCCGGCGGCTCCCCCTCCAGCGCCCGCTCCGGTGGCTCCGAGCCCGCCGCCGGCGACTCCGGCCCCGACCCCGGCGCCCCCCGCGCCGCCGCCCGTGGCCACGCCGTCTCCGGCGCCGCCGCCCGCACCGCCGAGCGAGTATCGAGCGGAGGCAGCGCTGAAGACGATCCACTTCGACTTCGACAAGGCCGACATTCGCCCCGACGCCGCGAAGATTCTCGACGCGAATGCGCGCTGGCTCGAAGCCAATCCGCGCACGCTGCTGTTGATCGAGGGGCACTGCGACGAGCGCGGGACCCCGGAGTACAACGTGGCGCTGGGCGAGCGGCGGGCGAAGGCCGCTCAGGCCTATCTGGTGTCGCGCGGCGTGCAGGCCGAGCGCATCACGATCGTCTCCTACGGCGAGGAGCGGCCCGCGTGCACCGCGAAGACCGAGGCCTGCTGGAAGACAAACCGGCGCGCGCAGTTCCTCGCCAAGAAACCGTAGACCGGCGAGCAGACCGCGCTTGACGCGGGCGGCGACGACGCGCTATACCGGGGGGCGCCGCTGATGATGCATGTCGCCGCCGTCCTGTTGCTCGTCGGGGCCCTCGCCGTATCCGGATGCGCCTCGTCGGCGCCCGTCCGCCCCGCCGCGCGCCCGTTCGACGACGTGCGGCGGCTCACCGTCGTCGTCTCCGGCGAAAGCCAGTTCGCCGTCCTCGAGCACAGCGCCGAGCCCGGCCGGACGTTCGACCAGGTGCTCGCGTGGAATCCGTACGGCGCGGTGCTGAAGCCGATCGCCGACATCGTGCATCAGGTCATCAACTGGTTCGTGGAGATTGACCGGAAAGCCGATGCCACTGCGGAGCTGCGCGACGTGTCGCCGCGCGCGCTGGTGGCTCGCGCCTTCGAGGAAACCCTCCTGGCCAGCGGGCGGTTCGAGGAGATCCGCACGCTGCACCGCGAGCCGGTCGGCGACGAGCGCGACCGCTCGAACGTCGTCGTGCGCCTCAGCGTTCCCGCGTGGGGACTCGTGCGTGTGCGCGAGGCCGAACCCGATCTGCTGTCGGCCTTCGCCGACGTGCGCGCCGAGATGGTGGCGCGGGACACGGGCGTCGCGCTGTGGCAGGACAGCGAGGACGTCACCGGGCCCGAGCGGTTTCCGCTGAAGACGTTCACCGGCGATCGCCAGCTCACGCGGCAGCAGCTGCTCGACGTGCTCGAGCGCGCGGGGCGGCGGCTCGCCAACGAGCTGCTTTACGCGCAGCGCGCGGGTCGATGAGCGCGCGATTCCGTGCGTCGAGCCTGCTCGCGATCGCGGCCGTCGTCGGCCTGCTCGGCTGTAGCCGCAGCGTCACGCTCGACGTCCGCTACCCGGACGCCGGCGTGAATCGCGCAATGCTCGCCTCGGCGCGCCCGCGCCGTGTCGACATTCGTCCGCTCGCGGACCGCCGCGCGGACACCGCGCGCATCGGCGTTCAGGCCGACGGCGACAAGCCGATCGTGACGAGCCGGGCCGTGGCCGACATCGTCCGCGAGGCGCTGGTGAGCGAGGTACAGAAGAACGGCCACGCGGTGGTCGCGGATAACGCGGAGCTCGTGCTCGCGGCCGACGTCGACGAATTCTGGCTCGACGCGGTGGCCGCCTACGCCAGCGTGCACTACGTCGGCAAGGTGGCGCTCAGCGTCGCCGTGGTCGATGCCCGCACCGGGGAGACGCTCGTCACCCGGCGCTACGTGGGCATCCGGCGTCAGCAGGCCAAGCGCGACGACAAGCACGCCGGTCTCGAGGTCATGGACACCGCGCTGTCGCGCGCGCTCCACGATCTCGCCACCGACGTCGAGCTCGCCGAAGCCTTCGGCGCGCGGCTGCCTCGCGTGCGTCACATCTGAGACGGCGAACGCACTGCCGCTCGCGACTCCGAGTCAGCGCGTGACGCGATCCGTCTTGCGCGCGTCGAACTCGCGCGTGGCGGCCAGCGCCCACAGCACACGCCAGGCGCCGCGCGTGGCCAAGAGCCAGTACGTCTGGCAGCGGAACGTGCCCACGAACTTCTGCGCCAGCGTGGTGCGTCGCACGTCGACCGGCCGCTCCAGGTGGCGCGTGACGTCCTCGATGCAGTCCTGCGTCACGATGCCGCCGACCCAGATCGACAGCCCGAGCGAGATCGACGGGAACGCGATGCCCAGCGCGAAGAGCACCGCGTGGTCGCCGAAGCGATACGCGAGGTGCCAGCCGAGGAAGCCGAGCATCGGATAGATGACGGCCGCGATCGGCCACTCGATGACCTTGTTGCCGAGGTGGCGGCCGAGCTGCGCGGCATTGAACGCGCTCGGCGCCGCACGCCAGACGCGCCACAGGAACGGGACGTCGTCGAGCACACCTTTGTACCAGCGCGCGTTCTGGCGGACGATCTTCTCCCGGCTCTCCGGCAAGTCCACCAGCTCGAGCATCGGCATGGGCGCCATGAGCAGCCCCCGCGCGCCCAGCGCGTAGCCGAGCGTGGAATCCTCGGTGGCGCCCGAGGTCGGAAAACCGCCGAGCGACTGCAAGACGTCGAGCCGCACGAACTGGTTGTGGCCGAGGCAGATCTGGGAGCGCCGAAAGCCGAAGTCGAAGACCGGCTGGATCGCCCGCGCCACGCGCGGCGCGCGCGCGGCAAGCCGCGCGAACCAGCGCACGCGCCGCGCCTCGTTGATCAGGCGGGCGATCGACACGCGGATGAAGATCGACGACTGCTGGATGGCGCACACGCGGCCGCGGGTATCGTGGGCGGTGAAGTTGGCCAGCGACAGCGTCACGCCCTGATAGGCCGGCGCGCCGCGCCCGGCGAGCACCTCCGCGGCGATCCAGCGATAGACGTTCCGATCTGGCAGCGAGTCGGCGTCGCTGACCCCGACGTACACGCGGCGCGGGTCGACGCCTTCGCCGAGCGTCACACCCAGGTTCTCGGGGCGCAGCGCCCAGTTCAGCTGGTGCGCCTTGCGCCCCGCGCCGGGCATCGACACGACCGACAACATCTTCTGCTGCCACGACGGCCGCTCGGCGCGGAAGCGCCGCACCAGCTCGGCGGTGGACGCCGCCATCGCGGGGTGCGGCGCCGCGTCCTCGCTGGCCTTCGTGGCCACCACGATGTGCAGACGTCCGTGCGGATAGCGCGACGCGAGCAATGCGGTCAGCGTGTGGGCGATGTCCGGCTCTTCCCATGCGGGCACGAGGTGCAGGAAGACCGGCGCGCCCGCGCGCTCCAGCGCGGCCTCGTCGGGCAGCGCGTCGAGGTGCCTGTAGGCGTCGTCGACGAAGCGGCAGGTCGTGAGCATGCCCTTCCAGTCGACGAGCATCTTGAAGGCCGCGCGTCCGTTGAACAGCATGGCGACGACGAAGGCACCGAACCAGAGCCAGCCGGTGCCCCAGAGCCAGTCCACGGCGCTATTTGCGGGGGGCGGACTTCGGGAATTTTAAGATTGTCTCGCCCTCGCGCACGTAGCCGAGATCCTCACGCGCGAGCTTCTCGATGTAGGCGGGATCGTTGCGCAGGCGATCGACGGTGCGCGTCAGCTCTTCCGTGCGCGCACGCAGCGTGACGAGATCGCGCTCCATCGCGTCCATCTCGCGCCGCATCTCGGACACGCGAAGCACCGCGCGCGTGCCGTAAGCGCTGAGCGCCATGACCACGATCACGATGGCGGCGACGCCGAACGCCCGCGGGCGGCCGCTCACCGGGCCGTGCGGGAGTAGAGGCTGCGCCCGGGCCACGACGCGGCGTGGCCGAGCTCTTCCTCGATGCGCAGCAGCTGGTTGTACTTGGCCGTCCGCTCGCTGCGCGCCACCGAGCCGGTCTTGATCTGGCCCGCGTTGACGGCCACCGCGAGGTCGGCCACGAACGTGTCTTCGGTCTCACCGGAGCGGTGCGAGATGACCGTGCCGTAGCCCGCGCGCTTGGACAGCTCGACGGCGTCGAGCGTCTCGGTGAGCGTGCCCACCTGATTGACCTTCACCAGCACGGCGTTGGCGAGGCCCTTCTGGATCCCCTGCTGGATCACGGCGGGATTGGTCACGAACAGGTCGTCGCCGACGAGCTGCACGCGGCCACCCAGGCGGCGCGTCAGCATCGCCCACCCGGCCCAGTCGTCTTCGCCGAGGCCGTCTTCGATGGAGACGACGGGATAGCGATCGACGATCGCCTCATAGCGCGAGACCAGCTCCTCGCTGTCGAGCGTGACGCCCTCGCGGCGGAGCCGATACCGGCCGTTGTCCTGCGCGAACTCGCTCGCGGCCACGTCGAGCGCGAGCGCGATGTCGTCGCCCGGCCGATACCCCGCGCGCTCGATGGCTTGCATGAGGAAGTCGAGCGCGGCGGTGTTGCTGCCGAGCGCCGGCGCGAACCCGCCCTCGTCGCCGAGGCCGGTCCCGAGCTTCTTTTCCTTCAGCGTGTCCTTCAGCGCGTGGAACACCTCCACGGCCATGCGAATGGCGTTGCCGAAGGAATCGGCCCCGGCGGGCACCAGCATGAACTCCTGGAAGTCGACGCCGTTGTCGGCGTGGGCGCCACCGTTGATGACGTTCACCAGCGGCACGGGCAAGAGCCGGCCGCCGACGCCGCCGAGGTACGCATAGAGCGGCAGCCCCGCATCGTCGGCCGCCGCGCGGGCCACCGCGAGCGACACCGCGAGGATAGCGTTGGCGCCGAGCGCGGACTTGTTGGGGGTGCCGTCGAGCTCCAGCAGCGCCTGATCGACGGCGGCTTGTTCGCTGGCCTCCATGCCGTCGATCTCGGGCGCAATCGTCTCCTCGACGTTGCGCACGGCCTGCTGCACGCCCTTGCCGCCGTAGCGCTGGGCGTCGCCGTCGCGCAGCTCGACCGCCTCGCGCTTGCCGGTGGAGGCGCCGGAGGGCACGGCCGCGCGGCCCCACGCGCCCGATTCGAGCTGGATCTCGACCTCGACGGTGGGGTTGCCCCGGGAGTCGAGGATCTCGCGTGCGTAGACGCCGGTGATGGCGGACATGGCTCAGGACCTCCGTTCGAGCACGAAGTCGGCGAGCGCGCGGATCGGCTCTGCCGGCGGCCCGAGCGGCTCCAGGTAGCGCTTCGTCTCCGCGATCAGCGTTCTGGCCTGCTGCTTGGACGCCTCGAGGCCGTGGTACGCGGGGTACGTCGCCTTTTTTTTCCGCACGTCGCTGCCGGCCGTCTTGCCGAGCTCCGCGAGGTTGCCTTCGACGTCGAGGATATCATCCACGATCTGGAACGCGAGCCCGAGCGCCTCCCCGGCGCGGCGGATCGCGGCCACCTGCTCGTCGCGGCCGCCGGCCAGCGTGGCGCCCGCGGTGAGCGAGACACGGATGAGGGCGGCGGTCTTGTGCCGATGGATGTACTCGAGCGTGTCCGGACCGACGTCCTTGCCCTCGGATTCGATGTCGATGACCTGACCGCCGACCATGCCGTCGGTCCCGGCGGCGTCCGCGACGTCGGCCACCACGCGCCCGATGATGCGCGGATCGGGCAGCCGCGCTGCATTGTCGGCGATGAGGCGAAACGCCAGCGTGAGCAGCGCGTCGCCGGCGAGAATCGCCATCGCCTCGCCGAACACCTTGTGGTTCGTGAGGCGGCCGCGACGGTAGTCGTCGTCGTCCATGGCCGGCAGGTCGTCGTGGATCAGCGAGTACGCGTGGATGAGCTCGAGCGCGCACGCGGTGTCGAGCACCGCCTCGGCCGCGCCGCCGACGGCCTCGGCGCCGGCGATCACCAGCGTGGGCCGCAGCCGCTTGCCGGGCGCCAGCACGCTGTAGCGCATGGCGCGGTGGAGATTGACCGGCACGACGTCCTCGGACGGCAGCACGCGATCGAGCGCCGCGTCCACCCGCACGCGTCGCGTGTCGAGATACGCCTTGAGGTCGAAGGTCAACGCTCTTCCTCTTCCCAGGCCACGGGCTTCGTCGTGGTGGCGCCGCTCTCGTCCTTGGCGAGCATCTCGATGCGCCGCTCGGCGTCGTCCAGGTACTTGGCACACTGCCGCGCCAGCGACACCCCTTCCTCGAAGACCTTCAGCGAGTCTTCGAGCGGCAGGTTGCCGGCTTCGAGCGCGGTCACGAGCTGTTCGAGCCGCGTCAGGCAGTCTTCAAACTTGAGGTCGCTCATCGTGCTCCTTCCTGTCGGTCACGCGCGCGGTGAAGCGCCCCTCGTGCAGCATCACGGCGACCTCGTCGCCCACCGCCACCTGCGCCACGCTGCGTACGATCTCACCGGACGCAGTCAGCGTCAGGCTGTAGCCGCGGCCGAGCACGGCCAGCGGCGAGAGCGAGTCCAGGCGCCCGGCGACGCCGACCACTCGGTGACGACGCCGGTCGAGGCCGCGCGCCAGCGCGCGGTCGAGGCGCCCGGTCAGCTCGTCGAGCCGCCGCCGGTCGTGCCGCGTGCGGGCCACCGGATTGCGCGCCTTGAGGTCTCGCGTGGCGAGCTCCACGCGATGGGCCACGCGCTGCATCGTGCCGCGCATGGCGCGTCGCAGCCTCGCCGTCGCATCGTCCAGGCGCCGCGTCAGGTCCCGCAGCGGCCGGTGTGGATCGGTCAGCACGCGCCGCTCGCGGATGGCCTCCAGGCGATCGCGCTGCGCCTCCAGGCGGCGATGCATGGCGCGCACGAGACGGCGGTGCAGATCGCCGACCGACTCCGCCACCGCGCGCTTCTCGCGCACGACCAGCTCGGCCGCCTGCGATGGCGTGGCCGCGCGGACGTCCGCGACGAAGTCGGCGATCGTGAAGTCGACCTCGTGCCCCACCGCTGAGATCACGGGAATCTTGCTGGCGGCGATTGTGCGCGCGAGCATCTCGTCGTTGAAGGCCCACAGGTCCTCGAGCGAGCCGCCGCCGCGGCCGATGATGATGACATCGACACCGCCGAGCCCGTTCAGCTCGCGGATGCCCTGCGCCACCTCGACGGCCGCGCCCTCACCCTGCACCTTCGCCGGCGCCAACACCACGTGGATTTCCCCGAAGCGCCGGCCAATGACCCGGAGCATGTCGTGCAGCGCGGCACCGCGCGGCGACGTCACGATGCCGATCTTGCGCGGAAAGCGGGGCAAGGCGCGCTTGCGCGCCTGATCGAACAGCCCCTCGCGCCCGAGGCGCTCCTTGAGCTGCTCGAAGGCCAGCTGCAGCGCGCCGAGCCCGCGCGGCTCGAGCAGCTCGACGACCAGCTGGTATTCCCCGCGCTGCGCATAGATCTCGATGGCGCCGAAGGCGAGCACGTGCAGCCCGTCGGCGGGCTCGAACCGGATTCGGCGCATGCGATTGCGGAACAGCACCGCGCGCAGCTGCGCCCCCTCGTCCTTGAGCGTGAAATAGGCGTGGCCCGAGCCGTAGACCTTGAAGTTGCTGATCTCGCCCTCGACCCAGACGGTGGGAAAGCGCTCCTCGAGCGCCGTGGCCAGCCGCCGCGACAGCTCGGAGACGCTCCAGATGGTGCGTTCGCGTCCGCTCCCGGGGGTGGTGCTCACGCGACCATCAGCGCGCGGCCTGCCGCTCGGCCGCGGCGAGCGTGTTCTTCAGGAGCATGGCGACGGTGAGCAGGCCGACGCCGCCGGGCACCGGTGTCACGCCGCCCGCGCGCGTCTCGACGGACTCGAAGTCGACGTCGCCGGCGAGCCGGCCGGTGTCGAGCCGATTGACGCCGACGTCGATCACCCACGCGCCGTCCTTCACCATGTCGCCCGTGATCATGCGCGGGCGACCGGCGGCGACACATAGCACGTCGGCGCGGCGGGTGTGCTCGGCGAGATTGCGCGTGCGTGTGTGGCACGTCGTCACCGTGGCGTTGCGCGCGAGCAGCAGCTGCGCCAGTGGCTTGCCCACCAGACGCGAGCGCCCGACGACGACCGCCTCGGCGCCCTCGAGCTCGACGCCGTAGTGGTCGAGGATCTCGAGACACCCGGCGGGCGTGCACGGCACGGTGCCGCGCTCCCCGGCCAGGAGCCGGCCCAGATTCATCGGATGCAGGCCATCGACGTCTTTTTCGGGATCGATGGCGGCGAGCGCGATGCTCTCGTCGAGGCCCTTGGGCAGCGGCAGCTGCAGCAGGATTCCGTGGACGTCCCGATCGGCGCTCAGCGTCCGCAGCAGCTGCTCGAGATCGCGCTGCGCGATGCCCTGGGGAAACAGATGGTCGCGCGTCGCGATGCCGACGGAATCCGCCGCGCGCTTCTTACCGCGGACGTAGATCTGCGAGGCGGGATCCTCGCCGATGAGGACGACGCCGAGCGTCGGCGTGACGCCGCGCGCCTGCTGCAGACGCTCGACGCCGGCTTTGACGTCCGCGAGAACGCGCTCCTGGACCGGCTTGCCGTGGAGGATCACGCGGCCACGCGCAGGCGGCGGATGTCCGTGGCGCGGCCGGTTTCCGGCTCGATCGCGATCACGACGCCGTGCAAGGCCGCGGGCCCCTTCGCGGGCTCGAACCGCACGGGCATCTGGGTCAGGAAGCGCTGCAGGATGGTATCGCGGTCCACGCCGATCACGCCCTCGGTGGGGCCGGTCATGCCGAGGTCGGTGATGTAGGCCGTCCCGCCTGGCAGCACGCGCTCGTCGGCGGTCTGCACGTGGCGGTGCGTGCCGACGACGGCGCTCACGCGGCCGTCGAGATACCAGCCCATCGCCTGCGACTCGCTCGTCGCCTCGCAGTGCATGTCGACGAGGATGATCGGCGTCTCGCGCCGCAGCTCGGGCAGGACTTCGTCGGCCTTGCGGAACGGACAGTCGATTGGGCTCATGAACACACGGCCCATGAGGTTCAGCACGGCCACGCGGTGCGGGCCGGATTTGATCGTGACGTGGCCGACGCCCGGCGTGCCGGCGGGAAAGTTGGCGGGCCGCAGCAGCAGGTTGTCCTTGGTGATGAACTCGACGATCTCTTTCTTGTCCCAGATGTGGTTGCCGGACGTGAGCACGTCGGCGCCCTGTTCCAGCATCTGCTTGGCCATCGCCGCGGTGACGCCGAACCCGCCGGCGGCGTTCTCGCAATTGACGACGCAAAAGTCGATCGCATGCTCGTCGCGCAGCCGCGGCAGCAGCTTGGCGAGCGCCGCGCGGCCCGACTCGCCGAAGATGTCTCCGATCATCAGGACGTTCATACCGCTACTTGGCCACCTCGACCGCGCGCGTCTCGCGGATCACGACCACCTTGATGTGGCCGGGGTACTGCATCTCGGCCTCGATGTGCTTGGAGATGTCCTTGGCGAGCTGGTGCGCGTCGAGGTCGGACACGATGTCCGCGCGCGTCATCACACGAAGCTCGCGGCCGGCCTGGATGGCGTAGCACATGTCGACGCCCTTGTAGGACAGCGCGATCTCCTCGAGCTGCGCCAGCCGCTTGATGTAGGACTCGAGCACGTCGCGCCGCGCACCCGGTCGAGCCGCGGAGATGCCGTCGGCGGCCTCCACCAGCACCGCCTCGATCGTCTCCGCCTTGACGTCCTCGTGGCCGCAGAGCGCCGCGTTGATGACCTGAGGGCTCTCGTTGTACTTCGTCAACACTTGAAGGCTCAGCTCCGGATGGCTGCCTTCCTGCTCGTGGGTCAGCGCCTTGCCGATGTCGTGGAGCAACCCCATGCGCTTGGCGAGCTTGGGATCGGCTCCGACCTCGGCGGCCATCATGCCGGCCAGCCAGGCGACCTCCTTGGAGTGCTGCAAGCAGTTCTGGCCGTAGGACGTCCGGTACTTCATCCGGCCCACGAGCTTGACGAGCTCGGGATGCAGCCCATGCACGCCCACCTCGAAGCAGGCCTTGTCGCCCTCCTCGCGCAGGTGCACGTCCATCTCCTGCTTGACCTTGTTGACGACCTCCTCGATGCGCGCGGGATGGATGCGGCCGTCGGCCACGAGCCGCTGCAGGGCCAACCGCGCGATCTCACGGCGGTAGGGATCGTAGGCCGAGATCAGCACCGCCTCCGGCGTGTCGTCCACGATGAGGTCGACGCCGGTGTGCTGCTCGAGCGCGCGGATGTTGCGCCCCTCGCGGCCGATGATCCGCCCCTTCATGTCGTCGGAGGGCAGGTCGACCACCGAGACCGCGGTCTCCACCGTGTAGTCCGGCGCCAGGCGCTGGATCGTCGTGGCGAGCACCTCGCGCGCCTTTTCGCGCGCGACCTGCCGCGCCTCCTCCTCGAGCCGCATCCCGAGCAGCGCCGCCTCGCGGCGCGCCTCGTCCTCCATCTGGGCGACCAGTTGCCGCTTGGCGTCCTCGGCCGTCAGCCCCGCGATCGCCTCCAGCTTGCGCCGCTGCTCGTCCGCGGCGGCCGCGACGCCCCGCTCGCGCTCGGTCAGGGTGCGCTCGCGGGCGACGAGGCCGCGCTCCTTGTCCGCCGACTCCGTCAGCCGCCGATCGAGCTGATCGAGCTTGCGGGCGAGCTCTTCTTCCTTGGCCAGGATGCGGTGCTCGATCTGCTTGACCTCGCGCTCGGCGCGGCGGGCGTCTTCCTCGAGCGTGGTGCGCGCCTTGAGCGCGGCTTCGCGCGCCTCGAGCTCGGCGGTCTTACGCAGGCCATCGGCCTCGCGCTGGCCCTCGGCGACGATCTTCTTGGCGGCGGTGGCGGCGTCACCCAGGCGGCGATCGGTGAACCACTTGTGGAGCAGGATGCCGATGAGCAGCGAGAGCAGGCCGACGAGCGAATCGAACCACGCTAAAGAATCCATCATCCGTCCTCTCGTTCGAGGCCGTTGAATGTCATCGAAGTCCGCGTCAGATTTGATGAGTATAGGAGGCGGGCGCGAGGTGAGTCAAATGCGCAGACGGAAAGTCCCCGCCTCTGCCGTGTGCCGTGGTGTTTCGAACCTGGTATGACCAGGTGGGCGTCTGTAATGGAGAGCTTCAGGCTTCCCCTTCGATGAGGGGCTTGCACACCGCTCTCGTGTCCGACACCCGTTGTGTAAACGAGGTTGAAACTCCCCTCCGGCATCACGAACAGCGCAGGGACACGCTACGTGTACCCGTGGGCGGCTCGCAGGTCAAGCGCTATCGGGGACTCGCCGACGGCTGCCGCGACCGCTCTCGGGTCTGGGCGGCGCGTAGTGTCTGCTCGTTGGTCTCGGCGACAAGCTTCTCGTTCTTCCAGTAGATCCGGACGTTGTTCCACGGCAGCACGGTCTGCTTGTCGCCGATTCCCAGGAACCCGCCGGCGCTGACGACGACCTCCTTCAGGCGGCCATCCTTGGGGTCGACCCACACCTCTTCGATCTTCCCCATTTCCTTGCCCTGAGGGTCGACGATCGGACGGCCCTTGAGCCACTCGGCCTGGATCCAGCCGCCGGGATGCGGCCGGACTTCGTCAGCGGCCAGCGCAAGGCCGGCGGGCAGCACGATGAGCGCCGCGAGCATCGCGGCGAGAAATGTCTTCGACATGGCGTTGCTCCTTTCGGGCGAACTCGCCCCCCTCCGTCGGAGCAACGGGGGTGCCACTGAGGGGGCCGCGGAGCGTGTCGTCAGGCGCGGCGCGGCGGGTCGGGCGCGACACGATCGAGCAGCTCGACGAGCGCGCCGATGCGCGCGGCGACCGCGCCCGCATCCTTGGTCTGCTCGTGACGCGCGCGCTGCAGCTCGTCGGTCATCTCCAGCGCGACGAGCAGCAGCGCCTTGAACACGTCGCGCACGCCGCCGCGCTGCAGCTCGGCGACCCGGGCCTCCAGCGAGGCTGCCAGCGAGCGCAGGTAGGCGGGATCGGCCTCGCTACGCAGCGTCAGCGTGTGACCAAGCACCGTCAGCTCGACGCGCGCCGACTCGGTCATCGCACGGGCCTCATGCGCCCAGGTCCAGCTTGGCGATGTCGCGGAGCACGGCATCGATCTGCGACAGCACCTGCCGGCGCTCGTCCTCCAGGCGCCGGTTGTCGCGCCGCAGACGATCGTTCTCCTCGCGCAGGCGCGCCACCGCGGCGGCGGCGCGGCCCACCGCGGCTTCCAGCTCCGTCAAGCGCTCGGCGATGGGATCGTCCGTCATGCACCCCTCAGCGTCAGCCCGAGCGCGTCGCAGACGCTTCGCGCGACGCGCGCGTGGATCGTGTTGATCTCCTCATCGGTCAGCGTGCGGTCGTCGGCCTGGAACGTCAGGCGGAAGGCCAGACTCCGGCGGCCATCCGGCAGCGGAAACACGTCGAACACCGACAGCGCGCGCAGCAGCGGGCCCGCCTCGGCCCGAATCGCGCCGGCGATGGTATCCGCCGTGGCCGGCCGCTCGCCGAGCGCGAACGCCATGTCGCGCTGCACGGCGGGGAACCGCGGCAGCGGCTGGTAGCGCGGCGTGCGGCGCACGGGCGGCAGGCCATCGTCGAGCGCCAAGGCCGCCGCGAAGACCGGCACGTCGATGCCAAACGCCGCACGCGTCGTGGCCGCGACCTCGCCGAACTCGCCGAGCGGAGCGCCGGCGGCCAGCAGCGTCGCGTGCGAGTCGGGCTCGAACCCCGAGAGTCGCCCGCCAGGCCGCGTGTCTGGGGTCAGTCCGAATTCCGCGGCCACGAGCTCGGCCAGCCCCTTGGCGTCGAACACGTCTGCCGTGGCCGGCGGCGTGTGCCATGCGACGTCCGTGCGCGCGCCCGCCAGCGCCATCGCCACCCAGCGCGGCTCGGCCGTGTCGGTGTCGCCGCCCGGCGCGGCTTCGTAGGTGCGGCAGATCTCGAACACCCGGACACCCGGCTGCTGACGCCGCAAGTTCGTCGCGACGACGCCGAGCAGTCCCTCGAGCGGGTGCGCGCGGAGCGCCGAGGCGTCCTGCGACAGCGGATTGAGCAGCTTCAAGGGGCTCGACGCGCCGAGCGCGCCGGCACGCGCCGGGTCGCTGAACGCGTACGTCACGCACTCGGTCAATCCGGCACCCACGAGCGCCTCGCGCACGATGCCTTCTTGCCGACCGCTGTCGCTGTCCCGCGCGAAGGCGACTTCCGCGCGGCCGACGGTCGTCGGAATGCGGTCGTAACCCCAGACGCGGATCACTTCCTCGACCAGATCGTCCTCGAGGGCGAGATCGCGGCGGAAGCTCGGCACCGTCACCTGCAGGTCGCTCCCGCGCGCGCGCACGCCGAGGCCGAGGCCGGTGAGGATGCGCCGCGCTTGCGCGGCGGGCGGCGCGACGCCGAGCACGCGCTTCACCCGCGACATGCGCAGGCGCACGCTGACGGGGCGACGCTTGCGCGAGTAGACGTCGATGACCCCGCGGGCGATGGTGCCGCCCGCGAGCTCGGCGATCAGCTTCGCCGTGCGGGCCGAGGCGTCGAGCAGCCCCTCGATGTCGGCGCCGCGCTCGAAGCGATAGGCGGCATCGGTCTTGAGATCGAGCGTGCGCGACGTGCGTCGCGTCGTGGCGGGATCGAAGTACGCGGCCTCCAGAAGTACGCGCGTGGTCGTGTCGCCGACCTCGCTGTTCTGACCACCCATGACGCCGGCCAGGCCGACCGCCCGCTGCGGATCGGCGATGACGCACATCGAGGCGTCGAGGGTGCGCGCCTGTCCGTCGAGCGTCGTGAAGCGCTCTCCCGGATGCGCGCGGCGCACGACGATCGTCGTGTCGCTCACGAGGGCGCCGTCGAAGGCGTGCAGCGGATGCCCGAGCTCCCAGAGCACGTAGTTCGTGATGTCGACCACGTTCGAGATCGGTCGCAGGCCGGCGGCGCGCAGGCGTGACTGCATCCATGCGGGCGACGGCGCCACGCGCACGCCGTCGATGACGCGCACGGTATAGCGCGGACAGAGGTCCGGCGCCTCTACGCGGACGCGCGCCAGGTCCGCGGCGCGCGGCCCGCTCTCGCGCAGGGTCAGGCTCGGCGGCCGCAGCCGTACGCCCGTCAGTGCGGCCAGCTCTCGCGCCACGCCGAGCACCGACAGACAGTCCGCGCGGTTCGGCGTGATCTCGACCTCGAGCACGTGATCGTCGAGGCCGAGCGCCTGGACGAGATCGGCGCCGACGGTCGCGTCGCCGTCGACCAACAGCAGGCCGGCCTCGTGCTCCTCGCCGAGGCCGAGCTCGCGCTCGGAGCACAGGATGCCCTGCGATTCGACGCCGTGGATCTTCTTCGCGCCCACCGCGCCCAGGCCCGGCAGCGTCGCGCCGGGCGGCGCAAAGGCGGCGCGCACGCCGGCACGCGTGTTGGGGGCGCCGCACACCACGCTGAACCGCTCGGCGTTGCGCCCGCGGACGCGACAGAGCACCAGTCGATGGCCGCGACTCTCCCCGAGCTCGCGCTCGACGGCCTCGATCTCGCCGACGATCACGCCGCGCAGCCCGCTCGGCACGAGCGGCGTGACGCTCGCGACCTCCAGGCCGGCGTTGACGAGACGGTCGGCGGCCTCCTGCGCGGAGAGCTTGACGTCGACGAACTCGCGCACCCAGCTGTAAGGAATTTTCACGCGAACTGACTGAGAAAGCGTAGATCGTTGTCGAAAAACAGCCGGATGTCGTCGACGCCGTATTTGAGCATGGCGATCCGCTCGATGCCCATGCCGAACGCCCACCCGGTCACGTCTTCCGGATCGTAGCCGACGTTCTTCAAGACCTGGGGGTGGACCATTCCCGAGCCGAGAATCTCCAGCCACCCCGACTGCTTGCACACGCGGCATCCCGCGCCGGCGCAGAGAAAGCACACCACATCCACCTCCGCCGACGGCTCGGTGAACGGAAAGAACGACGGCCGGAAGCGGATCTTGCTGCTCGGCCCGAACATCTCGCGCGCGAAGAGGTCGAGCGTGCCCTTGAGGTCCGCCATCGTCACGTCCCGATCCACGGCCAGGCCTTCGACCTGGTGGAACATCGGCGAGTGCGTGATGTCGGCATCGCGCCGGTAGACCACGCCGGGGCAGATGATGCGCACCGGCGGCTTCTGGGCGCGCATGGTCCGGATCTGCACGGGCGATGTGTGAGTCCGCAGCAACGTGTCTTGAAAGCGGGGGGTGGCTCCCCCGCACTGCGCGCCCCCCGGGGGAGACAGATAAAACGTGTCCTGCATGTCCCGCGCGGGATGATCGCGCGGAATGTTCAGCGCCTCGAAGTTGTACGCGTCGGTCTCGATCTGCGGACCTTCGGCCACGGAGAACCCGAGGCCGGTGAAGATCGTGACGATCTCGTCGCGCACGCGGGTGAGCGGATGCAGCACGCCGCGCGCGGGCCGCCGCCCAGGCAGCGTCAGGTCGGGCCGCTCGCTCTCGCGCTGCCGTCGTCGCTCCGCGGCGCGCGCCGTCTCCAGCCGCGAGTCGAGCAGCGCCTCCAGCTCGCGCTTGGCCTCGTTGGCCGCTGCGCCGATCTGCCGCCGCTCGTCGGGCGCGAGCGTGCCGAGCGACTTGAGGATCTGGGTGACCTCGCCGGAGCGGCCGAGGTAGCGGATCCGGATGGCCTCGAGCTCGGCTGACGAGGCGGCGGCGCCGATCGCGGCGCGCGCCTCGCCCGCCACGGCCTCGACGCGCGGGTGGCTCACGCCGCCCTCAGCGCGCCTGGGCCTTTGCGGTCTCGGTGAGCTTGGCGAACGCGCCGGGGTCGCTGACGGCGAGCTCGGCGAGGACCTTGCGATCGAGCAGCACGCCGGCCTTCTTCAGCGCGGCCATGAACCGCGAGTACGACATCCCGGCCTCGCGGCAGGCGGCATTGATGCGCACGATCCACAGCGCGCGCCGCGTGCGCTTCTTCTGCTTGCGGTGCCGGTACGCGAAGGCGCCGGCGCGCAGGACGGTCTCGGCCGCCGTGCGGTACAGCTTGCGCCGGCCACCGACGTAGCCCTTCGCCTGCTTGAGAATCTTCTTGCGCCGTTGGCGCGTCTTCGCTCCGCCCTTCGCCCGTGGCATCGACCCGCTCCTCCGCTCTTTCTATGGGCTCGTGATCACAGATACGGAACCAGGACCTGCATGCGCGCCGCGTCGGCGGCGTCGATCATCTTCCCCTTGCGCAGATGCCGGCGCCGCTTGGGCGACTTGGCTTCGAGCTTGTGCTGCTTCCAGCCGCCGGCCCGCGCGAGCTTGCCCGACGCCGTGCGCTTCAGGCGCTTGCGCGCGCCCCGCTTCGTCTTCATCTTCGGCATGATCGCTCCGGTTATCGAGGAGCGCCACGGCTTCGCCGGGGCGCTCCGAGCATATGGGGGTATGGGGGCCATTTCGAGGCCCCCATGTTAATCAGTGTTGCGCCTTGGGGCTCAGCATGATGTGCAGCATGCGGCCTTCCATGCGCGGGTTGTTCTCCGTCACCGCGATATCCTGCACCGCCTCCACCATCTTCTGCAGCATCTTCCAGCCGAGCTCGGTATGCGCCATCTCGCGGCCTTTGAAGCGGACGGTGACCTTGGCCTTGTGCCCCTCCTCGAGGAACCGGCGCACGTGCTTGAGCTTGAAGTCGAAGTCGTGCTTCTCCGTCTTGGGGCCCATCTTCACTTCCTTGACCTGGATCGTCGTCTGCTTCTTTCGCGCCTCCTTCAGCCGGCGCGACTGCGTGTACTTGTACTTGCCGAAGTCCATGATGCGGCACACGGGCGGCTGCGCCTCCGGGGCCACCTCGACGAGGTCGAGCTCCTGAGTGCGCGCCGTCTCCAGCGCCTGCGTCGTCGGCATGATCCCGAGCTGCTCGCCCTCCGCGCTCACCACGCGGACTTCGCGGGAGCGGATGCCTTCGTTGATACGAATTTCCTGTGCTTTGCTGATGGACGTCTCCTAGACGTGCGCGATGGAGGACGGCCGCCGCGCGCGCGAAGCGCGGGGGCCGGGCCGCTCGATCACGAACGGCCCACGGTTAGGCTGGCTTCGCGTGCACCGATCTCGCGCGTGAGGTCGGCGAGGACGCGGTCGACGGGCACGGCGCCGAGATCCTCGCCGCTGCGGTGGCGGAGGCTCACCGTGCCGTGCTCGGCCTCGCGGCCGCCGCAGACGAGCATGTACGGCACCCGGCTAAGCTGCGCGTCGCGGATGCGGTAGCCGAGCTTCTCGTTGCGGTCGTCGAGCTCCGAGCGGATCCGCGCGCCGCGCAGCCGCTCGTGCACCGAGCGCGCGTACTCGGCGAACTTCTCCGAAATCGGAAGCACGCGCGCCTGCACCGGTGCGAGCCACGTGGGGAACGCGCCGGCGTAATGCTCGGTCAGGATGCCGATGAAGCGCTCGAACGAGCCGAAGATCGCGCGGTGCACCATCACGGGACGCTTGGGCTGTCCGTCCGTATCGATGTACTCGAGGCCGAAGCGCTCGGGCTGCTGGAAGTCGATCTGGATCGTCGCGATCTGCCAGCGGCGCCCGAGCGCGTCCAGAATGTCGACGTCGATCTTCGGACCGTAGAACGTGCCATCGCCGGGATTCAGCTCGAACGCCAGCCCGTTGGCGCGCAGCGCGTCCTCGAGTCCGCGCTCGGCCACCCGCCACTGCTCGTCGGTTCCGAGTGACTTGTCCGGGCGCGTCGACAGCTTGAAGAGCGGCTCGAGGCCGAAGGGCTTGTACCACTCCCGCACCAGGCCGAGCATCGCGGTGATCTCGCCTTGCACCTGGTCGAGGCGGCAGTACACGTGCGCGTCGTCCTGCGTGAACTGACGCACGCGGAAGAGGCCCGTCAGCGTGCCGGACCGCTCGTTGCGATGCAACCGGCCCATGTCCGAGAAGCGCAGCGGCAGGTCGCGATACGAGCGCAGCGCGTGACGGTAGACGATCGTGGACTCCGGGCAGTTCATCGGCTTGAGGCTGAACAGCTGCTCTTCCGACTCCACCAGGAACATATTGTCCCGGTAGTACTCCCAGTGCCCCGACTGCTCCCAGAGCTTCTTGTTCACCAGAATCGGCGTGGAGATTTCCTGATAGCCGGCCACGTCGAGGTTCTCGCGAACGAAGCGCTCCAGCTCGCGCACGATCGTCCAGCCGCCGGGCAGCCAGATCGGCGCTCCTGCCGCAACCTCGTTGAAGATAAAGAGGTCGAGCTCACGCCCGAGCTTGCGATGATCGCGCTTCTTGGCTTCTTCCAGCCGCCACAGGTGCTTGTCGAGCTCGTCCTGCGTCAGCCACGCGGTGCCGTAGATGCGCTGCAGCATTGGGTTCTTCTCGTCGCCGCGCCAGTACGCGCCCGACGATGACAGCAGCTTGAAGAACCGGATCTGGCCGGTGGAGCCGACGTGCGGCCCGCGGCACAGGTCGATGAAGTCGCCCTGCATATAGAGCGACACCGTCGGCGCCTCGATGGCCTCGAGGATCTCGACCTTGAATCGCTCGCCGCGCTGCCGGAAGAACGCGATGGCCTCCGCGCGCGGCATCTCCTTGCGCTCGAATCGCACGTCGGCCTTGACGATGGCACGCATCTCCTCCTCGATGCGCGCCAGATCCTCCGGCGTGAACGGCTCGGCCTTGTAGAAGTCGTAGTAGAAGCCGTCCTCGATGGAGGGGCCGATGGCCACTTTCACGTCGGGGAACAGGCGCTTCACCGCCTGGGCCATGACGTGCGAGGTGGAGTGACGGAGGGTCGCGAGCGGCGTCGCATCGCAGTCGAACTCGCCGGTCAGCCGGAGATGACGATCTTCTTCAGAGACGGCCATACACTCCTGGGAGTGAGATGAATGGTAGGCTCGGGCGGTTTCGAACCGCCGACCTCCTCTGCGTCAGAGAGGCGCTCTCCCACTGAGCTACGAGCCTATCCAAAAGTACGGATCATGCTAAGGGACCCCCGGGACAGTGTCAACTTAGCCCCGGTCCGTCTCAGCGCAGGATATTGGCCAGCGACGACTCCACCACGTAGCTGAACGTGGCGTGGATCGGCACGCCGCTTTTGCTGAAGCTGTCGGGGATCGGCGGGAACGGCGCGGCGAGCTTTACGGCGTTCACCGCATAGTCGTCGTAGATCGGGTAGCCCGACGAGCGCACGACGTTCACGAACGGCACCTTGCCGTCCTTGGCGATGCCGAATTCGATGATCAGCTGCGCCGACTTGTATTCGCACTCGTGCGTCGCGGCGTTCTTGACGCACGGAAAGCCCCACTTCTCCTTGATGGCCCGGCGTACCCGGTCGAGATAGTCGCTGTACTTCGGGTCCTTGGAATCGAGCGGGATCGGCTCACCCTCGATCCCCGTTCGCCCCTCGCCGCTTCCGCCGGCTCCGCCCGCGCCACGCCGAAGAGCGCTCAGCGCATCGGGCGCGGGTCGGCCCGCAGGCTGCGGCGGAAGCGCCGCGACCTGTGGTCGGCCCACGGCCGGTTGCGCCGGCGTCTCCGCCGTCGGCGTTTCGGCCGGCTGCGGCTGGGGCGACGGCTCGGGCTTGGCCGGCACGGGCGGCGGCGCAGGAACCGGCGTCGGCTCGGCGACCGGTGCCGCGGGCGCGCTCGCGACTTGCCGTGGCGGCTCCGGCTGCGGTCGGGGGGCAGGCTGACCTGCGGGCTCCGGCGCGCGCGGCGCCGAAGGCGCGGCGACCTTCGGGGCGGGGGGCGCGGGACGCGCGGCCGCCCGGGGAGCAGGCGCCGAGGGCGGCGGCGACGGCGCTGACGCGGGGGCGCTCCCCCGTCCCGGCGGCGGGGAGTCGTCGCCCTTCGGCAGCTCGACGATCAAAGGCTCGCCGCGCTTGAGGTCGTAGCGGGTACCCGGCAGGCGCACCCCAAACACCAGGGCGATGACGAGCGCGTGCAGGGCGATGGACGCCAGGACCCCTGCGACGAGGCGACCGCGCGGCCACTGCCGCAGGAACTCCATGAGGCCCATGTCCTGATGATTATACGGACCGTGCCCTCCTAAATGTCGCGATCCACGGCGCGGGCCACACGCGTCGCACGGGCCATCAGCGCGGCGAACTTGTCCGGCTTGAGCGACTGCGGACCGTCCGACAGCGCCTCTTCGGGGTGCGGATGCACCTCGATGAGCAACCCGTCGGCGCCGGCCGCGATGGCGGCCAGGGCCATCGACTCCACGTACTCCCAGTGGCCCGTCCCATGGCTCGGGTCCACCACCACGGGCAGGTGCGTGAGCTTCTTGAGCACGGGCACCGCGTTGAGATCGAGCGTGAAGCGCGTGGAGTTCTCGAAGGTCCGGATGCCGCGCTCGCACAGGATCACGTTGGGGTTGCCACCGCTCAGGACGTATTCCGCCGACAGCAGCCACTCCTGAATCGACGTGGACATGCCGCGCTTGAGCAGCACCGGCTTGCCGGCGGCGCCGACACGCCGCAACAGCGAGAAGTTCTGCACGTTGCGCGCGCCGATCTGGAGAATGTCCGCGTGCTCGGCGACCACGTCGACCTTGTCCGGCTCCATGACTTCCGTGATGATCGGCAGCCCCGTCTCGCGCTTGGCCTCGGCGAGCAACTTGAGCCCGACCTCCTCGAGGCCCTGGAACGCGTACGGCGACGTGCGCGGCTTGAACGCGCCCCCACGCAGGACGGCGGCGCCCGCGGCCTTCACGCGCGCCGCGACCTCGAGCACCTGCTCGCGTGACTCGACCGAGCACGGTCCGGCCATCACGGCGATCGTCCGGCCACCGATCGCGACGCCCCCGACGCGGACGACGGTGTTGGCAGTGCGCACCTCGCGGCTGGCCAGCTTGAATGGCTGCAGGATCGGCGTGACCGTCTCCACGGTCTCCAGCGATTCGAGCGAGCGCAGCCGTTCCTTGCCACGGTCGTCCCCGATGGCGCCGATGACGGTGCGCAGCTCGCCGCGGATCGTGTGCGGCCGGTACCCCATCACGGTGATGCGACGCTCGACGTCGGCGATCTCCGCGTCCGACGCCCCCGATTTCAACACGATGATCATCTCGGGCCTCCCCTGCTCTGTCCTGCTTGCCCCCCTCCGGCGGTGGACACAAAAAAACCGCGGGCACGAGCCCGCGGCCGGAGAGGGTCATCGCCGCGGGCATCGGTCCGCCCGCGGCTCTCTGAACGCTAGGTCAGAGCCGGTGGGCGGACCTCCGGAAAGTAGAAGGGCGCGAAGAACTCGAAGCCGAACCACCGGATCGCAGTGCTCATGAGCGTGGCGAGCATGCTACGGGGCGCCCGCGGCGCCGTCAAGCGCTTTTCCGGCCGCGGACCCGGGCCAGGATTCGGTCACGGTAGTAATAGAGCGGCAGGCACAGAGCGGTGATGATCGCGATGAATGCGATCGCATAGATGTACTGCTGCTCGCCCACGTGGGCGCCGAAGTAGGACGAGATCCACGTGCCCGGGATACGCCCGACCGTGGACACGAGCGCGAAAACCCAGAACGGCATCGGGCTCATCCCGAACAGGTACGAGATGATGTCCTTCGGAAAGCCAGGGATCAGATAAAGGATGAAGCAAATGATGGCGCCCTCGGCCTCGATGATGAAGCTCATCTTTTCCCAGTGGTGTTCCGAGAGCCACGGGCGGATCAACGGCTCGCCCCACAGCCGGCCGAGCGCGAAGCACACCAGCGTGCCGAACGTGAGCCCGATCGTGGAGTAGATCACGCCCCACAGCGTTCCGAAGAGCGCGCCGCCCACCGGTCCGGTGATCTCGCCGGGGATCGGCGAGATGATGACCTGCAGCGCCTGGATGGCGATGAACACGAGCGGCGCCCACACGCCCCACGAGCGCACCGTCTCTTTGAGGAAGTGCTTGTCCTGGTAGAGCCGCACGAGATAGCGAACGAGGGGGGCATCGCTGACCACGAGCCAGATGACCACGATGAGACACAACGCGAGCGTGAGCGACGCGACCGCCCACCGTTTCGTGTCGCTCCAGGTGGCGGGGCCGCGCTTTGGAGACGGCTCCGTCACAGAGCCGGCCTCCGCGCGCTCCACGGCCGCGCCGCCTCGAAGGCCGCGGCCGCGGCGAACACGGCACGATCGGCGTGACGGCGCCCGACGATCTGCAGTCCTACCGGCATGCCGTCGGCGGTGAAGCCGGCCGGCACCGACGCCGCGGGCTGGCCGGTCAGATTGAACGGGTACGTGAACGGCATCCAGCCCAGGACGGAAACGCTCTCGCCGTCGATCTCGCGGGGCGGCCGCTCGCCGGCGGCAAAGGGCGCCACCGCCGTCGTCGGCGTCAGGAGCAAATCGAAGCGCTCGGAGAACGCGCGCACCTCCTCCCAGTACTCCGCCACGCGGGCGCGCGCGCGAAGGTAGTCTCGGGCGGTGATGCTGCCGCCGCGTCGAATCAGCTTCACGAGCGTGGGATCGAGCCGCGCCTCGGCGGCGGGCAGCTCGTCGGACCACGCGGCGTAGAACTGCGCCGCGATCACGGTCGAAAACACGTCTTCGAGATTTTCCCAGCCGGGATTGACGACCTCGACGTGGCAGCCGAGCGACTCGAACTCGGCCGCGGCGTCACCGGTGAGCTCGAGGACCTCGGGATCGACGCGCGCGAAGCCGAGATCCGGCGCCCACGCGACGTTCAGTCCCTTCACGCCACCGTCGCACGCCTCGACATACGAGCCGGGTTCGCGCGGTAGCGATTCGCGATCACGGTCGTCGCCGCCGGCGATGACGTCGAGCACGGCCGCGGCGTCACGCACGGTGCGCGCGAGCGGGCCAACGTGTGAGACGTGATCCCAGCCGGGAAAGCCCGCCCCGAGCGGCACGCGCCCGTACGAGGGCTTCACGCCGACCAGCCCGCAGAAGGCCGCCGGGATCCGGACCGACCCACCGCCGTCGCTACCGAGCGCAACGGGGCCGCAGCCGCTGGCAACCGCCGCCGCGGCGCCGCCGCTGCTGCCACCCGGCGTGCGGTCGAGATTCCACGGATTGCGCGTCACGCCGAAGAGCGAGCTCTCGGTCACCGCCTTGTGACCGAACTCGGAGGTCGTCGTCTTGCCGAGCATCACCGCGCCGGCGGCCTTGAGACGTCCTACGGCCACGGCGTCGACTTCGGGGATCAGATCGGCGTAGAGGCGCGAGCCGCCGGTCGTGCGCATGCCGCGCGTGAAGAGCACATCTTTCACCGACACCGGCACGCCGTGCAGCAAGCCGAGCGGTTCGCCCTTCATGACCGCGATCTCCGCCTCGCGCGCATGGCGCCGGGCCACGTCGTGCGCGATCAGACAGAAGGCGTTGAGGCGAGGATTGACTGCGTCGATGCGCGCCAGAACACTCTCGGTAAGCTCGACCGGCGAGAGCTCCTTACGCCGGATCTGGGCCGCGCACTCGACGGCCGAGCGCCAGACGACGTCGTCCGTGACCACCGGCGGCAATTGTATCATCCGCGTCGTGGCCGCCGACGCGACGCGCCTGCGCCGCGATGCCGCCGGACGCTTGACCGGTGAGCACGACCGTTACGGCACGCCGCTGAGCGCGCTCGAGTGGCGGCCCGATGGCGGCCTGCGCCGCGCGCGCGTCCGCGTGCCCGATGGCAGCTGGCTCGAGATCGAGCCGGGCGTGGGCCGGCGTGCTGCGTGGGGCGCGTCCGATCTGGTCGCCCGCGAGGGTCAACCGCTCACCACCTTCGCCGCGCTCGACTGGACGCGCGTGGACCGGATTCCGCCGCTCGCCGAGCCCGCGCGACTGTCCGCCGGCGCCGGCCCCGCGATCTTCAACCTGCTCGCGCGACTCGCCAACGAGCACGGCGTCGCGATCTTGCGCTACGACGCGCCCTATCCGACCGAGGCGCTGTTTCTCGCGCTGCTCGAATCGTTTCGCTACGTGCCGGCCGATTCCTCGGATCCAGGCGCGGCGTTCGCGTCCGGGGCGCTCGCGTGGACGCCCGCCCCGCACGAGGTGTCGATCGAGGCCGGACACGTGTGGGTGCAGCGCCGTGAGCGCATCGAGAAGGTCGTGGCCAACGCCCGTGCGTACTATCGCCCCGACTGGCAGGGCGTACGCCGCCGGACACCGCGTGCGCTCCGCGATGCCGGCGACACCGTTCGCGCGTCGCTGATCGCCCTCGGCCGCGTCGTCGAGGATCATCTCGTGCTCACCGGCGACGGACGCATCCTCGAGGCGCCGACGCCCGCCCCCGATATGCCGAACGTCGGGCCGCTGGCGGCGGACGTTGTCGCGGGGCTGATCGCGACGGTCGTCGCGACCAGCGCGCCTGCGCTCGGTTCGTGGCTCGCCGCGGCCGCGCGTGCGATGGAATTCGTGTGGGGACCGGTCGACGCCGATCTCGTGGCGATCGCGGATACGCGCGTGACGCTGTCGCATCGGCTGCGGCGCGCGCTCGTCACGGCCACCCGGAGCCGCGAGCGCGCCGACGCACTGGCGATCGCGCTCCGCTGGCTTCGCGAGGCGGCCGACTTGATCGGCGACGCGTTGCGCGCGCGCGCCCAGGCGGCGCTCGCCGCCGAGGACGAAGCCGTGCAGGTGGCGGCACTGGAAACGGCCGACTCGCCGGCGGCCGACGCGCGCGCAATCGCGGCGGCTGCGGAAGCGCTCACGCGTGAAGCCGCCAGCGCGTGACCGAGAGGACCGGCTGGCCCTCGCGGGGCGATCGGCGTTTCAGCGGGGCATTGCCGGCATCTTATGATCCGAGGCCTCCGACGCGCGCAGAACCGGTATGGGCCTCGCTGACGAGATCCGCAGAAGCTCGACGATGGCCTCCTGCCGCGCGAGAAGCCTCGCAAGATTTGGGGCGGCCACGGCGCCGGGGAACCGTGCAGCGGCTGCGGTGATCCGATTCGGCCGGCGCAGATCCAGTACGAGTTTGACGGGCCCGATCAGGGTACGTTCCGGTTCCACATGGGCTGCTTGGGATTGTGGGAAGCCGAACTCTATCGCCGAGGCTGGGTCAAGAGATCCGAAGAGCAGTAGAAGCGGCGACCGCGGGCGCCGCCGCCCATCTTCTACGACGCGTGCACGATCAGCCAGACGTTGAAAGCGATGAACGCCGCCACCGAGACCGTCGACACGACGACGTAGGCGGCGAACAGCGCCTCCTGACGTGTGAAGCGCCGCAACCGACGGCCGCGGAGCAGCGAGCCGGCGAACGCGATCGCGTCGTGCTTCAGCGTCGGGAGGCCGAGAAGATCCACGAGTACGTGGTACCCGTCCATCTCGATGAAGCAGAACGGATAGAGCGCGACGACGAACGCCTGCCACTGGATCATCCCCGACGCCGCGGCGAAGGCCTGCAGAAAGGATCCCAGGGGCGCGTACAGCGCAACGACCAACCAGGCGGAGCCGAGCACGAGGTGCACGAGCGTGCCCGAGACGGCGGTGACGACACGCGCCTTGCGGCTGCCCATGAAGATGTCGGTCACGTCCACGTAGAAGGTCGGCACGAAGCCGTGCAGAAACGTGAAGCCGAACTCGCGAACGCGCCGGCCGTAGTGCACGAGCGCGAGACCGTGCACGAGCTGGTGCGCGCCGACGGTGAGCAGGAACAGCAGCTTCACGGAGACCACGGCGATCAGCGGGTTCTTGCCGAACCCGGCGACGACGCGGTCGGCCTCGGGCCACAGCCGCACGCCGGCGGCGAGGCCGACCACCGCGAGCACCACGCAGGCGAGCACCGCCGTGCGCGTGAACAGCAGGAACCCGCCCCAGCGATACAAGCCGTCGAACGCCGACTGGACGTTGCGGCTGGAGACGTTGATCCGCTCGAGCGCGAAGAGCGCCGACTCCGCGATCTTCGCCACCTGCCGGCCGCGGTGGCGCGCCAGCGCCTGTCGCAGGCGCGAGGTCGGCGTCATCGTCAAGAGCTGCGCGCGCTGCAGCTTGCGGATCAGATGCGGCACGATGTCAAAGTCGAACTGCCCGTAGCGCAGCACGTAGGCGGTGGCGATCTGCTGCAGCGACGTCCGGCCGTCCATCTTCTCCCACAGGAACTTCTCGGGCTCGGAGAGCAGCAGGAACCGGTCGGTCGCGGTGTTCTTCAGGATGAAGGAGCACTGGCCGTCCACACGTGAGGCGACCTCCGCGAGCTCGAAGGAGTCCTCGGCGACGCGCTGCGGCCGCGACTGGATGAACGCGACGCCGCTGCCGATCTGGCGGACTTCGAAGCCTGCGCCGCCCTCTTCGTCGTGGCGGACGAGCAGCTCGAGACGTGCGCGCCGCGGGGTGGCCGACCTCTCGCTCATGGCCCCCAGACCCCCACCGCTCGGACGCGCCCCGGCGGAGCCGTGGCGCGCCTCCGGATGCGCCGCAGACGTCTCATCGGCTCTCCACGTCGAGACCGGTGGCCTCGAGGCCCCAGCGGGTGACCTCGGCCACGAGATCGCCGGATGCGCGCAGCCGCTCGATGAAGATGAGCACCAGCGACTCGAAGAACGCCGCCGCCGCGCGCGGGCTCACCTCGGTGAGCTTGGTGAGGGCGGCGCGATCGAGGACGAGCAGCATCGCGTCGCTGTCCGCCTGGATGGTGGCCGAGCGCGGGGAGCGATCGAAGAGCGCCATCTCACCGAAGAAGTCGCCGGGGCCGACGCGTGCCAGCACCTGCTCCACGCGACCCGTCACGCCCTTCGAGATGACCAGCGAGCCCGCGCGCACGAGGAACATCTCGTCGCCGGTGTCGCCCTCGCGAAGCAGGACCTGCCCACGCTTGAGCGGCCGCTCGCGCAGGCTATCGGCGAGAATTCCGAGCTCGGGTCCTTCGATGGTGCGGAACAGGCGCACGCTCCTGAGAAATACGAGCGTGTCGGCCGAGCTGCCCACCGCGCGGAAGTTCCGTGCCTAGGTGGCCACGCGTCGGATGAGAGCGGTGCGCAGCGCGGCGGCCCGCTGTCCTGCCGAGGCCTGTCCCAGTCGAGCGAGCGCCGCGAGGACGGTGGCGCGCTCGTCGTCCGTCAGCTCGTACTCGGCAAGGATAGGGTCGGGTGTGCGCTGCAGATCGGCGAGGAAGTCCGGATCGATCATCGCGCGGCCTACCAACTCGGGAAGTCGCTGAGCCATGGCGTTCGCGATCATATCAGAGTGGCGAGGGGCGAGAAAGCTCCCGCCCCCAAACGAGCGCGGTCGCGACGACGGCAGCGGCAAGTAACGCGCCCAGAGTCGCCCATGGACGGGGCTGACGCGCCGCAGCGGGCGCGGCGATGTGGACGCTGGCGAGCGCCGGGCGATGCGTCCACTCGCCGCGCGCGAGCGGATCGGCGCCGGGTCGCACCGCCACGAGGGCGAGTGTCGCGTCCGCCGGCGGGCCGGCGCGGGTCCACACGCCGCGGGCCCCCTCCCCCGCCGCCAGCCGTGCTCGGAAGGGAACCGGCCGCGGCGTCCAGGCGCCATCGGGGCCGAGGAACGCGGCGCGCTCGGCGTAGAGCCAGACGATGTAGACGTCCCACGGTCCGCCGGCCGAGGCGCGGGGTGAGACGTCGATCGCCACGGTTTCGCCGGCTGCGATCGACGAGGGCGCGGCGGTCAGCGTGAAGGGCGGCGGCGCGAGCGCGGCGTTGGCGGCCGCCGGTGCCAGCCCGAGCGCAGCGGCGACGACGACGAGGGCCGCGCGGCGGCGAGGCAGGAGCAGCACTCCGACAATCACGAGCGCAACGAGCGTGATGGCCGCGCCCAGGCGCAGCCCGTTCGGTACGAAGACGAACTCGACCTCATGACGACCAGGCGGCAGGGCTACCGCACGAAACGCGTGATCGGCGCGCCGGACGGCGACGTCTGCGCCGTCGAGGCGCGCGCGCCAGCCGGGAAACCACGTATCGGTCAGCACGAGCCACGCCGGCGCATCGGTGGACGCGGCCACGACGACGCGCGCCGGCTCGTCGATGGCAATGTGCGCCTCGGACGAAACGCCGACCGGCGCCGTCCCACCGCTGTCGGATGCGGACGGCGGGCCGCAGTCTGCCAGCAGCACCTCCTCCGCCGGCGCCAGCGCGCGGCCGCGGAGCCGCGTCACCGCCTCCTGATCGCCGACGCAGCGGATGCGCGTCGCGACGAACGCGCGGGGCAGCGCGGCGGGATCCTCGAGTACACGCGCGTCCGCGCCCTCGTACACCGCCCGCAGGCGCGGCTCCGCGGACGGCGCGCCCGGCGGCAGGACGACGAAGCGCACACCGAGCAGCTCGCGCGTCGGCGCCAGGAGCACGGCGATCGGCGGCAGCGGCTCGCTGCCGTGCAGCGCGAGCGTATTTTGCTGGTAGCCGCCCGCGAGTGCGGCGCCGGTTCCAATCGGTCCGGCGATCTCCGTGATGCGCCGCGGTGAAAGACCGTCGTAGCCATGCGCCTGTCGCAGCCCGTACAGCATGCCGACCTGATCGGCGATGAGCACGCGCGCGCCGGCGACGTGCCCCTGCAGCCACGCGATCGCCGGCGGCGTCGGATAGAGCCAGCGCGTGTCGCGCAGGGGCAAGTACGTCGTGAGCGGCGCGAGGGTCGCGAGCTGAACGATGGCCAGCGCGAGCCCCCAGCGTGCATCGCCGGTGGCGAGCCAGCGGCGCAAGAGCCATGCGGCGGCGGCGAGGCCGGCGAGCGCGGCAAGGTACTGGATCGCCAGCGACGGCCGCAGCTCGAGCGCGGCGGGCTCGGCCGACGCGAGCGCCACCGCGAGAAGGCTGGCGGCCGCGAGCACGACGAACCAGACGCGCAGCCCCGCAATCGCTCGCGGGGTGAATTCGCTGCGCGCGGCGACGTCGACGCCGAGCGCGCCCAACGTCGACAGCGCGAAGATCAGAACCGGCATGAGTCGCAGGTTGCTGCCGAACGCGATGACCGGCGCGGGCGCGATGCCGGCGAGCGCGCCATAGTGCACGAGACAGACGAGGATGGCGAGACCGGCGAAGAACGCCGTCGGCGCGCGGCGCCACGCCACGACGGCGAGCGGCAGCGCCATCAGCGGCACCAGCCCCGCGTACGTCGACGTGATATTGAACTGCCACGCCGACCACGTTCGCGCGCCGGTACCGAAGAAATACGGCATGAGCAGCGTCACGAGCGCGCGCGGGGGCACGGACAGCGGCGGCGTCCACGTGCTGCGATACGCGTACACCGTGCTCTCGCGCAGATAGTCGAGCGACGGCAAGGCCTGCACGGCCGTGAGTGCCGCGCCGAGCGCGACGCCGGCGCCGGCGCGCGCGAGGAACGGCAGCGCGCCCGCGCCCCACGGCGTGCGCGCGAGCGTCCACGCCGCCGTGGCGGCGAGCGCCTGCAGCGCGGCCTGCGGATATCCGGCGAGCCCCTCGAGTGCCACGGTGATCGCCAGCAGGGCGACGAGACGACGGTCGCCGTGGGTGCGCAGCCGATCGACGACGCCGAACAGCAGCGGCAGCAGCACCATCGTGCTCGCGAAGGTCCACGGCAGCCAGGCGATCAGCGTCGTGGAGAACGCGAAGCCGGTGGCGCCGATGAACGCCGCGATCGGTTGCAGCGCCAACCCGCGCAGGAACCAGTACATCGCGAGCGCCGCGACGATGACCTTCAGCACGGCGGGCACCGTGAGCGCGAGCGCGGGCGGCAGCGCCCAGGCGAGCCACGTCAGCGGAAACACACACGCGGTCTGTGGATTCGAAAAGAACGGCGCGCCGGTGTACGAGTACGGATTCCACAGCGGCAGCCGCCCCGCGCGGATCTCACGCGCGCCCCAGAGTGTCCACGGATGAAAGACCTGCGTGATGTCGCCGAGGGCCAGGTTCGGGTGCACGGGTCCCGGCGCGATCGCGCGCCACGGCGCGGTCGTGAACAGGTTGTCGAGCGGGGCGAGCGTGTAGCCCGGGCGCAACGCCGGCGCGAACCACACGAGGGGAAGGAGCACGAGGAAGATGCGCGCCGCGCGGTCGGGGTGGCGCCGGACCAGAGCCCCGAACGCGGTCATGTCGTCATGGTACGCTGAGCGTCCGTCGGAGGTGTCACGTTGCGTACGAGATCGACCGTCATCGCCCTGCTGCTGATCCTGAGCGCGACCTCATTCGTGGCCGCGGCGCCCCCGGCGCCTCTCGTCGAGTACTCGAAGGCCGCGTTCACGGCGGCCCAGACGGAGAACCGGCCCATCGTGGTGTTCGTGCATGCCTCCTGGTGCGTGACCTGCCGTCGCCAGCAGCCGATCGTGCAGGAGCTGGCGGGCGACAACGCGTTCAAGAGCAAGAACCTCGTGGTGTTCGTGGTCGACTTCGGCGACAAGGCCACGCTGAAGGAGCTCAACGTCAGCGACCGGAGCACGCTGGTGGCGTTTCACGGCAAGACCGAGCGCGGCCGCTCCTCGTTCGTCACCGACCCCACCGAGATCCGCGGGCTCTTCACGAGCGCGCTCTAGCGGCGCGGGCGGCGCTGCGCGATGGGGGCCTGCCTCCTCGGGTTCGCCGCCGGCGCGCTGGGAACGCTGTCGCCGTGCGTGCTGCCGCTGCTCCCGCTCGTCGTCGCCGGCGCGATCGAGCGTCATCGACTCGGGCCCGTTGTCCTCGCGGCGGGCCTCGCGCTGTCCGCGACCGCGGTCGGCTTCGCCGTCGCCCTGCTCGGCTTCACGCTCGATCGCGACCTCGTCCGGGTGGTCGCGGGCGCGCTGCTCGTGCTGGTCGGGGCGGTGCTCTTGGTCGGGCGCCTCGACATCGTGGTCACTCGCGCGACCACGCCGATCGCGGGAGGGGCGGCCGCGTTGCTGACGCGCCTCGGACCGCGCGGTCTTGCCGCACAGTTCGTGGTGGGTGCGCTACTCGGCGCGCTGTGGACGCCGTGCGGCGGTCCGACGCTCGGCGGCGCGATCGGCCTGGCGGCGCAGCGCCGCTCGCTCGGCGCCGCGGCGGCCGTCATGGGCGCTTATAGCCTCGGCGCGGTGATTCCGGTGCTGCTGCTCGCCTACGGCTCGCGGCGGCTGGTGGCGCGGCCCGATCGCCTGGCGCGCGTGACACGTATCGGCAAGCCCGCCGTCGGCGCGCTGCTCGTGCTGTTCGGCGTGCTGAGCCTCACCGGCGGCGACAAGCTCCTCGAGACCCGCCTGCTCGACGTGATGCCCGCGTGGCTCGTGGATCTGACCACGCGCCTCTGAAGCCTCCGCTCAGCCGGTCACCTCGCGCGCCGTGATCTGGTACTTGAACGTCCCCGGGTCGAGGCTGTCCTTGCGTCCCTCGGCGGTTTCGGCCTGCGGATACATCAGGAAGGGCACCGGCGCCTCGGCGGAGCTCGGCAGCCGCACGTCGTGGCCGTAGTTGTACGCGAGCCAGTTCATCTCCCACGCGCCGAAGAGCTTCGTGCGCGCGCGCTGGGCCTTGGGATCCGCCAGTCCGGCGGGCAGCCCACCGCCCTCCTCGAGGATGACCTTGCGGACGTCGGCCGGATCGACGGGCACCCAGCCCTGGCCATCCAGATAGAACTCCGCGCGGCAGTGCTGCGCTTTCGAGATGTCTCCGGCCTTGCCGAGGCTCTTGAACTCCGTGGACTCCGCGCAGCGAACGCCGTACACGTCCCGTGCGGGAATCCTGGCGGCCCGCGCCAGGCCGACGAAGAGCGCGTTCAGGTCGGCGCACTTGCCGCCGAAGTAGCGCGTCTCGAGCATGGTCTTGATGTCGCCGAGCCCGCAGCCGCGCACCTTCGGGTCGCGGAACGTGTTCTCGACGATCCATTCGTACAGCGCGCGTGCCTTGTCGGCGTCGGACGTGATGCCCTGCGTGATGTTCTGCGCGGTCTCGAGCACGATGCCGTCGACGGGAATGAGCTTCGTCGGCTCGAGGTAGCGCGCCAGGACGGCGCGGTCTTCGCGCACCGGCTTGGCCGGCGGCTTCGACGGCTCCACCGCGCGGTCGCGCGTCGCGAACCGACTGGTGATCTCGAGCACGGGCGACTTCTCTGACGCCGGCCACTCAGCGTAGACCAGGCCGACGTCGTACTTGGGATCCTTGACGGCGCGCGTCGCGGCCGCGTTACCGGTCCACGTGTCGCCGCCGCGCTTGAAGTAGTCGGTGTCGGTCAGGAGCGGGACGGGCACCCAGACGCGCGTGGCGCCGGTCGGATTGGCGACCTCGATCTTGGTCACCGCCTCGAACTTGCGCCACGGATTCGACGATGTGAGCGACTCGGCGGCTCCGACCAGACGCGGGGTGGCGCCGAGCGCGACGGCAGCCGACGCGGCAAGACCCGACTTCAAAAATGCGCGACGTTGCATGAATTGTCCTTTCGCTTCGGCGGATCGATCGAGTACTTCGATGTGGCTGCAAAGCGTAAAGGTGCGCGCCGCGAGGTCAAATCGAACATTCCGATACGAGAGGTGATCCGAAGGGGCGAGACGGCGATAGGACGCGGACGGCTACGAGTCCGCGGGCGGCTCCCCTGGCGGTCTGAAGCCCATCAGCTCATGGCTCTTGCGTATGAGCTCCTGGGCTCGGCGGTTGAGGACCCTGGCCGAGCGCACCGACTCGGCGCTGATCAGGCGATTCCAGCAGCGACGGTGGAACCGATCCGTATCCACGACTTCCACGGGCTCGTCGGGCTCGATGGCCCGGCTGCAATGCGTGCATTTGTCGCGGGGCTGCGCGCCCCACACGAGCGTTGGGGTCTGGCGCCGGCAACTCGCGCACGTAGCCGTCGCTCGCGTGAAGTCGGCGTCGCCGACCGCGGCCGTGACCGCGCGCATGTCGCCGAGGCTCACAGAGCAAGCAAAGGCCAGGCAGGCGTCACACAGGGCTTCGCCCCGGCACTGCTCGAGCAACTTTCGGACGGTAATCCCCAGTTCCGTATCGGGGACTCTAGGCCGTGGCCGGCTGAACGTCAAGCCCCGGCACGATTTGGTCTGTACGATGGCGCCATGGCGGGAATCGTCATCGGCATTGCCAACACGAGCGACGACATCATCGAGCTGCTGCGTCTGGGCTTCGAGCGTGCGGGGTGGACGGCGGCCACCATCCATCTTCCCGACGTCAAGGCCGGCCGGGCGAACTTCGAGGAGTTTCTTCGCCTTCATGATCCAGCGGGGATCGTGATCGACATATCGCCGCCCTACGACGCCAACTGGACCTTCGTGAAGCAGCTGCGATCGCTGCCGGCCATGCGGGGCCGGGCGGTCGTGATCACCACGACGAACGTTCGCCACCTCGCGCGCTTGTCCGGCGAGGACACGGGCGCCATCGAGATCATCGGCAAGCCGAACGACATCCAGGAAGTGGTCGAGGCGATGCGCCGCGCGCTAGCGAAGTAGGTGCGGCAGGCGCTCGCTCATCTCGGCCACCGCCGCGAGCGCCAGCGTGGTCGCCAGGGCCGGGAGTCGGCGGGCCAGCGTGGGCCATGACGTGGAGCCCAGCGAGGCGATCGCCGACCACACGGCGGCGAAGCTCGCCAGCGCGATGCGCGGCAGCGCCGGCACGCGCGCGCAGTAGTCGATGTACTCCCGACCCATACGCTCGGCCATCCATGCGTCCTCGAGCGGCACCGTCACGCGGTACATCGCGATCAGCGCCGTCGGCACGACGAGCAGCGCCAGCGCGCTCTCGGCGATGAGTGCGCCGCCGATGCCCGTCAGCATGTTCGCGAGCGGAACGGGATGACGCATGAGGGCGTAGGGTCCGTTCGTCGCCAGCCGTTCCGGGGGCCGCGCCGGCACCGCGGGCTGGCCGTCGCGATGCGCGGCGGCCCACACGCGCAGCGCCATCCCGGTGGCCATGCACATCGCACCAAGCACGTCGAGGACGATGTCGAACGGTGTGCCGGCCACGGCCATCGGCGGAGTGAGAAACGGCACCACGACGAGCGCAAACGGCAGCGCGTTCTGCCACCGATAGATCCAGCCGCGCCATCGGGCCGGCACGGCGGCGGGGACGATGTCCTCCAGAGGGTAGCGCTCGTGCCACCATGCTGCGGCGGCGAAGACAGCCACGCCGAGTGCGGCGCCGCCCGCCACGTCGAGCGGCCAGTGCACGCGCAGGACCATGCGCGACAGGCCGACCAGGGCGATGATGCCGACGGCGAGCCCATAGAGCGCGTACTTCACCCACCGGCGCGCCACGCCCTCGAAGAAGTAGCACGCCATGAGGTAGAACGCGGCGGCCGCGGCCGTGTGGCCGCTGGGAAAGCCGAGCCGCATGCCGCCGGGTCGAGGGCGGCCGATGCCGACCTTGCCCAGGCCCTCGAGCGCCGTGACGGCGACCATCACGACGATCCACATCCACCAGCGTCGGAGGAATTGTCGCGGCAGCAGGACCACGAGGAAGACGGCGAGCGGGAGGAGCACCGTGATGGCGCCCAGCCGCGTGATGCGGCGGAAGATCAGGGCGTTGGGGATCGCGGTGGTGAGCGCCTCGTAGAATCGAAGCTCGAGTCCAGGAACGCCCGCAAGCGACACCGCCGCGGCAGATGCGATGAAGACGGCCGCCGCGGCCACGAAGATCCAGACCCAGCGTCGTCCGGCGTCGCGCACGTGCGATGGTAGCACGGCGCGTTCAGCGTCAGCTCGCGTTCAGTCCGTGCGGACGAGCGAATAGGTCGTCGTCGATTGCCCGCAGCTGCGACAACGATCGACTCCCCTGTTCACCTCGACGGTTTGCTCGATGCTCTCGAGATACGACTGCACCTCGGCATCATCGAGACCGGCCTTGTCGGCCATGCAGCCGATGCACAGCGGACGAGCATAGATCAGGACGGCGACGAGCGCGCTCCGTGCGGTAGTCGACTCTGGCGTGGGAGCTCCCTTCCTTCGTGCTCGTGGGCCGCGTTGATCCGCGGTCGTCATGCACGGAGGGTAGCCGCGGCGCCAGGGGCACCGCAATTCGGACGTCTCCTGACGTGAGCCTCAGGGAATGCCGGAGGCCGGTCCATCTCGACATCCGCCGTGCCCTCTGATACAACGCGACTACGCACGCGGAGCTGGCCGCGGACCTTGGAGTTGCAGGATGGCAGACGAACGCCTCTCACATCGCATCAGCCGCAAGCTCGGCGCGGGAATGTTGCCGCTGAAGCATTCTGAGACCGTCGGGCCAAGCGCGGACTGTCCGACGTCTGCAGCGGGTGCGACTAGCGCATCGCCCCGGCGCAGATCGCCTATGAACTGGCCTCGAGTGATCAGACGTACCGATTCCACATTGGATGCCACGCCCTCTGGCGTGTCGAAGTGCTGCGTCAGGCGCGACACGCGCACGACATGGGCGACGCTACGGAGCCGTCAGACTGACTCGCTGGTCGGCGGTCGGTCTGGCGGATCGAGGCGAGTGGCGTAGAATTCCGGCTCATATAGTCGCGAGGGAGGGTGCTGCATGGGAGGCCCGCGTCACGCCGACATCGCCCACGAGCTCGATCACGGCACAGCCGTAATCATCCAGTCGCGGCTGCTCCGGGCTCGTTGCGAGGCCACCGGGACCAGATCGCGCCGACTCGCTCACGACTTTCTCAGGGCGTATCCCGCTCGCGGACTTCCGTTGTTGCGTGGCGCCAGCGAAGGGGTGGGCGTCCACGGCCAGCCGTCTCGCGAAGTGTGGCGACACCAACCGACAGGGGACCGTTGGGTCGTGATCACGGATCGAAGAGGGATCCCGACCTCCGCCGCCGGGCCCTTCTCCAGGAGCACGTGGGATCCGTTGCTGCGGGACTACGTGATCGTCGACGGGCACCATGCGCTGGACTGGCTGCGTGAGCACCTCGACGAGTTCGCGCGCGAAGACGCCGACCAAGCTTGAGGCCAGACCGTCGCTCGGTCCTCGCAGAGGTTGAGAGATGATGACAGGCGAGACCGCGCGCCGCTTGCTCATGGACGCGGGCGGCGACGCACTGTGCGACTCCTGCTTGGCGTTCGCATGCTCCGTGAGTCTGATCGAGATGCGCCAGGTGACGCAGGAACTTCTCGGCACTGCAGGCTTCGTGCGCGGCGACAGATGCGCGAGTTGTCGTCGCACCGTACCGACCGTGAGCTACGCCGCCAAGTGCACCCAGTGCAGCCGTCCAATACACGCCCATGATGACGCCTTGAAGTCGCGTGGCGACATTTTCCACGCTGGGTGCTTCAATCTGCTGGTTTCGGACGAGAACATCCGTATTTCACAAAAACTACACGACGAGGCGCGGCGGCTCATTGAAGACGCGCGGCGCGTGAGAAACACACGGCGCAATTTCTCCCCTCGGGTGGCTGCCACAGCCTCGTCGGTCGCTGAGGGTGTTCGAGACCCAAGCCAAGAGGACCGCTGGCAGTCAACCCAATGAGCAATGCCGCAGCAGCGATCGAGAACGGTGCGTGGGTCCTGAGCCGCAACCTGCAAGTGCGCGAGCAGACCGCCGCGCTCCAGCGCGAAGCGCGCGAGCTCGTGCTGACGTTCAGGTTCCACCGCGTCCGCCCCATGTTCGGCGGAAGCGACACCGACCGCCAGGAGGAGTGCCGGCAGCGTCTCGCTGCGTTGGTGGCGTGCAGCCCGGTGAAGACGTATGTGGGCCAGAGTCGAGGCAGCGCGTGCAAGGTGTGCGGCACTGCCATCGTCGTCGGGGACATTGAGTACGACGTCGTCAGCATCGACGTGGAGGTGCGCTTGGACTGCGCCTGCTACCTGCTCCTCGTGGACGAGCTCGGTCGGCTAAAGCCCGAGGTCTGAGGGTCCCCTATCGGACGATGAGCCGAAGAGCGCGCTCGAAGCCGGCGGCAGCGGCACTGGCCCGCCGGGCGCGTTCTCGGGCGTCGGCCGCCGCGATACGCAGCACCCGGGCACGCCGCACTGCAAGCCGCCCGCAGACCAGCGAATGATGACCCTCCAAGAGGCGCCCTTCGTAGTCGGACATGACATCACGCTGCGATGGATCGATCGTCATCGGAGTGCTCCTGATCGGCTGGGAACACGCATCTGCAGGGCGCGCCCGCGTGGCGTTAGCGCCATCGAGGACGCGTCCCACGAAACGCCGTAGCGCTCGCGCGGCCTGACGCAGCGCAACGCTATGGTCCTTGAGTGTTGGCGTTGCTGCCGCCGCCCCAACGGATCGGCGCCCGTCACGACCAAAGAAACAGCCGAGATGAATCGTGAGACGCGCCGGCCGGGCTACGACGGAGTTCGCTGCGATCACCTCGCCGCACAAGGAGCACACCGAGGCGCGTTTCACGATCTCGATGCCGAGGTCTGCGGCGACAATGGCCGACATGCAGATCTTGTGATAGTCGCCGGTCACATGCTGCTGCAGCGCGTCAGCCGCGATGGATCCACTGCAGAGCCGACAGACACGCCCTGGCATGACGGGGGAGCGTAGCACCGCCAGCGGCCAAAGAGAATGGTGACCCCGGCGGGATTCGAACCCGCGATCTCGACCTTGAAAGGGTCGCGTCCTGGGCCAGGCTAGACGACGGGGTCGCGCCGGTCAGTATACCGCGCGCCGCGGGCGACGCCGCGGCGCGCGGTCGGTAGCAAGGCTACTGAGCTTTCGAGACCTTCGTGCGGACCTGAACCGGCTGCGAGATGACATAGCGCGGCGAGTCGCCGACCCAGACCTGAATCGGTCCCGTGGGTGATTCCACGACGAGCACGCCGCGATCGACGCCGATCACGCGGCCCGTCACCACCGCCGAGTCCCCGGGCTGGCTCGACGTCGACGCCGAGGGATCGGTCGGCGCGGCGATCACCGCCGCTCCGCCCGTGGCCGGCACCATGTCGACCGGCTGAACGAACATCACGACCTGAACGCGATCGCCTGGAGCAAACCGCTGGTTGGCGCCGGCGGCGGCCCAGACGTGCAGCGGGCCGCGCTCCGTCGTGATGGCCAGGCGACCCGACGGATCAACCGCGGTCACGATCCCCGAGATCGTCTGCTGGTCCGCGGCACCGCGCGGCACTGCCGCCATCGCCATGGGCGCCGTGACCATGCTCGGCAGATCCGCCGGCGGCGCGATCTGTCCGCGGATCGTCGCGGTCTGATGCAGCACGAGCCCGCGCATCTGATCGGGTGTCGTCTTGATCCGGATGTCTTGAGCGCCACGGCGCAGCGTCACCGTGTTCTCGCGCTCGTCCCAGGTCCAGACTTCGCCGGTGAAGGTGTCGCCGGGAAGCGAGGACGCGGTACGTGCCTGAGAGGCACAACCGACGAGCGGAACGAGAATGAGCGAAACGAGCGTCAGGCGAATTAATGTTTTCATGCCGCGAAACCCCCTTACAAGCGCAATGCCAGCGAGGCCGGTGTAAGGTATCCGTCGTGGACGACCTGCGAAAGGCCTATGCGGCGGCCGGGATCACCGTGGATCAGCCCACGGCATATGGGACGTATTACCGTCTGCGCTGCGCGGCGTGCGGCACGAGCGTCGGCACCGTTGGCGACCGCCTGTTGCGCGGCATGGCGGAGAGCCTCGTCGCATCGCAAGCCGACCTGTACGCGGCGGGCCTCCTCGGCTGCGCGTGTGGTCATCAGCGAACGCTCGCCGCCGCGGGCGGCGCGCGCATCGTCGACGATGCGAGCGGGACGTCGGCCAGCACGGCACGCGCGTCGGCACAGGAGTGGCCCTTCTGGCGCAGCGTCTACGCCGCCGGTGATCCCTTGCCGCGCTTCACGCGTGAGAACGCGAGCTCGCACCGCTTCGATGAGGGCGATGCGCTCCCGGCCGAGTATCGCGAGCTGCTCATCAAGATGCTGCGCCACGAGGGCGAGCGAGCGGGCAACAAGTCTTTTCTCGGCTTCATGGCGACGTGCGCCGACGTGGCCGAGACGCATTATCCGACGGCCGAAGCGCGGCTCATCAAAGCCGAATATCTCGCCGAGGAGCTCAAGCACGCGATCATGTTCCACCGTCTCGCCGTGGGGCTCGACCCGGATTTCGCGCTGCGCGACGCGCCGTACGCGCATTACACGTTCCACCTGCCGCGCGAGTCATGGGCCGACGACGCGCTCTTCCACTTCCTCGTGGATCTGAACGGCGCGTTCCACGCGCGCGACTGGCGCGATTCCAGCTACGCGCCGCTGGCCGAGATGTCGAACACGGTCGAGCGCGACGAGCTCGGCCATTCGGAGATGGGCTATCGGTTCCTGGCGGAGATCGCGACCGACGCGCGCGGCCGGGCGCTCGCGCAGCGGCTGCTCGCCAAGTGGTACCCGGCGGCGCTCGACATGTTCGGACGCTCGGATTCGCCGAACGCGCCGAAGTTCATCCGCTGGGGGCTCAAATCGGTCGGCAACGCGGAGATCCGCGCCGCGTACAAGACGTACGTCGATGGCAAGCTGGTCGCGCTGGGCCTCGAGCCGCCCGACGAGCGCGCGAACCGCCGGTTCTTGTGAAGGAGTAGAATGGGTGCGCCTTCCACCGAGGTATCTGTCAGGCGCGGCCCGGCGTCTGCCCCGGATGGCATCTGGCTTGGTCCGCCGTTCGACTGCCAGGTGCCCATATGCCTACGCTCATGCAGCACGAGTATCGCCGCGAGCTCGATGAAGCGATCGTCGCGCTTCGCGAGCACTCCAGAGACCTTCGAAGCTACAGCGCCGGACTTTCTCGTCACAGTCGCGCACTCCGTGAGAAATCGGGTCGCCTGCTCGTGGAGTACGACGCTCTCCTGGTCGAGGAGCGCGCCACGCGCGCGGCGTGACGGCACCGACACGCCAGGTGAAGCCGGGCAGACGTGTGCGAGGCACCGCAGGCCGTGCAATACTTCACATGTATGGCGACGGGCCCGAGCCAACCACGCGAATCACCCGATCCTGATCGGCAGAAAGGGCGCCCCTCGGCCATTGAGCGCGCTCGCGAGATGCGTGAACGAGCCCGCGTCGCGCGCGAGCAGGCCAGGCTCATGCGGGAGCTCGCCGCGCGCGTGCTAGGCGAGAGCGGCGCCGAGCGCCGGCATCCGAGCCCGGTACCGCGGCAAGAGCCGTAGGATCACTGCATCGGCGAGAACGACGTCGGGCGCCAGATTTTGTTGACGACGCGCTCCACGAGCGGCCCGTTCGCCTCGCTCGCCTTCCGCGCAGCCAGCCACTCCGGATCCGTCTGGAACGCCTTCCAGACGCGGTCGCGGTGCGCGAGATCATCGTAGGAGCAGATGTAGACCATCTCGTTCGACTCGCCGAACATCGTTTCCCAGAAGCCGACGACGTTGATGCCGTGCTTCTTGAAGAGCTTCATGGTCACGTCGGCAAAGCGGCGCTGGATGTCGGGCATGCGGCCGGGCATGACGTAGTACGCGCGATATTCGTAGATCACGGAGGCCTCCAGGCGGCGGGACTCCCGCGCGGCGCGCGGGGCGACGCGATGGTCGCAGAGCGGGTCGGGCGACGCAACCGGTCAGGCGGCGGTCGGAACGCTACAGAGCGCGTCGGTCTGGCGGCCGCAGCGTCCGCAGGTCACGGGAAGCACGGCGAAGCCCTCGCTGTTCGCGATGCGCCCGACGACCTCTCGCGCTTGCTGCAGGCTGACGTTGATCTCCATCGCGAGGCACGCCATGCAGAGCCGGCCCTCGTGACGCGCGAGCACGCCGCGCATGGCGGGCGCGACGCGCTGCGGCCGCTCCTTGGGACGGAGCCGTGACGCACGCAGCCCATCGAGGCACCGCTCGTGCAATCGCTCGTGCGCGAGGCCCCAGGCCAGCGGCTCACCGACGCGCAGCTCGTGGTGACATACCGCGCACGTTTCGTTTCGGGTGCCGGCCTGAACATCGGCAAGGGTCGTCGTTCGTACGCGCGCCGGTCGCATGCGCCTTTGAGCAGCAACGCTGATGCCACTTAGTCTCGAATTCGGCCGATGTGTGCAATGTGCAGCATATCTCCATCTACCGGGCATTGTGCTTGCACTCTCTTACATCCATGGAGCCCGAGGCCAAGCGAACACGACGTCTGCCGCGGCTCCGTTTTCCGCGCCCGCGCCGGCGACCGGCGCTCGGTCGAGCGCTCGAGCGCTTCTCGCGGCGCATGACGGACTGGGTGGGCACCTCGTGGGCCTTTGGCGTGGCCCTCGTGGTCATCGTGGTCTGGGCCATCACCGGCCCCTTGTTTCACTTTTCAGATACCTGGCAACTCGTCATCAACACCGGAACGACGATTGTCACGTTCTTGATGGTCTTCCTGATCCAGCGCGCGCAAAACAACGACGCGCGCGCGATCCACCTCAAGCTCAATGAAGTCGTGGCCGCCGTGCAGGGCGCGTCGAACCGCTTGATCAACGTCGAGGACCTCACCGAAGACGAGGTACGGCTGCTGCACCGCTACTATGCCCACCTCGTGAAGCTGGCTCGGGACAGCGGCGACCTCACGAACTCACACTCGGTCGAAGAGGCGGCGGCGCGGCACGTGCTGAAGCTGGGGCGGCGCGAGGACAAGCGCGCCTCGTAGTCGAAGACCGGCGCCGCCCCACGCGCGCGGCGGCCGGGTACACTGTCCCCCGTGGAAAGCCTCGACGTGTTCATCCGCACGTACGGCTATTCCGCCCTCTTCGCCTCGATGCTCGTGGAACAGTTCGTCCCGCCGCTGGCGGGTGAGCCCCTCCTGCTCGGCGCCGGCGCGCTGGCCGGCACCGGCCGCTTCAGCGTGTGGCTCGCGGCCGCGCTCGCGCTCGCCGGGACCGTGGTGGGTGATCTGATCTGGTACGAGATCGGGCACCAGGGTGGCCAGCGCGTCCTGAAGCGATTGTGCAGCTTCACCATCGAGCCGGACACGTGCGTGCGACGTGGCGAAGAAACGTTCGCGCGTCGAGGCGCCGGCGCGCTCGTGATCGCGAAGTTCCTGCCGGGCCTCAACAGCATCGGACAGCCGCTCGCGGGGGCGCTCGGCATGTCGCGGCTGCGCTTCTTGATCTTCGACGTGATCGGCGCCGTGCTCTGGGTCGTGCTCTATGTCGGACTGGGCTACGCGCTCCGTGATCAGCTCGCCGAGGCGGCCCGGATCGCCGAGCGTCTCGGCGGCTCGGCCGTGGTGATCGTCGTCGCCATCATCACGCTGTACGTCGCGATCAAGGTGACGCGGCGGCAGCTGTTCCTGCGCCAGCTTCGCATCGCACGCATCGGCGCCGGCGAGCTGGCCACGAAGCTCGCCGCCGGCGAGCCCGTCTTCGTCGTCGACCTCCGCCACGAGCTCGACGTGCAGGCTCAGCCCATGATGATCCGCGGCGCGGTGCACATGACGCCCGCCGCGCTCGAGCGCGGCGAGGCGACGCTTCCGCGCGGCCGTGAAGTCGTCCTCTACTGCTCGTGACCGAACGAAGCCACGAGCGCCCGGGTGGCGCTGCTGCTACGCAAGCGCGGCGTATCGCGGATCAGGCCGCTCGCCGGCGGCTTTCAGGCGTGGGTCGAGGGCGGCTTTCCCGTCGAAGCGGTGAGAGTGGTGAGCCGTGCTGGGATCGAACCAGCGACCCCCTGATTAAAAGTCAGGCGCTCTACCAACTGAGCTAACGGCTCCCGGCTCGGATTCTACGCGGTCGGCGCGGAAGGGGCGAGTCAGCGCGGCAGGAACGCGCGCGGGACCATGCGCCACAGAACCTGGCCGGCGGGGCCCTGCGCGAGCGCCCACCGGTCGGGAATGTAGAATCCCGAGGTCGTCTCCGCCACCCAGAAGCCGGGCTGGACCAGGGCGCCCTCGACGTCCACCGGTCGCGGCGGCACCCACACCCATCGCAGGAACTGACCGTACGGCGTGCCGATGCCGAACCACAGCATGTCGGGATGAGGGTTGCGCCCGAAATCCGCGGGATTGGACGGATTGCCGGACGTGGCAGATGGCGCGACGGGGGCCGTGGGAGCCGCGGGCGTCGTCTGGGCGTCCACTGTGGCCAGCGGAGCCAGCATCAACGCCAACACGAGAACGGCCACCCGGCGCGCCATCGTTCGCATAGTGCAAGCGGTGCGCCGCCGATGCAAGCGCTGGCTCGCGCGCCAGACGACGCTCGAAGGCACGGTCCGCCGCGCTAGACGACGCTCGCGCGCACGCTCGGATACCAGCGCAGCAGCGGCGAGTCCTCGCACAGGATCGTCTCGTCGCGCTGCGCGCCCGTCGAGATGAGGCAGAAGGGCACCCCGATCAGCTCTTCGAGGCGCTCGAGATAGCGGCGCGCCTTCGCCGGCAGATCGGCCTCGTTCTTCGCGCCCGCGGTCGACGTCATCCAGCCCTGCACGTCCTCGTAAACCGGCTCCAGCTCAGCGAGGGCGGTCTCCTCTTCTGGAAAGTCGGTGATGATGTCGCCCCGCCAACGATAGCCCGTGCAGACTTTCAGGGTCTCGCACTCGTCGAGCACGTCGAGCTTCGTGAGCGCGACGGTGTCGAACCCGTTGATGCGCGCCGCGTAGCGCAGCACGACGGCATCGAACCAGCCGCAGCGTCGCGGACGGCCGGTGGTGGCGCCATACTCCTTGCCGCGCGCCCGAATCGTCTCCGCGAGCTTGCCCGCCATCTCGGTCGGAAACGGGCCGGCGCCCACCCGCGTCGTGTAGGCCTTGGACACGCCGAGCACGCCGTGGATCCTGGTCGGCGGCACGCCGGTGCCGGTGGCGGCCCCGCCCGCGGTGGCGGTGGACGACGTGATGTAGGGATACGTCCCGTGATCGATGTCGAGCATCGTGGCTTGCGCGCCCTCGAACAGCACCGAATAGCCGCTCTCGATCCATTTGTTGAGCAGCAGCGCGGTGTCCGTGATGTACGGCGCCAGCCAGCCCGCATAGCGCAGATACTGGTTGAGGATCGCCTCCACGCCGAACGTCTCCGCGTCGTAGAAATCGCGCAGCAAGCGGTTCTTCTGCGCCAGGTTGAACTCGAGCTTCTCGCGGAAGAGCCGCTCGTCGAGCAGATCCGCCATGCGGATGCCGACCCGCGCCGCCTTGTCGACGTAGGCGGGGCCCACGCCCTTGCCGGTCGTGCCGATCCGCCGCTTGCCGAGCTTGGCCTCCGAGGCGCGATCGAGCGCCGGGTGATACGGCATGATCAGGTGCGCGTTCTTGGAGATGTAGAGGTTGCCGTCCAGCGAGACGCCGCGCTGAACGAGCATCTCCATCTCCTCGATCAGCGACCCGGGATCGATCACCACGCCGCAGCCGATCACGCATCGCCGGCCGTTGTGCAAAATCCCGGATGGGATCGTGTGCAGCACGTATTTCTCGCGACCGACCACCACGGTGTGCCCGGCGTTGTTGCCGCCGGAGAAGCGCACGACGACGTTGACGTGCGGCGCGATGACGTCGACGACCTTGCCCTTGCCCTCGTCGCCCCACTGCGCGCCGATGACCACGATGTTCTTAGGCATGCCCCTGCCCTCCCACACCCTCGAAGCACTTCGCGGGATCCGCCAGCACGTCGCTCACCGCCAGCATCCGCTCGTCGCCGCGCTTGAGGTCGAGCGCCAGCAGCTCGCCGGCGCTCGTGCGCGGTGAGCCGACCACGAGCACGTGCCGCACGCGCTGAGCCCGAGCATACTCGATGGACTCCTCGAGGCCGCGGCTGATGATGTCGCGAGCAACTGAAGCACCAAGATCGCGAAGCCGCCGAGCAAGCGACAGCGCCGCCGTCTTTTCAGGCGTGAAGTCGATGATGAAGAAATCGGGGCCCGGCAATTCGACGGAGACTTGCTGCGTTTCCATGATGGCCAGCGCGCGCGCGATGTCGAAGGCGAACCCCACCGCGGGACAGTCGTAGCCGAAACGACCCAGCATGTCGTCGTAGCGGCCGCCGCCGGCGAGCGCGGCGCCGAAGCCCGACACGTAGGCCTCGAAATAGAGCCCGGAGTAATAGTCGAAGCCGCGGACCTCGCCGAGATCGAGCAGCACGGAGTCCGCCAATCCGTAGATGCGCAGCAGCCGGTAGACCTCGGCCAGGTTGGCCAGCGCGCGCGCCGAGCGCGGGTTCTGCGCGTACCGTCCGGCGCGCTCCAGCACGATCTCGCGACCGAAGAGCGTGGGCAGCGCCAGGAGCGCCTCGGCCACGTGCGGCGCCGGCGCCAGCTCGCGCACGAGCCGCTCGAGCGTGGAGGCGTCCTTGCGGGCGAGCGCGTCGCGAAGCGCCCGTCGCTTCGCGGCGTCGGCCGAGGCCTCGTCGAGCAGGCCGCGGAAGAAATCCGGATGTCCGAGATCGATCTGGAAGCGCTCGAGCCCCAGCGCACGGAGGCCCTCGATGGTCATCGCGATGACCTCGACCTCGGCCTCCGGCTTCTCGAGCCCGATCAGCTCGACGCCCGCCTGGTAGAACTCGCGGTAGTGCGACATCTGCGGCTCGTCGTGGCGGAACACGTTGGTGACGTACGCCAGCCGGACGGGCTTGGGCTCCTCGCGCAGCCGCGTGGCCACCACGCGCGCGATCTGCGGCGTGATGTCCGCGCGCAGCGCGAGCATGCGGCCCGTCTCGCGGTCGACGAACTTGAACATGCTCTCTTGCACGCCCACGTCGGTGCCCATCGCCAGGACGTCGGCGAACTCGAACGTCGGCGTCACGATCTCGCGATACCCCCAGCGCGCGAAGACGTCGAGCAGGCGCGCTTCGACGTAGCGCTTGCGCGCCGCCTCGTCGGGCAGGTAGATGCGCGCGCCCTTCGGGAGCTGCGAGTGGACCGGCTTCACGCGCGCGCCTCCGGCAGCGCCTCGAGGTGGGCCAGCGTGTTCATGCGGTGCACGGTGGCCCAGTCGCCGACGTACTCGATCTCCGTGATCCCGGCCGGCGACGCGTCGACGGACCAGAGTCGTTCGGGCCCCAGGCCCAGCGCCGCCAGCACGATGAGGCGCACGACGACGGCATGGCCCACGACGATGGCCGTCTCGCCCGCGTGGCTGGCGATCAGCCGGTCCAGCGTCCCGCGCACGCGCGCGGCCACCGCGCCGAGCGGCTCGCCGTCGGGCGGCGTGACGAGATGCGGCGTCAGGCGCCACGCCTCCATGTCGCGAGGGAAGCGCTGCACCACCTCGTCGTACGCAAGCCCCTCCCACCCGCCAAAGCTCATCTCGCGCAGGTCCGGCTCCACGCGCGGCTCGAGCCGATGCGGCTTGGCGATAAGATCGGCGCAGACCCGTGAGCGCTCGAGGGGGCTCGCGTAGACGGCGGCGGCGCCGACACCGGCCAGCGCCTGGGCGACCGCCTCGGCCTGCAGGCGGCCGTCGGTCGTGAGGGGCACGTCGCGCGCGCCGGTAAACCGCCGCTGGCGGGAGTACTCCGTGGCGCCGTGACGTACAGCGAACAGTCGGGTCGCTTTCAAAACCCGACCATTTTACGATGGTCAGGCTTTTTCGGCGAACACCTTCTGGGCCGCGCGCACGCTCGCGCCGAAGTCGACGGGCTGTCCGAGATCCGCCAGCACCTGCTCGAGCGCGGCCAGCGCGATGATCACGTCGGTCTCCGCGGCGTAGCCCATGTGACCGATCCGGAAGATCTTGCCCTTCGTCGGGCCGCGGCCGCCGTCGATGGTGATGTTGTGCGCCGTGGCGAATCCCTCCACCACGCGGTCGGCGTCGACGCCCGCCGGTACTTCGATCGCGGTGAGCGCGGGGCTCGGCGTCGTCTTGACGAAGAGCCGCAGTCCGAGCGCCTCGGCGCCCGCACGCGTGGCGCGAGACAGCCGATCGTGTCGGCGGTAGACGTTGGCGAGTCCCTCGGCCTCGATCATGCGCAGCACCTCGCGCAGGCCGACCATGATGGCGACCGCCGGCGTGAATCGCGCCTCGTTCTTCGCCGCGTACTTGCGCTCTTCGGAGAGATCGAGATAGTACTTCGGCGACGTCGCGCGCTCGACCGCGCGCCACGCCTTGTCGCTCAACGCCACGATGCCGAGACCGGGCGGCAGCATCAGCCCCTTCTGCGAGGCGGAGACCACGACGTCGATGCCCCACGCGTCCATCTCGAGATTGGCGATGCCGAGGCTCGAGACGGCGTCGACGATCAGGATCGCGTCGGTGCCGCCGCTGACCTGGGCGTACGCGCGCACGTCGTGTAGCACGCCGGTCGACGACTCGCTGTGCTGAACGAGCACGGCTTTGACGTCGCGGTTGGCGCGCAGCGCTTCGGCGACGCGCTCGGGCGCGACGGTCTCACCGTGCGGCGCGGTGAGCTCGACGATCTCGAGCCGGTACGCCTTGGCGATGGCCAGCCAGCGCTGGGCAAAGGCGCCGGCATTCACGACGATCACGCGATCGCCGGCCGACAGCGTGTTGGCCACGGCCGCTTCCATTGCTCCGGTGCCCGTGCACGCGGGTGTCAGCACCTCTTGCCGCGTCTGAACGAGTTTTTTCAGACCCGCGCGCACCTCCGCGAAGAGCGCGGCGTACTCGGGCGTGCGGTGATGGATGATGGGCCGCGCCATGGCGAGCAGGACCTCGCTCGGCACTGGCGTGGGTCCGGGCGCCATCAGCTGATACTTCTTCATCGGCTCACGACCTCCTCGTCGGCGCGGCAATCGACGTCAATCCTAGCACGTCGCTTCCAGCACCTCCGGAGCGGCCGAGTGCTACGACGAAGATCGCGTCGGCGCCGGCCGCGTGCGGCATGAAGAATTGCACGACCTCGGCGTCGTAGAACGTGAGCCCGCTCGCACCGAACCCGCGCGCGTAGGCCGCGAGGTAGGCGCGGCCACCCGCGAGGCCGGCCTCGAGATTCACGAGGCGGTAGCCGCGCTCGCCGAATTCCGCCAGCACCGCATCCAGACGCGACAGGAAGAACAGCGTCACCGCCGCATCGCCGCCGAGCGATTGCTCCAGAGACAGAAACGCCGACTGGCGCCGGAACTCACCCGCCTGCAGCGGTTCGAGCGCGTGAGCGTCACGCCGATATCGATACGTACCCGGTGTCAGACCGGTCACCGCGTGAACGGTCATATAGATGTCCCCGAGTCCGACTGGGACATCGGCGGGGACGCGACGCGAGGCCGCCCACAGCGCGGCGCCCAGATCGTCCCGTCCGATCGGCGCCGGCCCGAAATGCCGCGTGGAGCCGCGGCGCTGGATGGTCTCGCCGAGCGGCCGTCCCGCGTTCGGCTCGGGAGCGGGCAATTCGATGAACCCGCCTCTCGACGGCGCCGAGGCGGGCGGACGTCCGGCACGCCACCGTCTGACATCGTCGGGCGCTGCCAGCGCGGACGCCGCGTGAGCCTCGGTGACCAGCGGCTCGGGCACCGGGCGGCTCGACAGCGGCAGCGTTGCGTGATCGATCGGCGCCGGCGGCTCACCCGCGGACGCGGCGGTCGTCTCGGGCCCCAGCGTGAGCAGCGCGAGCGCCACCTCGGTGGTGCCGTCGACGCCGAGCAAGCGATGAACCGTCGCATCGACGAAGCCGGTGAACACGCGCGGTGCGAGGCCGAGCGCGGCAGCCACGGCAAGCGCGTTCGCCAGCATCGTGCCCGAGTCCCAGAACAGGTGCCGATACGTCCGCGCGCGGTACTTCCACGAGTTGCGCCAGATGATGCCGGTAAGCACCAGGGTCGCGGCGCGCCGGCCGGGCGCCGGGTCCGCCACCGCCTCGGCGAGCGTGCCGCGCGCGTCGTGAGCCCGCAGGCGCCGCAGCGTGAAGTCGCCGGGGCAGAAGTGATAGACGCCGGCCGCGAGTCCATCGATGTCACCGGCGACGACGTAGACCTCGGTCTGGTAAAGCGCGCCGGTGGACGCCGCCGCCCGGAAGAGCACCTCGCCGCCGCCGGGATAGCGCTTCTGCTTCGTCACGCCCGCCGTGTAATAGAGGACCGACGAGAGCGCCCCCAGGGTTAGCGTCGGCGGAGCCGGCGCGCCCTCGCCCGCGACCGCGGCCAGCGTCGGCGTCGACAGCACGTCGATCTCGCGCGGCAGCTCGATCGCCGGGACGTCGGTGTAGACCTTGAACGGAAAGGGCTTGTTGTCCCAGTCGAGGGTGTAGGTGTTGGCGCGCACGGAGGCGGGCGAATGCGCGGTGACGTCGTGGTATCGGCGCGCGACGGGAGCGCTGTCGGCCATTGGACAGGATTATCGCGCCATGGTCGATCGGTACCCGCGAATGGGTAGTGCACTACCGTGTTGGGCCGCGAAATCCCATCGGAACTCTGTGTTGGGCAGGCGAAGACGGTGTCGGCATCCCTGTTGCAGTAGACGGTAGGCATGATGATTCGCACGATCACGACGTCCTTCGACCTGTGGAGCACCGAGCAGCTCCTGCTGGTCTATCAGCGGTACTACGGCAAGCTGGACACCCAGGCGCGTCGAAGGATCATCGAGACCGCGCGCCTCAACGGGTGGGATCGTGTCTGGCGCGACGGCGTCGAGCTGCTCGCAGCGTAGGTCTGATTCATAGGCTCGCCTCGGACGGCGGGGCCCCAGCCCCCCGCAATCCGATGGCGATGGCCGCACTGCGGATCAGAATCGGTAGGGTGGCCGAAACACACCGCGCTCGGTGACGATCGCGGTGATGAGCTCGGCCGGTGTCACGTCGAACGCCGGGTTGTAGACCGGCGATGCGTCCGGCGCCGTCTGCTGCGGCCCCACGCGCCTTACTTCGCCCGCGTCACGTTCCTCGATGACGATTTCACGGCCCGACGCGATCGCGGGATCGATCGTAGAAAACGGCGCCGCGACGTAGAACGGTAGGCCATGGTGCTTGGCCAGCACCGCCAGCGCGTAGGTGCCGATCTTGTTCGCGGTGTCGCCGTTCGCCGCGATGCGATCGGCGCCGGTCACGACCAGGTCGACGTCCCCTCGCGCCATCACCGACGCGGCGACCACGTCCGCGATGAGCCGGTGCGGGATCCCCTCACGCACGCACTCCCACGCCGTCAGCCGCGAGCCCTGCATCACCGGCCGCGTCTCGTCCACCCAGAGCAGCGCGACCTTCCCCTGCGCGTGCGCCGAGCGCACGATGCCCAGCGCGGTGCCGTATCCCGCCGTCGCGAGCGCGCCCGCGTTGCAATGCGTGAGGATGCGCGCGTGCGAGGGCACGAGCGCGGCGCCGTGGTCGCCGAGGGCGCGGTTGGCCGCGAGGTCTTCGGCGAGAATCGCTTCGGCCTCGGCCGTCACTCGGGCCCGCACCTCGGCCACCGACCGGCCGGCGGACGCGGCGGCGACGGCACGCATCCGCTCGAGAGCCCAGAACAGGTTCACGGCAGTCGGTCGCGTGGCGCCCAGGCCCTTGATGGCCGTTTCAAGGTCCGCGAGCAACGCTTCGCCCGTCGGCGCCGCGCTCTGGCGCGCGGCGAGCGCCACCCCGAACGCCGCGGCCACGCCGATGGCCGGCGCGCCGCGCACGACGAGCGCGCGGATCGCCTCCGCCACGTCTTCCCAGCGGCCGTACTCGCGCTCGAGCTCGCGCCCCGGCAGCAGCGTCTGATCGAGCAGGACGAGCCGCTCGCCCGTCCAGCGCACAGGAGCGATCGGGCCGGTCACAGGTCGGTCTGGCCCCGCGTCCACCACCGTGCCGCGCGGCGCAGCCACTCGTCGAGGTCGACGTTCATCTTGAAGTTGTGGGCCTTGCCGTCGCGCTCGACGCGCCCGTCCAGGCTGAAGCCCTCGGGTCGCGTCTGGCCATTGAGCCAGGCGCCGCCCGCGTAGCCTTCCCGACCAAAGAGCCGGCCACCGAGGCGGAAGCCGTTGAGCCCGAGCTTGAGGTCGATGTCGAGCGAGCTGTCGGTTTGCATCCCCTCGGACTTTGGGCTCTCCACCTGGGACTCATCCGGCATGAGCCGCTTGTGATCGGCGCCGGCCTGGCCGGCGGCCAGCAGCACGGCGAGCAGCGCACCGAAGATCATCATGGTCTTCATCGGCCTCCTCCTTCGAGCCGGCGCCGGATCTCGGCCGGCGTCAGCCCCGTCACGCGCACCAGCTTGTCGCGTCCGCGCTCGCCGTGAACGATGCGGACCGCGCCCGCGGGCAGGTCGAGCGCGGCCGCGAGCAGCGCACCCACCGCCGCATTGGCGCGGCCGTCGACCGGTGGCGCCGTCACGCGGACGGTCAGCGTGCCGTCCTCGCGCCAGTCGCCGATGGCCGCGCGCGCGGCGCGCGGCTGCACACGCACGCGCACCAGCGATCCCTCGTCAGGGCGCGTCCGCATCCGCGTCGTCGGTGGGCAGCTCGCCTCCGAGAATGCGGTGATAGCGATCGAGCACCGAGGTGAACTCCTCGACGAGCTGCCGTCGCATCCGCTTGAGCGCCATGATGTCGGCGCGGATCTTTCCCTCTTCCGCGCGCGCCGCCTCGACCGCCTTCTCGCCGGTCAGCTCCGCCTCGCGCAGGATCAGCTCGGCCTCGCGCCGCGCGTTGTTCTTCATCTCCTCGACGAGCCGCTGCGTCGTGACCAGCGTCTCCTGCAGCGTGCGCTCGCGCTCGGTGACGCCTCGGGCGCGCTCTTCCTGGGCGGCGATCTGCTCCTTGAGCAGCGCGGCTTCCTTCAGCACCGCCTCGTAGTCCTCGGCGACGTCGTCGAGAAACGCGTCGACCTCCTGCGGATCGTAGCCCTTGAACATCTTCGACGAGAACTGCTGCTGGCGAATGTCGTGCGGAGTGATGCGCATCGGGGCCTCCCGCCTACCCGAGGCTGTATGCCAGCTGGTAGAGCGTTTTCACCAGAAATCGTTGCAGGAAGATGATCACGATGATCACGATCATGGGCGAGAAGTCGATCGGCATGTCCGGCAGACGCCGCCGCACGGGTCGGAGCACTGGCTCCGTCGCCCGGTGCAGGAAGCGCACGATCGGGTTGAACGGATCGGGACTGACCCACGACACGATCGCGCGCGCGATGATGATCCAGATGTACGCCCACAGCACGTAGTCGACCACGACAGCGATCGCCTCGATGAGGTTGCCGACGATGAACACTTAGGTCGGCCCGCGCCCGAGCTCGCGCGAGCGCTGCGTGGCACGCTCCACCGCCCGGATGAACGTCGTGCGGGCGCCGCCTTCCTCGAGCGCCGCGATGCCCGCGATGGTGGTGCCGCCGGGTGAGCTGACCATGTCCTTGAGAGCGCCGGGATGCATGCCCGTCTCCGCGAGCAGCTTGGCGGCGCCGAGCACCGTCTGCGTGGCCAGCGTCATCGCCGTCGCGCGGTCGAGACCCATCTTCACGCCGCCGTCGGCGAGAGACTCGATCACCAGCGCGACGTACGCTGGCCCGGAGCCCGAGAGCCCGGTCACCGCGTCCATCTGCTCCTCGCCGAGGACGACCACGCGCCCGACCGCGGCGAAGATTTCCTGCGCCGTGTCCAGATCCTCCTGCGCGAGCCCCGGCGTGCGCGCGATGGCGGTCACGCCCTGCAGCACGAGCGCCGGCGTATTCGGCATGACCCGGATCAGCCGCGTATAGGCACCGAGGACGGACGTGATCGTGGCCGTCGACACGCCGGCGGCGAGCGAGATCAGCAGCGGGCGCTTGCCGAGTGCCGGCATCGTCTCGCGCAGCACCGCCGCCATGATCTGCGGCTTCACGGCGAGGATGACCACGTCGGCGCCGCTCGCCAGCGCGGCGTTGCCGTCGACGCCGCGCAGCCCATATTGATCGGCCAGCGCGCGCACGCGATCGGCGCGCACGTCGGCCACGAGGATCTTGTCGGCGGGCACGAGGTTCGATTCCACGAGGCCTCGGATGAGCGCCTCGCCCATGTTGCCGCCGCCGACGAAGCCGACCGTCTTGCCCTTGACGCTCACGCCGGTCCGCCGTACGGGAACCGTGGCTGCGGCACGTCCGGAAAGCGCGGCGGGCGCGGACCGAAGATCGCGGTGCCGACGCGCACCATCGTCGCGCCCTCCTCGACGGCCACCTCGAAGTCGCCGCTCATGCCCATCGACAGATCCGTCAGGCCGTGCCGCTCCGAGAGCTTGCGCAGCGCGCGGAACCATCCACGCGATTCCTCGGCCCGCTCGACAGCCGGCGGAATCGCCATCAGGCCGCGGACCCGGAGCCCGGCGAGCGCGTTCAGGGCCTCGACGGCGGTCTCGATCGCATCCGGCGGCCAGCCGCCCTTCGACGGCTCGGCGGCCACGTTGACCTGCACGAGTGCATCCACCGGCTTGCCGCGGGCACGGGCCCGGCGATCGAGCTCGCGCGCCAGATCGATGCGATCGACCGAGTGCACCACGTCGAACAGCTCGAGCGCGTCGCGCACCTTGTTCGTCTGCAGATGACCCACCAGGTGCCACGCCGCCGTGCGCCCGACCTCGGCGACCTTGCCGCGTGCTTCCTGCACGCGGTTTTCGCCGAGCGCCGTCAGTCCCGCCGCCACCGCCGCGCGGATGCGGGCGACGTCGACGGTCTTCGACACGCCGACGAGCAGGACGTCCTCGGGGCGCCGGCCCGCCCGCTCGGCGGCACGCGCGATGCGCTCGCGCACGCGCTCCAGATTGATGCGGATATCCTGCTGCATAGCCAGCACCGGGGATTCTAGCACGCGCTTCTGGAGTCCTCGGGGGCACGCCGGCCCTGAGCGAGCTCACGCTGAAGCCCCGTCGCGACGTTCCCGCAGGAACGTCGCGCTAGGGGATCGCAGCCACCGTGACGAGGCGGCCGCGGTTGCCCTTGCGGTACGAGTACAGCAGGTCGGGATGGCAGGCCGTGCACAGCCGCGGGTTCTCGATGCGTCGCGGATCGACACCCGCCTCGGCCAGCAGCTCCTCGTTCGCCGTCCAGAGATCGAGCATCGCGCGTCCGTTGGACGTGGGGCGCGCCCAGCGCTCCCAACGCTCCTCGCCGAACGCGCGCGTGAACTCTCCAGTGACCGGCTCGCCGACCTCGTAGCAGCACGGCCCGATGGACGGCGCGATCGCCACGCGCAGCCGCGCGGGCCGCGCACCGAGCGCCGTCGCCGCGTCCAGCGCGGCCTGCTGCGCGCGCTTGGCCGTTCCGCGCCAGCCGACGTGGGCGAGCGCCAGCGCGCCGGCCTCGGCGTCCCACAGCGTGACGGCGAGGCAGTCGGCGGTGAAGATCGCCAGCGGCACGCCGGGCGCGGCGGTGGAGAGCACGTCGACCGCGCCGGCCACGCCGCCGCGCGTGATGGCGTGCGCCACGTCGGCGCCGTGCACCTGGCGCGCGTACGCGACGCGACCGAGATCGAGGCCGGCCGCCGCCAGCGTCTCGCGCGCTTCGGGCGTAAAGGGCGACGTGGGCTGCGACGGTGACGTCACGCCGGGGCAGTGACGGGTCGTGCTCGCGTGCGGCAGTCCCGCGGTGCTCAGCGTCGGGAACGTGAAGTAGCGCGGCGGCGCACCGTGCGGCGTGAGCGACGTCATGAACGCATCATGACACGACGAGCAGGTGGCCGAGGAGCGCCACGGCTTCGCCGGGGCGTGACGAGCGTTGGGGGGTGTGGGGGGCCATGTCGGGGCCCCCCACGTTCAATCAATCAGCGCTTCGTCGAAGGAACGTCGGGACGTCGTAGTCGTGCTCCTGATCGAGCGGGCCGACCTCACCCTCGGCGCGCGCCTCACCGAAGCGCCGACGCCACGACGGCGGCGTGCCGGTCGCCGACGTACCGCCGGTCGAGCGCGCCGCGCGCGGCAGATCGACCACCTTGCTGGCCGGCTCCAGCTGCGATTTGCGTTCCGTGAAGCCCGTGGCGATGACGGTCATCCGGACCTCGTCTTCGAGGGTCGGGTCGAGCACGGCACCGAAGATGATGTTGGCCTCCTCGTGCGCCGCTTCCTGCACGATGCGCGCGCCCTCCTCGACCTCGTGGATCGAGAGATCGCGCCCACCGGTGAAGTTGATCAGGATGCCCTTCGCGCCCTCGATCGACGTCTCGTCGAGCAGCGGGCTCGCCACCGCCTTTTGCGCGGCGTCGAGCGCCCGGTTGGCGCCGCGACCGACGCCGGTGCCCATCATGGCCATCCCCATGCCCGACATGATCGTGCGCACGTCGGCGAAATCCAGATTCACCAGCCCGGGAACGAGGATGAGGTCGGAGATGCCCTGCACCGCCTGCTGGAGCACGGTATCGGCGACGCGGAAAGCCTCGAGCAGCGGCGTGCCGCGATCGACGACGGAGAGCAGGCGCTGGTTTGGAATCGTGATCAGCGTGTCGACGACCGTGCGAAGCGCGTCGAGGCCCGCCTCGGCCTGCAGCATGCGCTTGCGGCCCTCGAACGTGAACGGCTTCGTGACGACCGCGATTGTGAGAATGCCCAGGTCGCGCGCGAGCGATGCCACCACCGGCGCCGACCCGGTGCCCGTGCCGCCGCCGAGACCGGCGGTGATGAAGACCATGTCGGCGCCCTCGATCAGGCGCGTGATGGTCTCCGGATCTTCGAGCGCAGCGTTGCGTCCGACGTCGGGATTGGAGCCCGCGCCCAGACCCTGCGTCAGCTTGGCGCCGAGCTGTATCCTGACCGGCGCCGGCGAGTCGCGCAGCGCCTGCATATCCGTATTGGCCACGATGAATTCGACACCGGTGAACTGCGCCGCCATCATCCGGCTCACCGCGTTGCCGCCACCGCCGCCGAGTCCGATGACCTTGATCTTTGCCGCCTGCGGCGCGTCGTCCAGCTCGAAGAGCGGGCGCCGTGCGCGATCTCGCTCCATCCGGTCCTCCTTGTGCGCGCGGGCTCCCGCCCGCGGCGGTCGTAACCCTTCTGTTCCGATGCTCGCCGCGACAAACAGTGGCGGCTGCTCGCTGCCACGAGACCGGCCCCCGTTAGAGGACTTCACTCAGCCATCCAAGTAAGCGCCGGCCCCAGCGGCCGAAATTCGCGCCCGGTGTCTCCGTCCACGTGCTCATCGGCCGCTGCCGACGGGCTCCGTAGACCGCGAGGCCCACCGCGGTCGCATACATCGGGCTCTTTACCACCTGCGCGAGGCCGCCGACATCGCCGGGGATGCCGCGGCGTACGGGCTGGTCGAACACAGACTCGGCCAGCTCCGGGACACCCTGCATGATCGAGCTGCCGCCGGTGACGACCACGCCGGCCGTCGCCGCGTCCTGAAATCCGGCGCGCGAGAGCTCGCGCGCCACCAGCGTGAAGATCTCCTCCACGCGCGGCTGGATGATCTCCGACAGCACTTGCCGCGAGAGCTGGCGCGGCTTGCGCCCACCGACCGACGGCACGTCGACCGTCTCCTCGGCGGGCACGAGCGCGGTCAGCGCGCACCCGTAGCGCTTCTTGAGCGCCTCCGCGTCGGCCATCGGCGTGCGCAGGCCGACCGCGATGTCGTTGCTGATGTGGTCGCCTCCCAGCGGCAGGATCGCCGTGTGCCACACGGCGCCGTCCCGCAGCAGGGCGAGGTCGGTCGTGCCGCCGCCGATGTCGATGACGAGCACGCCGAGCTCTTTCTCATCGGGATAGAGCACCGCCTCCGCGGAGGCGATCGGCTCCAGGACGACGTCTTGCACGGTCAGCCCCGCGCGGTTCACCGAGCGGATCACGTTCTGCACGGAGCTGATGGCCGCCGTCACGACGTGCACCTCGACCTCGAGCCGTACGCCGGACATGCCGAGCGGCTCGCGCACGCCGTCGGCGCCGTCGATGGCGAACGCCTGCGGCAGCACGTGCAGGATCTCGCGATCCTGCGAGATGTTGATCGCGCGCGCGGCGTCCACCGCGCGATCGACGTCGGCCTGGCTGACCTCGCGATCCTTGCCCGACACGGCGACGACGCCGCGGCTGTTGACGGAGCGAATGTGTCCGCCCGCCACGCCGGCGTACACCGCCGACACCTCGATGTCCGCCATCTTCTCGGCTTCGCCGACCGCCTGGCGGATCGCCTCGACGGTCGAGTCGATGTTGACGACCACGCCGCGGCGCAGGCCACGCGACGGCGCGGCGCCCATGCCGATGACGTCCAGGCCGCCGCCCGTGCGCGGTACGGCGACGACGGCGCAGACCTTCGTGGTGCCGACGTCGAGACCGACGATCACCTCCGGCGCCCGCCCGCGCCTCACCGCGACGCTCCGCGTCGCAGCACGACCTGGTCCTTGAACCGCAGATCCACGCCGCTCACGTCCTGCGTCGCCACCTGCGCCAGCACCCCCTCGAGCCGCGCGAGCCGCTCGTCCCAGTCCTCGGCGCCGAGACGGACCTCGACGCCGTCGACCGTATAGAGGACGGGCCCCTCGGATCGGCTCATGTCGATCTCGGAAATCTCTGTGGCCAGCGTGGTCCCCGAGCGCAGCAGCGCGCGGATGAGCGCGACGGCCGCGCGCGCCTTCGGCCCCGGCGCGGTGCGCATCGACGCCAGCTCGTCTTCGGTGAGGCCGCTGATCACCGGAGCGCCCGGCGAGACCGCGCGCCGCTCCTCACCGAGCACATGACCGTCTTCGTCCATCCAGTGCAGCCGGGCGGCGTGAACGAGCGTGAACGGCCGGCGCTCCTCCACGACGATCGTCACGCGGTTGGGCAGCTCGCGGACCACATCCGCCCGCCGGATCTCGGGCAGCGCGGCCACGCGCGCGGCCACGGCGCTGCCGTCGAGCGTCCACAGATTCGCGCCGGGGACGATGGCCGCGGCGGCGAGGATGCGTGGCACCGGCACGCGCGACGCGCCGTGCACCTCCACCACGGCGATGGCGAATCGGGGCGACGTGGTCACCCAGCGGGCACACGCCAGCCCCACACCGGCGCCGGCGATAACGCACAGGACAACGAACGCCCGCCGGGTGAGCCGCGCCAGCGACCGGGCGCGCCGCCGCTTGCCGTTTACCCGCTGTCGCGCGACGAGCGGCGTGCGCTCGCCGAGGTCGGCGAGAGAGCCGGCGCCCCGCGGAGAGAGCAGGCCCCTACTCACCGAGGATGCGGATCTCGGTCTCGAGCGTGATCCCAAAATGTCCGTGAACGCGCTCGCGGGTGAGCTCCATGAGGCTCAGGATGTCCGCGGCACCCGCGCCGCCGCGGTTGACGATGAAGTTGGTGTGCTTGGACGAGATCTCGGCGCCATTGAGGCGCTTGCCGCGCAGGCCGGCCTTCTCGATCAGGCGCGACGCCAGGTCGCCGGCGGGGTTCTTCCACACGAAGCCGGCGGAGGCCAGCGCGAGGGGCTGCGTCGACTTCTTCTGCTTCAGACGCGCGCGGATGTCTTTCTGGATCTCGGGCAGCGGGCGGCGCTGCAGCTGCAAGCGGCAGCCGATGAGCACGGCGTCCGGCGGCAGGTGGAACGCGCGATAGCCGAACGCGCCGGACGGCTTGAACTCGCCGAGAGTGCCGTCGGGATGCAGATAGTACACGGCGCTCACGAAGTCGCCGATGCCGCCGTCGGCGGTGTGGGCGTTCATGGCGAGCGCGCCGCCGATCGTGGCCGGAATGCCCACGAGGCTTTCGATGCCGCCGAGATTGAGCGCGGCCGCCTCGCGGATCAGCGCCGACAGGGAGACGCCGGCGCCGGCCAGCGCTTCCTCGCCGTGGAACTCGGCGCGCCCAAGACAGCCCTCGAGCTTCAGCACGACGCCGCGCACGCCGCGGTCGCGCACGAGCAGGCTGTTGCCGCCGCCGACGACGGCGACCGGCAGCTGCTCGCGGTCGGCGAACATCAGGGCGTGCCGGATGTCCTCGACGTCCTGCGGCACGATGAAGATGTCCGCGGGACCGCCGATGCGCAGCGAGGTGTGGAAGCTCAGCGGCTCTTTGAACCGCACTTCCCCTCGGATCTCTCCTAACATTGAAGCCTCCGTTCCTGCGAACCGGTTTCGAGTCGATGAAGGATCGCGGGTCCGAGCTGGCTCACGTCGCCGGCGCCGAGCGTCAGGACCATGTCGCCGGGACGCGAAATCCGACTGACGTGCTCGACGACGCGCGCGCGCTCGCCGCCGAGATACGTCACGTTGCGATGGCCATGGGCGCGAATGCCCTCGGCGAGGTCGGCGGCGCTCACACCGTCGATCGGCGTCTCGCCGGCGCCGTAGATGTCCATCACGATCAGCACGTCCGCCTGGTTGAAGGCGGTGAGGAACTCGTCGAACAGGTGCTGCGTGCGCGTGTAGCGGTGCGGCTGGAAGATCGTGACGATCCGGCTGTCGAACCCGGCCTTGGCGGCGGCGAGAGTCGCGCGGATCTCCACGGGGTGGTGGCCGTAGTCGTCGACGACGGTGACGCCGCCGACGACGCCCCGCACCTGGAACCGGCGCTGCACGCCGGCGAAGGCGGCCAGCGCCTTCTGGATGGTCACGAATGGAATCTCGAGATCGAGGCCGACAGCGATGGCCGCCAGCGCGTTGAGCACGTTGTGGCGGCCGGGAATCGCGAGGGTGCATTCGCCGAGCAGCGCGCCGCGAGCGTAGACGTCGAAGCGGCTCGTCAGGCCGCTGAGCCGCACGCGGCGCGCAACGAGGTCGGCGCTCGACTCCAGCCCATAGGTCACCACGCGCTTCTCGACGCGCGGGATGAGCCGCTGGATGTTGGGCTCGTCGAGACAGAGCACCGCCGCGCCGTAGAACGGCACCTTGGCCACGAACGCCGTGAAGGCGTCCTGAATCGCCTCGAGCGTGCCGTAGTGATCGAGGTGCTCGGCATCGATCGTCGTCACCACGGCGATGGTCGGCGCGAGCGTGAGGAACGAGCCGTCCGACTCGTCGGCCTCGGCCACGAGGAAGTCGCCCTGCCCGAGCCGCACGTTGCTGCCCAGGCTCGTGACCCGGCCGCCGACGATGATCGTCGGATCGTAACGGCCTTCCGCGAGGACGGCGCCGATCATGGACGTCGTCGTCGTCTTGCCGTGGGTGCCGGCGACCGCGATGCCGTACTTCAGCCGCATCAGCTCGGCAAGCATCTCGGCCCGCGGGATCACCGGGATGGCGCGCTGCCGCGCGGTGCGCAGCTCGACGTTGTCGCGCGACACCGCGGACGAGTAGACGACGACGTGCGCGCCCTCGACGTGCGCTCCGTCGTGGCCGGTGAAGACCTTGGCGCCCAGCTGCTCGAGCCGCTCGACGGCGTCGTTCCGCCGCAGATCGGAGCCGGTGACACGGTAGCCGAGGTTCAGCAGGATTTCCGCGATCCCCGACATGCCGGCGCCGCCGATGCCGACGAAATGCATCTGCTGGTAGCGCTTAAACATGGGCGTGCTGGCTGATGTTGAGCAGCATGCCCGTCGCGAGCATCGTCATGAGCAGTGCCGAGCCGCCGAACGAGATGAACGGCAGCGGCAGGCCCTTGGTCGGCAGGAGCCCGGTGACGACGCCCAGGTTCACGAGCGTTTGTGTGGCGAGCAGCACGGTGATGCCGAGTGCCAGATACGCGCCGAATGCGTCGGGCGCGCGCAGCCCCACGCGCAGTCCGCGCCAGATCAGCACCGCGAACAGCGTCACGATGGTGATGGCCCCCAGCAGCCCGAGCTCTTCACCGACGATCGCGAAGATGAAGTCGGTGTGCGACTCCGGCAGATAGAACAGCTTCTGCCGGCTTGCGCCGATGCCCTGCCCCAGCACGCCGCCGTTGCCGAGCGCCAACCACGACTGGATGATCTGAAAGCCGCTGCCGCGGGGGTCGCCCCAGGGATCGAGGAACGCCGTGATCCGGCGCATGCGATACGGCGCCATCCAGATGGCCAGCACGATCAGCGGCAGCGCGGGCGCCGCCACCCAGGCGAGGTGCTTGATCGGGCTGCCGGCCAGGTAGAGCAGGCCGAACGTCAGCACGATCAGCGTCATGCAGTTGCCGAGATCCGGCTGCAAGAGCACGAGGCCGGCCATGGCCCCGCCGATGAGCAGCGGCGGCAGCGCGCCGGTGCGGAACGCGCGGAGCTCTCCGCGTCTCTTCGCGAGGAATGCGGCGAGGTAGAGCACGAGCGCGAGCTTCGCCAGCTCGACGGGCTGAAACGAGACGGGACCGAGCCGGATCCAGCGTCGCGTGCCATTGATCGCCTGACCGATCGGCGGCACCAGCACGAGCACGAGCAACACGCTCGCGACGATCAACGCGGGCACCACGGCCTTCTCGAGCCAGCGGTAGTCGCAGCGCAGCGCCACCAGCAGCATGCCGGCGCCGAGCAGTCCCCAGAAGAGCTGCTTCTTGAGGAACAAGTACGGGTCGTGGAATCGATCGGCCGCCACCACCGCGCTCGCGGAGTACACCATCACCACGCCGAACGAGAGCAGCGCCACCGCGGCGCCGAACAGCCAGACGTCGGGCGTGAGTCGCCGCGGCATCAGGCGAGCTCCTCGACGAGCTTCTTGAACACCTCGCCGCGATGCTCGTAGTTGTTGAACATGTCGAACGACGCGCACGCGGGCGAGAGCAGGACGACGTCGCCGGCGCGCGCGGCGGCACGCGCCGACTCGATGGCGCCGGCCAGCGTGTCGGCCGTGGTCACGCCGATGCCGCGCGACGCGAGCGCGGCGGCGATCCGGCCGCCGTCCTCGCCGATCACGACCGCGTGCCCCACGCGGCGGCGGGCCGCGTCCGCGAGCGGCGTGAAGTCCTGGCCCTTGCCCTTGCCGCCCGCGATCAGGACGACGCGCTCGCTGAAGGACTCGAGCGCCTTGATCGTCGAGGCGACGTTGGTGCCCTTCGAGTCGTTGTAGAACTGCACGCCGGCGATGTCGCGCACGAACTCGATGCGATGCGCGACGGCGCGAAACCGGCCGATGGCCCGGCGGATGGCGTCGATGCCGATGCCCGTCCACAGCGCACAGGCGGTCGCGGCCAGGACGTTTTCGACGTTGTGGGCGCCACGGAGCTGGATCTCGGGCAGGGGGCAGATGCGATCGACGTGACCGTTCAGGCGAGCCACCACCCAGCCGTCCTGCACGAAGACGCCGTGGTCCAGGACGCGCTGGCGGCTGAACCACAGCACGCGCGCCCGCGTGCGATCCGCCAGCGCGCGTGTGGCCTCGTCGTCGGCGTTGAGCACGGCGCAGTCGTGGGCCGTCTGGTTCATGAAGATCCGCGCCTTGGCGTCCACGTACCCGGCGAACGTGTGGTGCCGATCGAGATGATCGGGGGTGATGTTGAGTACGGCCGCGACGCGCGGCTGGAACGCCGCGATCGTCTCGAGCTGGAACGAGGAGACCTCGGCCACCACCAGGCCCGCCGCGGGGAAATCCAGCGCACGCTCGGCGAGCGGCGTGCCGATGTTGCCGCCGACGAAGACCGCGCGCGGCTGCTCGGCGAGCAGCGCGCCGGTGAGCGCCGTGGTCGTGGTCTTGCCGTTCGTGCCGGTGATGGCGATCGTCTCGGCCTCCATCGCGCTCCACCCCAGCTCGAGCTCTCCGATCACCGGAACGAACCGCGCGCGCGCCGGCGCGAGCTGCTCGCCGTCGATGGGAACGCCCGGGCTGACGACGACGAGGTCGGCGCCGTCGACGGCCGCGCGGCCGTCGACGAGTCGCACGCCCTCGCCCTGGAGCGCGAGCGCCTCGGGCCCAAGCGAGGCCACCGCGCGGGCATCGGTGCCGCAGACGTCGGCGCCCGCCGCCACCAGCAGGCGCGCAGCGGCGATGCCGCTCTTGGCGAGGCCGACCACCGTCACGCGGCGGCCTGCGAGCGTCGCCAGGTACGCGCGGCCTCTCGTTGCCACGTCCACCTCCTGCGCCAGCGGCGTCATGCGGTCGCCTCGTGACCTCTTACGGCTCGCACTCTCAGCTCCATTACAGGCTCGCCTCGCCTTCGGCTGCGGCTCGCACTCTCAGCTCCATTACAGGCTCGCCTCGCCTTCGGCTGCGGCTCGCACTCTCAGCTC
>Ga0081539_10000591_pt1 | contig 74056 bp, 58 predicted proteins | sample TabmetS4T2R2_FD_71023 | JGI IMG/M metagenome (GOLD analysis project Ga0081539, IMG submission 71023) | Tabebuia heterophylla rhizosphere microbial communities from the University of Puerto Rico - S4T2R2 | ecosystem: Host-associated > Plants > Roots > Rhizosphere ...
GGCGCTGGCGCCGCGGCCGCCGTGGGCGCGGCGGGCGCGGCGGTGGGTCGTCGAGCGCACCTTCGCCTGGCTGGGGCGCTAGGCGAAGAATGAGCAAAGACTAGGCGTAGCTGGCCCGAGATGAGCGCGGCGTTCATCTACGCAGCCATGGTTCGATTGCTGCGCCGGCGGCTGCCGCGCAGGGCGGCACAGATTGGCGGAAGGGGGCTTCTCTGACTCCCTCTAAATGACGCGCTGAAATTCTAGCTTGAAAGATAACGAGACCTTTGAGCGTGCTGGCAGCACGCTCGGCGGGCGCGCGCGCCCGCGCTCCCAGCATAAGGGCCTCGGTTACGTCATGTGCAAATCGCTCTGGCTCCCTATCGGACTCTGGTTTTGACCTTTCGCGCGCGTTCCACTTAAATTCTCTGCGGAGGTTTCGTCAAAGGTTTTGTTCGCCCGTCTGATACACGCGCACGAGCGCCGGATCGCGCGCCGCGACAACAACCGGCGGGTGCGCCCGTTCGAATGGGGCGCGGACTACGCGGTCGCGCACGCGAACGGCGACGACCCGCGCCTGCTCGTCAGCGCCCATAGCGAGCGCGCGCTCGCCCACAGCGACGACTTCTACGCGCTCGCGCCTGTCCGTGATTATCAACTCGCGGGCGACCTGCTCACGTGGACGAGCACAGTCCACACACCCGCGCCGGAGAACAACACAGTGCGCGCGCGCTTCTTCCCGCCGGCTGGCAAACGGCAGGCGCACGACACGGGCGCGCGCCGTGCCGTCGTGCTGTTGCCGCACTGGAATGCGCAGCCCGAAAGTCACGCGGAGTTGGGCCGCATCTTCGCCCGCTTAGGGATCGCCGCCCTGCGTGTCTCGCTGCCCTATCATGACGAGCGCCGCCCGGCGGATTTGGAGCGCGCCGATTTTCTCGTCTCCCCGAACGTCGGGCGCACGCTCCAGTCCATGCGCCAAGCCGTCGTGGACACGCGCGCTGCCGTCCGCTGGCTGCGTGCGCAAGGCTACGAGCGCGTCGGCATCATGGGCACGAGCATCGGCTCGTGCGTCGCCTTCCTCACCTTCGTCCACGAGCCGCTGCTCGCGGCCGGCGTCTTCAACCACGCTTCCGGCTACGTCGCCGACGTGGTCTGGCGCGGACTCTCCACCGAGCACGTCCGCGCCGGCTTCGGCGACCGACTCACGCTCGCGGAGCTACGCCGCCACTGGCTGCCCATCAGCCCGCTTGCGTACACCGCGAAACTCGCCGCGCAGCCCGCGCGCCCGATGCGCTTCATCTGTGCCCGCTACGATCTGACCTTCCCCATAGACCTCTCGCGCGATCTCGTCAACGGCGTCCGCGCGACCGGCCACCCACTCGACGTGCAGTGGCTTCCCTGCGGCCACTACACACTCGGCCACGCGCCGTGGAAGTACGTTGACGGGTGGAAGATCGTCACCTTCCTACGCAAGCACCTGTAAGAGCCGAGGCTGATATGACTTTACTGATTATCCGCCGGGCTGAACTGGTATGTGCAGATGTTCCAAAAACTATAAGCCGCGTCGCGCCGGCAAATCATCTGTCGAGTAAGTGCGTGAGCGCCTGCTGCTCATCTTCGGTGAGGTAGGAGAAGGCGAGGCTGAAGCCGGTGGCGGGGTCAACTGAGGCGACCTGCCCGCGCAGGCGCAGCCACTTGCCGGTGGGCAGCTTGATGGCGAAGAGGATGAACTCGCCCACCTCCGCTTTGCCCGTCGTGTCTATGAAGCAGCCGCCGAGGCTCAGGTCGCTGACGCGCGCCTCGTGGCGGCCCGAAAGTCCTTCCCAGTAAGCCTCAATCGAGACGGCACGGCGCGGGTCTTCTCTGCGTTCGTCGGGCATTGTCTGCTACAACCTCCGCGCGCGACCTTTGCGCGCAAGCGATCAGCCGATGGCGTCCAGGAGCATCTCCTCGATGCGGGCGGCGATGTCGCGCGCGCGTGCGAGCAGATCACCGGCGCGGGCGCGGTGTTCGTCCACGAACTCTTCGTCCTCGATCTCGGCGGTGTTGACGAGCACGTTGTAGCGCGCGGCCGTCGCGGCGGCGAGTGCGAGTTGTGCGCCCGACGCGGCGTCCGAGAGCCACGCCGGCTCGCTCAACTCCGCGAGCGTTTCCAACAACTCGCCCGCCTGCACGGCCAGGCTCGCCACTTCGAGCGGCACGATGGCCGCTCCCTTCAAAGCCTCTTCGACGGCGTGGGCGCGCGCCCGTCGTTCGTCTTCGCTCGCGCGCGGCAGGCGGCGCGCGGCGAGCACGCGCGCGAACGCGGCGGCGTCTTCGGCCACCGCCTCGGTCAGGCGCGCGTGCAGCGCGGTCAACGTCTGCAAAGTCTCGCCCGCTTCCTGCTCCGCCCCCTGCCCGCGCCGCGCGAGCAGCCGCGCGCACGTCTCGCCGAGCGCCGCCGCCAGCGCGCCCGCCTGTGCCGCCGCCGCGCCGCCGCCGGAGGAGGCAGCAGGCGGTAGGCGGTGGGCGGTAGGCAGTTCCGTCGAATCTGTTGCCGGCTGATTGCTGGCGGCTGGCGCTTCACCGGCCGTTCCACGCTGACCGCCTAAAGCCGACGGCCCGCTGCTCAGAGATGATGGCCGGCCCTCTCCGGTTCTCTGCTCACTGCCTACTGCCTTCTGCCTACTGCCTACCGCTTGAGCGATCCGGTTTTCGAGCACGAGTTCGGGCGCGAAGTTTTCGATCTGTAGGAAGTATTCGGCGCTGCGGTCGAGCGCGGCCTGCGGGATGAGACCGACGATCTCGCTGCCGGCTATCTGGACGCCCCAGCGCGCCGCCTCGCGGCGCACGGCCTCGAACGCCTGGTGCAGCGCCGTCTGCTCGAAGCGCACGAGGTTCATCGAGACCTGCGTCAGCCCGCGCTCCGGTAGCGCGAAGCCGAGCGCCTTCAGGTAGCGCAGGCCGCCGTCGCGCCCGCGCACCGCCCGCGCGATGCGGCGCGCGACGCTAACGTCCTGCGTGTGCAGGTTGACGTTGTAGGCGACGAGGAACGGGCGCGCGCCGACGACGATTGCGCCCGCCGTCTCGTGCACGCGCGCCGCGCCCACGTCCGGCGCGCGCGCGGGGTCGGAGGCGATCTCGGCGCGCAACTGCTCGAAGCCCTTGCGCCGCACGTCTTCGAGGTTGACGCGGTCGGGTCTGAGCGCCGCCGCTTCGTAGAAATAGACCGGCACGTCAAGCTCGCGCGCGATGCGCTCGCCCGCCTCGTGCGCCAGGCGCACACAGTCTTCGAGCGTCACGCCGCGCACGGGCACAAACGGCAGCACGTCGAGTGCGCCCACGCGCGGGTGCGCGCCCGCGTGCTGGCGCAGGTCGATCAACTCCGTCGCCAGCGCCGCCGCGCGCACCGCCGCCTCGACGGCCGCCTCGGGCCGCGCGACGAACGTGATGACCGTGCGGTTGTGATCCGCGTCGCTGTGCGTGTCGAGCACGAGCGCGCCCGCGACCGACTCGATCTCGGCGACGAGTTGCGCGACGACTTCGGGCCGCCGCCCCTCGCTGAAGTTCGGCACACACTCGACGATGCGCGTCCAGTCTGTCACGTCCGTCATCACCACCGGCTGCGAGTTTAGAGCGGGCGCGCGGCCGGGGAAAGCCTTTTTCGCGCGGTCAGATGAACTTGATGCGGCGCGCGCCGAAGACGACCATGCGCAGGAGCATCACGCCGCCGCGCCAGCGCGGGATTTTGGTAGTGCCGTAGGTGCGCGCCCGGTGGCGGACGGGCACGTCCATGATCTTCAGGTTCAGCTTGGTCGCGCCGAACAGCAGGTCGAATTCGCCGAACGGATCGAAGTCGCCGAAGTAGGCGCGGCCGGCGGCGATGCGGTCGTAGTCCGTCTTCCAGAGCACCTTCGTGCCGCAGAGCGTGTCCTTGAACGGCTGATCGAGCAGCCACGAGAAGGCGAGGCCGAAGAATTTGTTGCCGACCAGATTGAAGAAGCGCATCGCCTCGTCCTCCATCGGATAGACGAGGCGCGAGGGGTTGGCGAAATCGGCCTTGCCGGACGTGAGCACGGCGAGGAAGCGCGGCATGTCTTCGGGCGGCACGGTCAGATCGGCGTCGAAGATCATCAGCACGTCGCCGCCCGCCTCCGCGAAGCCGAGGCGCACGGCGTCGATCTTGCCCCTGCCCTTCTGCTTCAGCAGCTTGCAGCGCCGCGCAGGGTAGCGCGCGATCTCCTGCGCGATGGTCTCGTAAGTGCCGTCGGTCGAGCCGCCTTCGACGAAGACCATCTCCGTGCCCGCGCCCATCTCCGGCATGCGCGCGAAGATGTCCGCGATGTTGCCGGCCTCGTCGCGCGCCGGGATGATGACGGAGACGAGCGGCGCAGGGACGGCGGCCTCCGTCTGTACAGGCCGCGCCACGATGAAGTGGGTCAGCGCCAGCAGGTTGAAGGGCCAGAAGCGGACGAGGTAGCGATTGGCGAAAGTCGAGAGCGGCGGGAGCGGCAGCGGCAGCAGCATCTCCGGGCGGTGGCGTATGACCTCGAAGTCCGCGAGCGCGAGCAGCGCCGTCACGTCTTCCAGCGTAAGCCAGTTCTGCGTCAGGTTGGGGCGCGCCAGACCCAGCGCGCGCGCCGCCTCAAGTGGCCACTCCCACAGGTGACTCTGAAAGTTGATGACCAGGCGCGTCTCCGGCGTCGCCAGCCGCGCGAGTTGCTGGAAGACCTGCTGCACGTCCCACACGTCGTTCACCACGTCGGAGAGGATGATGACATCGAACGGCTCGTCGAGGGCGAGCGTGTGCGCGTCCGCCTCGATGAAGCGCAAGTGCGGATACTTGCGCCGCGCGCGCTCAAGCATCGCGGGCGAGAAGTCCACGCCCACGCCCGTCGCGGGCGCAAGCGCCGCCAGCAAATCCCCTTCGGCGCAGCCGACCTCCAGCACGCGCGCGCCCGCCGGCACGAAGAACTGATAAACTTTTGCGAGCCGCCGCCGGTACGCGCCGCCCCAGCCCGTGCGCTCGTCCATCCAGCGCGCGACCCTGTCCCAATGCGCCCGCCGCTCGCGCTCGTAACGCAGGTAGCCCGCGTCCGCGCGCCCGAACTCGGCCGGCGCGGCCGCCAGACCCGGCGTAACCATCTCTAACTGATCGATCCTTTCCGCCTTCATCTCACCCGTGCCGGTCAAATCAGTCTCGCGCAATATAGTCAGCAACCGTCGTTCAGGCAAGCCGGCTGACGAGCGCGCGGTTGCTTGACGCTTCTCGGCGCGGGCGGCTAGACTGCGGACTCTCTCAGCGGGCGGGCACGGCTCAAGCCCCGATAGCTCTGCCATACTTTTCGTCATTACGTTCGCTTTCTAATCATTGCCCTCAAAGCTGTAGATGTCTGGTGGCACGAGAGAACTGGTGTTGGGCGGCGCGGGCTTGATCGGATCGAGCCTCAGCGCGTGTTTGCGCGCGCGCGGGCACGAGGTCGTCGCGCTCGATCTTAAAGCGGGCTGCGACCTGCGGCGCGTGGACGACGCGCCGTTTCTGGCATGTGACCGCGTCTGGTTTCTGGCGTGGGACACGGGCGGCGCGAAGTACATCGGGGCGGCGGAGAGCCAGCACGAGCAGTACAAGCACAACTGCGAGTTGTCGGCGCGCGTCTTCGACGCGCTCGCGCGCACCGGCAAGCCGTTCCTGTTCACGACCTCGCAGCTCGCGGGGCGGGCGGACGCCTACGGGCTGACCAAGCTGCTCGCGGAAACCTGGGCGCGTCAACTCGGCGGCAAGCTCGCGCGCCTCTGGAACACATACGGCTGGGAGCATTACGACGTGCGCAGCCACGTCATCACCGACATGGTACTGGCAGGTCTTAAGCGCGGACGCGTCGAGTGTCTGACGGACGGGGCGGAGCGCCGCCGCTTCGTTTACAAAGACGACTGCGCGGCGGCGCTCGTCGCGCTCTTCGACGGGCCGGTGCGGGAAGCAGACATCGCCGGCCCCGAATGGCTGACGATCAGACAGGTGGCCGAAGAGATCGCGCGGCAGTTGGGCGTCGAGCCGCAGTTCGGCACGGCGCGGGGCGTGGAAGTGATCGTCGATCCCGTAAACCTGTTGCCGGGCTGGCGGCCGACCGTCTCCCTGCGCGAAGGCATCGGCCGCGTCATCGCGGAGGCGCGCGCGCATTTGACTCGCGCGCGGGCAGGCAACCAGATCGTTTAAGCAGAGCGATGAACGAGACGAGCAGTAAAGATTTTTGGGGCGCGCGGCGCGTCTGCGTGACGGGCGGGGCGGGCTTCCTCGGCTCATACGTCGTCGAGCGCCTGCGGGCGCTGGGCTGCCGGGACATCTTCGTGCCGCGCTCGGCCGAGTTCGATCTGCGCCACGAGAGCGCGATCCGGCGGCTCTACGACGCGGCGCGGCCCGACGTGGTGATCCACCTGGCGGCGGTCGTCGGCGGCATCGGCGCGAACCGCGCGAATCCGGGCCGCTTCTTCTACGACAACCTGATCATGGGCACGGTGCTGATGGAGGAGGCGCGGCAGCGCGGCGTGGAAAAATTCATCGCCGCCGGGACAGTTTGTGCGTATCCGAAATTCACGCCCGTGCCGTTCCACGAAGACGATCTGTGGAACGGCTACCCGGAAGAGACCAACGCGCCTTACGGTCTCGCCAAGAAGATGCTGCTCGTGCAGGCGCAGGCTTATCGCGAGCAGTACGGCTTCAACGCCATCTTTCTGCTGCCGGTCAACCTCTACGGCCCGCGCGACCACTTCGACCCGCGCGTGTCGCACGTTATCCCGGCGCTCATCAAGAAGTGCGTCGAGGCGGCGGAGCAGGGCGCGCGGGAAATCCCCGTCTGGGGCACGGGCAGCGCGACGCGCGAGTTCCTGCACGCCGACGACTGCGCGCGCGGGCTGCTGATGGCCGCCGAACACTACAACTCGTCCGCGCCCGTCAACCTTGGATCGGGGCACGAGATTTCGATCCGCGAACTGGCCGAGTTGATCGCGGAGTTGACGGGCTTCCGCGGTGAACTGGTCTGGGACGCGTCGCAGCCGGACGGGCAGCCGCGCCGCCGGCTCGACATCACGCGCGCGCAGACCGCCTTCGGCTTCACCGCCGAGATACCTTTCGTCGAGGGCCTGCGCCAGACCATCGAGTGGTATCGCGCCCACCGCGAGCGCGCGTGAACGCCATGCCTGAGCAAGCAGCCGTCGCACAAGCGGGCGCGTCGCCGGGCGCGATGACCGCGCGGCAGAGTCAGCGCCGCCTGCGCACCGGCGCGATCTGCGCGGCGCTTTTCCTGCTCGCGCTCGGCGTCAGATTTCTTTACTGGCAGGACAACCGCGCCGGCTTCGTCTTCACCGGCATGTTCGCCGAGTACAAGGCGCACGCGCTCCTGCTCGCGCACGGCGACCTCAGGCACTTCCTGACGGGCTTCGATCCGCCGAGCGACGCGGACGTGGTGAAGCACCCGCCCGGCTACCCCCTCTTCCTCGCGGCGGTCTATAAAATCTTCGGCGAGTCGGACGTGAGCCTGCGCGCCGTCCACATCACGCTCGACGCGACCGCGTGCGTGCTCGTCTTCTTCATCGCGGCGGAACTGTTTTCCACCGGCGTCGCCGTCATCGCCGGCCTGCTCGTCGCGCTCTCGCCCCAACTCGCCTACCACGCGATTGCGCTCCTGCCCGATCCGCTCGCGCCGCTGCCGCTGCTCGTCGTCATCTACTTGCTCATCCGCGCGCGCCAACGCCCGCGCCTGCGTCTCTTCATCTTTGCCGGCGCGCTCGTCGGCCTCTCGTGCTGGCTGCGCTCGAACGCGCTGCTACTCGCGCCAATGCTCGCGCTCCTCGTCTTCTGGGTGTTCGAGCGCGGGCGGCGCGTGCGCTACGCCCTCGCGCTCGTAGGCACGGCCGTTCTGGTAATGCTGCCCGTCACGATCCGCAACTACGTCGCCTTTCACCACTTCATCCCGCTCTCGCTGAGCGCGGGCATCACGCTGGTCGAAGGCATCAGCGTGTACGACAGGGAGCACAGGTTCGGGCTGCCGGACAACGACTACGGCGTGACGAAGTGGGAGGCGGAGATGTACCACCGCCCCGACTACCTCGGCACGCGCTTCAAACCTGACGGCGTCGTGCGCGAGCAAGCCCGCGTGCGGCAGGGACTGACAGTCATACGCCAGCACCCGGTCTGGTTCGGCGGCGTCATGCTGCGCCGCGCCGCCGACATGCTCCGCTTCCCCAGGGTCGAACTCGTCGCTGCCGCGCCGGCCGTCACACACCCGCTCGTCGTCACAGCGGAGACGCGCCCCGCGTTCGTCGTCGCTCCGGCGGAGTTGCGCGGCGAGGCCGTCTCGCCGACCGGCGGCGCGGCCTCGGCCGGCGGCGACACGCTACCGCTCGCCGCGCGCGACAGCGTGCGCACGCTCGTCGTCACGCCGCCCGTCGGCGTGCAGCCCCACACGGACTACCTGCTTCGCCTGCCGCTCAAGCTCTCAGAGGGTCAGGCGGTCGTGCAGGTCTGGGACGCGCAGCGCGACACGCAACTCGCGGTCACGCCCGTGCAGCACCCGATCCGCTATCTCGACCTGACGCCGGAACAGCAACTCGTCGTCAACGTCCTCTGCCCCTTCGTCAGCGGCGACGCGAGTCAGGTGCGCGTCGTGCTGCAAAACGGCGACCGGCGCGCGGGGCGCGTCGCGGGGGGCGTCGGCGCGGTCGAAGCGTTCGCGCTGGGGCCGGCGGCGCACGAGTGGACGCGCTACCCGCGCCTGCTCGTCAGGGGCGTGCAGCACGTTTTCCTGACCGCGCTGATGCTGCCGCTCATCATCCTCGGCGCGGGCTTGATGCTCCGCGACCGCCGCGGGCGCGAGCTTGTGCTCCTGCTCGCGCTGCCGCTCTACTACATGTGCGTGCAGTCGCTGCTGTGGACGGAGTTTCGCTACGTCATCGCCATGCACTACCCGCTGCTGATCCTGGCGGCGCTGACGTTGCACCGCACCGGCACTTTGCTCTGGCGGCAGGCGCAAAGGTTGCGGCGCGGGCCGGCGCATGAAGTAAGATGAACGCGGCAGGCCGGCGTCCGTAGCAGCCGCCCGGCCCTCTAATCTCATGTCAACCGGCGACCGTTTCATCAACGAGCGCAAGCGCGCGTGGCAGCGGCTGGAAGATTTGCTGACGCTGCTTGACCGCAGCAGCCTGCGCCGCCTGCACCGCGAGGAGGTGCGCGAACTGGGGCGCATCTACCGGCGCACTTCGTCCGACCTGGCGATTGCGCGCGCCGAGTCGCGCGACCCGCGCCTCGTCAACTTCCTCAACAGCCTCGTCATCCGCGCGCACGGGCGCATCTACCGCGCCGAGTCGGGCGAAATCCTCCGCCGCATCTATCAGTTCTTCGCGCGCGATCTGCCCCGCACGTTCCGCCGCACGTGGCGCTACACGGCGCTCGCCGCCGCGTTCTTCTGGGTCTTCTTCGCCGCCGGCTTCCTCGGCACGATGCGCGACGCGGACTTCTCGGAGTTGACCGGCGTCACCGCCGAGTGGCGCGCCGAGAACACGGACGCGCAGGAGCGCTGGTGGCTCGAAGCGAACAAGGCCAACCAGATCGCCGCTGCCGGCATTGCCACCAACAACATCGGCGTCACCTTCTACGCCTTCGCTTGGGGCGCGCTCTTAGGCGTCGGCTCGCTCTACATCATGGCGATGAACGGCGCGCAGGTCGGCGCGGTGCTCGCGCTCTGCTACCGCGCCGGCTACGGCCACGAGCTACTGACCTTCATGGTCGGGCACGGCGTCGTTGAGCTGTCCTGCATCTTCTTCGCGGGCGGCGCTGGCCTGATGCTCGGCAGCGCCATCCTCATGCCCGGCGACCTCTCCCGCTTCGACGCCCTGCGCCTGCGCACGCGCGAAGCCATGCACCTCGTCGTCGCCTGCGTCCCCCTCCTCGCCGTCGCCGGCACAATCGAAGGCTTCATCTCCCCCGCGCCCATCAACCCCGCCTTCAAATTCAGCATCGCCGCGCTGACCGGCGTCGCGCTCTACACATATTTAATGCTGGCCGGCAGGGATGAGGGTGAGCGTGTTGGTTGAATTGCTTGGTCGCACGATCTGGTCAGAATAATATTAGCCGGCATGGACTTAACTTTCGAGTGGGATGAAGCCAAGGCTGAGCAAAACCTTAAGAAGCACGACGTTTCTTTCGGGGAAGCAACTACGGTATTCGCCGATCAGCTTTCATTGACCATCCCTGATCCGCTGCACTCCGAAGCGGAAGACCGATTCGTCATCACGGGCTTATCGCACAGGCAACGGCAGTTGGTTGTGGTATATACTGAGCGCGGAGAAAACATCAGAATCATCAGCGCGCGTGAGGCGACGCCGGGCGAGAAGAGGAGATATGAAGCAGGAACAGAATAGCGAACGCGACCCGGACATGCTTGAAGAGTACGATTTCAGCGGCGGGGTGCGTGGAAAATACGCCGAACGTTATGCGCGGGGCACGAACGTGGTCGTGCTTGATCCGGATGTGGCGCGGGTGTTTCCGGATGCGGAATCGGTCAATCAAGCCCTGCGCGCGCTGGCCGGCATCATTCAGCAGCAATCGGAAAAGACGCAAGGCAAAGATCGATAAGTTAAGAACCGCCCGCCTAGTCCGTGCCTGTCCTCCGTCAATAGCCGAGCGCACGTTTAGGTGCTGCTCGTTAGCCGTTCACAACAGCCCACGCTCCTTAACGCGGATATAAGTCTCCAACAGGTTCGGCACGAGGGCGGCGGTCGTCACGTCGAGGGCGAGGCCGCCTTGTTGTTCGACCAGGCGCAGGGCCGCCTCGCGCTGGAACATGATCTCTTCGGCGACCGACTGGGTGAAGAGGTCGCGCAGGTTTTCGGGCGTGTCGCGGACGGCGGCCTTGAGGTCGCGGTCGGCGATGCAGACGACGAGCGGGAGGTGGCGCGGGCGCAGGAGGTGAAGCGAAGTGAGCAGCTCGCGCGAGCCTTCTTCGTCCACGAGGTCTGTGAGGACGACGACGAGCGCGCGGCGCTTGCAGTTGGCGGCCATGTACTCGAAGGCGCGCGTGTAGGATGGCTCGATCAGTTCCGGCTCGACGGCGTGCAGGGCTTCGATCACGGCCTCGGTCTGCTCGTGCCCGCGGCCGGGCGGGACGAAGGCGCGGACGCGGCGGCCGAAGACGACGAGCGACGTGTGGTCGCCGCCGCGCTCGGCCGCCGACATCAAAGCGAGCGCGGCGTGGAGCGCGGAGTCGAACTTGGTCTCGTTTTCTATCCGCGCGGTCATCAGCCGGCCGGCGTCGAGCGCGATGAGCACGGTCTGGTCGCGCTCGATCTGGTACTGCCGCGTCGTCAGCCGCCCGCGCCGCGCCGTCGCCGTCCAGGAGATGTGGCGCAACTCGTCGCCGGGCACGTACTCGCGCAGTGACTCGAAGTCGCGCCCCTCGCCGCGCCAGGCCGTGCGCCGCCGCATGGCGACGAGTGCGCGCGTGCCCAGCGCCTTCAACTCCGCCTCGCGCGCCCGCCGCAAGTTCGGATAGACCTTGATCGCCTCCGGCTCGCCGGCCTGCGCGGCGACCCAGACGAGGCCAAGCCGCGAGCGGTAGCGCACGGCGACGCGGCCGAACTCGTAGCGCCCGCGGCGCGGCGGCGTCAGCCCGTAGATGAGCGTCGCGCTCGTGTGCGGTTCGATGCGCAACTCCGTCTCGCGCGGCGATTCCAGCCGCAACTCCGGCGGGTACTCGTCCTTCACGCGCACGACGAAAGGCCGCCGCTCCTCGTTCTGCACGTGGACGCGCACCTCCGTCTCTGCGCCGAGGTGGAAACGCCCGCTCAACTCGCGCTCGACTTTGACACCGGCGGGCCAGCGGCTCAGGCGCTTGTCCACGAACGCGGCGGCGAGCAGCAGCAGATCGTAGGCGAGCGTCATCCGCCGTAGCGTGGGCCAGTGCCACGACAGAGACAGCAGCACGAAGCCCGCGGCGAGCAGGGCGTAGAAGAGTCTGGTGTAGACGAAGCGCATAGATACGAACAAGGGAAGCGTGCGCCGAGCCGGACGCCACGCAGTTTATTGGCAAACATGCGCGCAAGGCAATCGCTCGACCGCGGCCTCTTTGCTGGGAGCGCGGGCGCGCGCGCCCGCCAAGCGTGCGCGAGCACGCTCAAAGGCTTCGCTACGCTTCAAGCTTGAACTTCAGTGCGGCCGTTTGTTCGCGCTTTCGCGCTCAAGGCGGGCGGGACGCCCGCGCTCCCAGCAGAGAGGGGATTTCTATTATCTGGCGCGCTAAGGCGATTGCGGCTAGAATGCACGCGCTCCCTGTTCAATTCTAACGCTCTTGCCACTGCCGCAAGTTCTTGAAGGAATGATTATGAGACGTGCCTGCCTGCTCGCCTTCGCTCTCTTCTTCGCCGTCCATGCCGACGCGCAGACCAAGTCGCTCCGCGACCGGACGAAAGATTTGCAGAAGCTCGACGGCTACCTGCCGCTCTACTGGGACGCCGAGGGCGGCAAGCTGCTGTTGGAGATCGCGCGCTTCGATCAGGATTTTCTTTACCAGGTCTCGCTGCAAACGGGTGTCGGCTCGAACCCCATCGGACTTGATCGCGGCCAACTCGGCGGCACGCACGTCGTCCACTTCGAGCGCGTCGGGCCTAAAGTCCTGCTCATCGAGCCGAACCAACGCTACCGGGCGCGCTCCACGGACGCGAGCGAGCGGCGCGCGGTCGAAGAGTCGTTCGCGCGCTCAATCCTGTACGGCTTCAAGGTCGAGGCCGTCGAAGGCGACCGCGTGTTGGTTGATGCCACCGCTTTTTTCTTACGCGACGCGCACGGCGTCGCCGACACCTTGCGCCAGACGCAGCAGGGCAGCTTCAGCCTCGACGAATCGCGCAGCGCCATCTACCTGCCGCGCACGAAAAACTTCCCCCTCAACACCGAGGTCGAGGCGCAGCTCACTTTCAACTCCAACGAGCCGGGCCCGCTGGTGCGGCAGACGACGCCCAACCCGCAGAACCTGACGGTGCGCGAGCACCACTCGTTCGTGCAACTGCCCGACGACAACTACCGCCCGCGCCGCTACGACCCGCGCGTCGGCAACATACACATCGTCTTCTACGACTACGCCACGCCGATCACCGAGCCGATTGAGCAACGCTGGATCATCCGCCACCGCTTGCAGAAGAAAGACCCCACGGCCGCCGTCTCCGAACCCGTCAAGCCGATCATCTACTACGTTGACCCCGGCGCGCCCGAACCGATCCGCAGCGCGCTCGTCGAGGGCGCGTCGTGGTGGAACGAGGCGTTCGAGGCCGCCGGTTTCAAGAACGCGTTTCAGGTCAAGGTGCTCCCGCCCGACGCCGACCCGATGGACATCCGCTACAACATGATCAACTGGGTGCACCGCGCCTCGCGCGGCTGGTCAATCGGCGACAACGTCAACGACCCGCGCACCGGCGAGATCATCAAGGGCAACGTCACGCTCGGCTCGCTCCGCATCCGGCAGGACTACATGCTCGGCAGCGGTCTCATCCCGCCGTTCGGCGACGCGCCCGGTCGCGGCGGCGAAACCTTGCGCGGCGGCGGCTCATGCGACTTCGGCGCGCTGCCCGACGACGATTATCTCGCCGCGCTTGATCCGGCCACCGACGCCGTGCAGATGGCGCTCGCGCGCATACGCCAACTCGCCGTCCACGAGGTCGGGCACACGCTCGGTCTCGAACACAACTTCGCCGCCTCGACCTACGCCGGGCGCGCGTCCGTGATGGACTACCCCGCGCCGCTCGTCGAGATCAGGGACGGCAAGCTCGATCTCTCGAACGCCTACGCGCGCGGCATCGGCGTCTACGACAAGTTTGCGATCACTTACGGTTACGCGCAGTTCCCGCCGGGCGCGGACGAGCGCGCGGAGTTGGAGCGCATCGTCGAGGAGAACGTCGCGCGCGGCATGCTTTATCTGACGGATCAGGACGCGCGCCCCTTCGGCGCGGCCAACCCGCTCGCGAACCTGTGGGACAACGGCGATGACCCGGTCGCCATGCTGCGGCACGAGATGGAGGTGCGCCGCATCGGTCTCTCGCAATTCGGTCTCGGCAACGTCCCCGCCGGTACGCCGCTCTCGCTGCTGGAAGCGAAGCTGCTGCCGCTCTACCTGCACCACCGTTATCAACTACAGGCGGCCGTCAAAACCGTCGGCGGGCTTTACTACACCTACTCGGTCAAGACCGCGAACGGGCCTGTGCCCAAGACCGTGCAGGAGATCGTGCCGGCCGCGCGCCAGCGCGACGCCCTGAACGCCGTGCTCGACACGATCAGGCCCGACACGCTGGCGCTGCCGCCGCGCATCCTGGAACTCATCCCGCCGCGCGCGCCCGGCTACGAGGGCGACACGATTGAGTTGTTTGCGAAACGCACAGACCCCGCCTTCGATCCCGTCAACGCCGCAACCATCGCCGCCGACCTGGCCGTGAGCGCGCTCCTTGAGCCGCATCGGGCCGCGCGCCTCGTCGAGTATCACGCGCGCAATCAGGCGAACCCCGACTTCAGAGAGGTCGCCGCCGCGCTCGTCCGCCGCGCCTGGGTTGAGGCCGCGCCGCGCGACGACTACCAAGGAGCAATCGCCCGCGCCGTCCAGAGCCTCAGCGTCACGCGCCTGATGGACTTGGCCGCCAACGACGCGGCCGCGCCACAGGTGCGCGCCGTCGCGACCGAAGCGTTGCGTGAGCTACAAACAAGCATCCTGATTCCAACCACGCAATACAAAGCCGCCGACCTCGCGCACCGCCGCGCCGTGCTCGACGACATCGAACGCTTCCTCACGCGCCCCGACGCGCCGCGCAAGCGCACACAGCCGCCGCCCACCCCGCCCGGCGACCCCATCGGCGCGCAGAGTCCGCCCGAATAATCCGGGCGGCGACTTAAACGCACCGGGAGGCCGCCCGATATTCATCGGTCATCAAGCCGTCGGGTTCGCCGCGAAGAGGTTTGCGCCGCGCGTCGCCGGGCGCATTGACGGCTGCGCCGCTTCAATCCGACTTCAGCCGGTTGGTGATCGACTTCATGAACAGCAGTATGCCGCTCACGAACAGCCAGTGCTGCGCGGAGGTGAAGACCCAGAGCGGCAGCCACTTGAACGGCGGCCACTCGAACGCGCCCATGTTATAGAAGTTATCCGATGCCTCGCACATGCGCAGCCGGATCGAGGGCAGCGCGGCGAGCGCCCAAGTGGCGAAGAAGATCGAGCCGGCGAAGCAGAAGACGGCCCAGCGCGCCCACCGCGCGTCGAGTTTGAACGCCCCTTCTTTGCCGGCGAGGAACGTGACCAGCGCGATCACGCCGGTCTGTAGCGCGACCAGCCAGGTGCACCATTCCTTTAGCAGCGCGAGCGCGGCGGGTGTGTCCTTCGGTTCCATATTCAGCACCGGTTCGGTCGGGACGACGCCTGACGCGGGTCAGCGCGGCACTTCGACCGTGTTCAGTATGTCGGTGATGACGCCGTCGGGCGTCGCGCCGTCAAGCTCGGCCTCGGCGCGCAGGGTCAGGCGGTGGCGCAGGGTCGCGCGGGCGATGTCGCGCACGTCGTCGGGCGTGGCGAACTCGCGCCCGCGCATCGCGGCCAGGGCTTTTGAGCAGAGCAGCAGCGCGACGGCCGCGCGCGGGCTTGCGCCGTAGGCCACGGCCGGGTGCTCGCGCGTGCGGCGGACGATCTGCACGACGTAGTTCTGCACGCCCGGCTCCATGCGCGTGCGGCGCACCTCGGCACGGCAGTGCGAGATGGCGTCGGCTTCGGCGAGCGGGCGGATGTCCACCTGGTCGAGCCGGCGCGCGTTGAAGCCCTCGTCCCACGCGGCGACGATGCGCGCCTCTTCGGCCGCGCTCGGATAGTCAATGATGATCTTCAGCAGGAAGCGGTCAAGCTGCGCTTCGGGCAGCGGGTACGTGCCCTCGTACTCGATGGGGTTTTCCGTCGCCAGCACCGTGAAGAGCGGCGAGAGCGGGTGCAACTCGCCGTCAATCGTCACCTGCCGCTCCTCCATCGCTTCCAGGAGCGCGGCCTGCGTCTTCGGCGGCGTGCGGTTGATCTCGTCGGCGAGCAGGATGTCTGTGAAGACGGGGCCGCGGCGCAGCGAGAAGGCGGACGTGGCCGTGTTGAAGACGTTCGTGCCCGTGATGTCGGACGGCATCAGGTCGGGCGTGAACTGGATGCGGCTGAAGTCTGCGCCGATGATGCGCGCCAGCGTCTTCACTAGCAGCGTCTTCGCCGTGCCCGGCACGCCCTCTATGAGCGCGTGCCCTTCTGCCAGGAGCGCCACCAAGACCTGCTCGATCACCTCGTCCTGCCCGACGATGGTTTTGCGCAGCTCCGCGTTGATGTGTTCGATGGTTGAGGAGACGTGTTGCATGTGCTATTCGGGTTTCCCTTCACCGGCAGAGATTAACCACAAAGACACGAAGACACAAAGGGTTTCTTAGTGTCTTCGTGTCTTTGTGGTTAATCGCCCCCGCGCTTCGTTCATAGTCGTTCGGCCTGCTTGATCTCACGCGCGCGCATGCGTATGCCGAGCGTGCCTTCGAGTTCGCGCAAGGAGCGGACGAGGGCGAGCGCCTGCGCGGCCTTGAGCGGCTCGCCGTTGATGGCGTCTTCGCACTCGCGCATTAAAGCCTCCAACTCCGCCGGCTTCAAGCCGGAGCGCGCGGCGACGCGGGCCGCCAACTCCGCGCGCGGCACGTTCTGGCCCGTGCCGCCGTAGCGCGCGAGCGCGCGGCGCGTGCGCGCGTAGACGTTCTCGACGGCGAGGTCGTAGGCGCGCGCGCGCTGTTGCAACTCGGCCATCGAGGCGACGAACTCAAGCTTCGAGCGGCGATCAATGCGCGGCGCGGGCAGCGGCCGGGCGAACCTGCGCCCGCGCGTCCAGACGATTGCGACGACGATGAGGAACGCCTGCCCGCAGAGCGCGACGACTGGCGTGTCGGCGAAATAAGCGAGCAGTTGGTTCTCGGTCGCGGCGCGGCCCTGGTGGTACTCGTCGAAGGCGACGAGGCCGTCGCCCGCCGTGACGGCGTTCACGGCAAGCTGCAAGTTGTCAGCGCGCTCGACGCCGTTGTTGGCGACGACGAAGGGATCGCTGATGAGGACGACGCGCCCGCGGCCCACGCGGTAGTCCGCGACGAGCGCGCCCTGCTCGTCCGCGAGGTGAAAGACGGGCGCGGTCGAGGGCGGCGGCTGCGCGGACTGCGCCTCCTGCTCTGTTTTTTCCTGCACGAACGTGCCCCCTGCATTACCGCTCCCCGTCGGCGTGGTCGGCGCGGGCGTCGGCTGTCCGGCAGTTGCGGACGGCTGCGGCTTTGGCGGCGGCGGGGCTTCTTCCTCTTCCTCTCCGCTCTCGTCGTCGGCCGCGTCACGGCCCGCGCCGGTCTGTTTCTGCGCGGGAGCGGGCGTGCCGGCCGGTCTCAACCTGATGCGCCCGGCGAAGCGCGAGGGCGCGATCTGTTCCACGTCGCGCGTGAGCAGCGTCGGCTGTGTGGGCGCGACGGGCTTCGTGCCGGCCGTCAGATTCTCAAGATTGTCGGCGCGCACGTCGCCGCCCGGCATGGCGGCCACGTCCGTGTAGAGCGCAAAGTCGTCCGTCGGCGGCAGCAGCAACGCGTCCGGCGTGCGGTCAATGACGACCAACCGCCCGCCCGCCGCGACCCACTGCCGCAGCTTCTCCGCCTCCTCCTTCGTGTACGGCACGCGCAGGTGACCCACCACGACGAACGTGCCGGGTCGCCGGTGCTTCTGATCCACGAGCGCGGCGACGGGTTCGCGCCAGCGCACAACCTGCCGCCCCGACTCGACGAGATACTCGTAGAGGGCGCGCGTGCCCGTCGCGCCCGCGTTGTAGGTCGAGCGGTCGGGTCGCGCCTCCAACTCCGGCTCGCGCTCCACGCGCACGTAAGACGCGGCGTTCAGCCCCGCCAGCAGCGCCAGCAGGACGGCGATTGAACCAACGATGAAGAGGCGTTCGCGCACTTAAAAACAGTGACGAGTGACGAGTGACAAGTGACGAGTTAAGACGAGCTTCCTGCTCGTCACTTGTCACTTGTCACTCGTCACTTCATTTGCCTTTGTCCGAAACTCTGACCAGTCCGCGTCGCTCGCGGGCGTCAGCCCGTACCAGTGTCGCTCGTAGGCGTTGGTGAGCGGCTGGACGGAGTTGAAAAGCCGCGCTTGGTCGCGCAAGGCGCGCAGGTAGTCGCGGTTCGTCTTGTGCGGCGCGAGGCGCAGCAGCTTGCGCTCGCCCAGTTCGCACAGGACGGCGATATAAGCCTTGCGCATCGCGCCGCGCAGGTCGCCAGCGCGCGCGAGTTGTTCGGCCTCGCTCAGCAAGTCGGCGGGCGTCTGGTCGGGCGCGAGTTGCTCGCCGAGGACGACGCGGGCGCGGCGCGGGCGCTCGCGCGTGAGCTTGCGCCGCAGCAGGCGCGGGCCGTAGCGGCGGAGCACGAAGATGATGAGTACGATGCTCAGCGTATAGACGACGGCGCGCGCAACGCGCGAGAGCGCCATGGCCGAGCCGGGCTGCATCGGCCGCGCCTGCGGCAGCAGGCTGCGCAGCCAGCGCAGGAAACGCTGCCACAGGCGTTCGAGCGCGCTGCCGTGCGCGGCCTCCTCGTTGTATTCGGGGCGTTGCAGGATGGCGTGCAGGCGGCCCTTCTCGGCCGCCTTATCGCGCTGCTGCCCGGCGGGCGCACCGTCGGCGGCTTCGTCGAGCCGTTCGTAGAGCGCGTGGAGGCGCTGGTCTATGCGCGTGAGCGCGGCGCGGCGCGGGGCGACGGGCGTGGGCGACAGCTTGTCGTAGGCGTCGAGTTCGTCTTGCAGCCAGCGGTTGTTTACGTCCGTCGTGCCGCCGGGCCAGGAGACCTTCTCCGTCACGGGCAGGGCCGCGCGCAACTCGCGCACGGCTTCCGCCTCCTCGTTTTTGAACTGCGCCGTCGCGGCCCGCGGCGCGTCGTCCTTCGCCGCCTCGTAGAGTTCGAGCAGGCGCGACATCGCGCCGTCCGCCGCGGCCACGCGCTCGCGGTAGTCCGCCAGCGGCATCGCCCGCGCCTCAAGGCACACGAGGAGGACGAGTAGAGGGATGAGGGACGAGGGATGAGGGATGAACGCTGACCACTTCAACTTATTTATCCTCCTGTTCATCCCTCATCCCTCATCCCTCATCCCTCATCCCTCATCCCTGCTTTACGAGCGCGGGCGCGAGCGGGGCGACGCGGCCGTCGGGCAGTTGCGGCATCTCGCCGAGCCGCTGCTGCGCCAGCAGTTCTATGTCATAGCCTTCGTGGCGCACGCGCTCGTCCACGTAGAGCAGCGAGAGGCCCAGCATCCAGACCGGCATCAGCAGGATCGAGCTGACCTGCCCGACCACCTGGTAGCCGATGGCGTACCAGACGGGCCACTCCGACTGCGTCAGGTCGAACGGGTTGATGCCGTGCAGGTAGCCGTACCAGCCGAGCGGGATCAGCAGCAGCATCAGCGCCGAGTAGGTGGCGAAGGTCGTGAACAGGAACATCGCCAGCAGCCGGCGGGCGTTGCCGCGCGCGAGCGCGATGCTGCGGCTGACGGCGTCGAACACGCCGCGCCCCTCGATCAGCATCACCTGCGGCACGTAAGCCAGATGCCCCATCACCCAGAAGAAGAAGAGCAGCGCGAGCACGACGTACAGCAGCACGATCAGCAGCACGATCAGGCTCACCACCGTGCTCGCCGGCCCCGCCGACATCAGCACGCCGATGACGGCGAACGTCAGCGCCAGCACGATGAAATAGACGCTGAACGTGACGGAGGCGACCACGACCACGCACAACGCGATCACCACCATCGCGCCGAACAAGCCCCAGAAGCGCGCGCGCACGTTGCGGTAGATGGTGCGCGCGCTGACCGGCTCCTGCCACAGCAGGTGCGCCACCAGGTTGCGCGACGCGCCGCCGAGCACGATGAGCAGGAAGAACGGCCCCGACGCCCAGAGCACGACCCCGACGATTGCGCCTACGACGTAGAGCGCGAGCCGCGCGCCGCTCTCCGTCAGCGGGATCGCGCGGAAGCAGACGACCCACAGCACCGAGCCGACGGCCGCGACGACGACGGGCGGCGCGGCTGTGCGGATAAGCGTCAGGAAGTGGCGGCGGTAGAGGCGGATCGTGCGGTCGATCAGATCGCCCGCGCCCATCGGGGCGAGCGCGAGGCGGTCGGCGGCGAGGCTCGTGCTGGTCGGCATAAGACGGCGGCCGGGGCGGCTCAGTTTAAGGGCATGGCGCGCGTGCGGATTCTAACACAGCCGCGCGGGCCGTTTGCGTCAGGCGCGCTCTAGAGCAGCTTTCGTTTGAGTTTACCTATCTGCGCTAATGCTGGGAGCGCGGGCGCGCGCGCCCGCCGTGAGCGCGCCAGCGCGAATAGAAAGATGCGACAAATCCAAGCTTGAAAGAAAGCGAAAACTTTGAGCGTGCTCACGCACGCTAGGCGGGCGCGCGCGCCCGCGCTCCCGGCAGCAGGCAGCTTTGGTAAACTCGGCAGCTAGCCGCTCTAGTGTGAAAAAAGGAGGGCAGCGCCGTGCCGCGCCGCCCTCGTCTTTCGTCGCCCGCTCCAGCAGACCGGACTGTCGGGTTCAGTATTCCAGCGTGCCCTCGTACATCATGTCGGCGAGTTTGAAGCGGCGATCAACTTTGAACTCTTTGTTCGTGCCCAACTCGGCGTGGAAGCGCACTTCGCCGCCGTCGGGCGTCAGGAAGGGCTTGCCGTCAACGACGCGCGGAAAGACGAAGCGCGCGCCGAAGCCGGCCTTGGTCGGCTTGATGTACTCTTGCAGGAAGACGCGCTTGCCGTCCCGGCTGCGTTCGAGGTAGGCGTCGTTCTTCAGCGTGCTCGTCTCGCCGTAGGACAGGGCTTGCAGCACCTTCGCGCCCGTCCGGTGGTCGGTCGCGTCGAACCAGACGCTGACGACGATGTCTTTGGTCGCCTGGGTTTCGGTGAACAGCCTGAGGCCGTCGGCGGCCCGCACGTTCTCCGGGTTTTGCAGCACGGCCAGGCGGGCGAACGCCTGCCGGATCGGGCGCGCGCTGAAGAAGCGCACGTAGTAGTTGAGGTGTACCTCCGTGTTGACCGCACCCTCGATGCTGCGCTGCTCGCCGTTCGCCCCGCGCCGGCTGGGCGAGGTCGGCTGGTAGAACATCTCCGACACGTCTGTGTCGGTCTGCGTCTGCGCCCAGGGCGAGTCCTGCAACACCTTCTCGGCGTCCTTCTTCGACCATTCCGACCAAGCCTTCGGCTGCTGCCGCCGCCCCTTTTGCGCCGCGACCCCGCCCACGAGGGCGCAGACGAGCGCCAGCGCGATTGTCACTTGCTTGAACATAAAAAACCTCCGACGACTGCCGTGTGTTTCGACCAGACCGCGTGCGCGGAAGAGAGCCGGGCTACAAACGTTATTACGCGCCGCGCGGTTAAATGATCCAAAAATTTTAGGGGGAGACGGCGAAGGGCGACGCGCAGGTCGTGGGAGGCCTAAAAGCAGAGCCTGACGGCCGGCGCGTCGCCCTTATGAGTTTGCCCTGGCGGGCGGGCGCTTCAGTATTCGAGCGCGCCCTCGTACATCATGTCCGCGACCTTGAAGCGGCGATCCACCTTGAACTCCTGCTTGCTGCCCAGTTCGGCGTGGAAACGCACCTCGCCGGTGTCAGGCGTGATGAACGGCTGCCCGTCCACGTTGCGCAGGAAGATGAAGCGCGCGCCGAAGCCGTCCTTGCCCGGCTTGACGTACTCTTGGAGGAAGAGGCGCTTGCCGTCTTTGCGCTCCAGGTAGGCGTCGTTCTTGAGCGTGCTCGTCTCGGCGCTCGCCAGCGCTTGCAGCACCTTGCCGCCGGCGCGCTGGTCGTTGGAGTCGAACCAGACGGTGACGATGATCGAGTCGGTCGCCTGCAACTCGGCGAATTTCTTCAGCCCCTCGACCGCCTGCGGCTGCGCGTCCTTCATGTCGAGCAGCATCGTGCGGGCCAGGGCCTGCCGGATCGGGCGCGCGCTGAAGAAGCGGACGTAAAAGTTGGTGTGCACGGCCTGGTTGGTGTTGCCTTCCGTGGCGCGCGCCGGGTCGTTAAAGCCGCCGCGCTGGGTGGGCTGGTAGAAATCCTCCGTCACGTCGCTGTCGGTCTGCGTCTGCGCCCAGGGCGAGTTTTTGAGCACCTTCTCGGCGTCCTTCTTCGACCACTCCGTCCACGCCTTCTCCTGCTTCTGCTTCTGGGCCGCGCCGGCCACGACGAGCGCGCAGACGACGAGCAGCGCCATAGTTGCTTGCTTAAACATTAAGTCCTCCGCCAAAGTTGTGTATTTCAGTTGGTGTTAACTACGCAGCGTGCGGTGGAAAGATTCGACCGCGCGGGCGTCGTGCGATGCCCCTTGTTCCGAGCCTTTGATGCGCGGCGGGCGGTAAGTGTTCGTTCCGTAATGCGGGAATTATCGCCCGCCGGCAGTGGGAGCGCGCCCGCAGCATACGCGCGGAAAAGCGCAGAGGCAAGGCCGTTTCGCGCGGCCTTGCCTCTTGCGGTCAAACGGGTGCTGAAGACCCGGCAGTTGGTTAGAAGTTGAAGCGCAGGACGAGCTGGATCAGGCGACCGCCCGGATCGTTCGTGGTCGAGGTGTCGCGATACGCGGTATCGGGACTGTTCAACTGACCGAACAGGGCGTTGCTGAAGGTCGGCACGCCGGCACTGCCCACGGACACGTTGTCGGTCGCGTAGGTGCCAACTCTGAAGTTGATGTTGTTGATCGCGTTCAGGAAGTCGGCGCGCAGCTCGAGGTTGCGCTTCTCGCCGAGGCCGATCTTCTTGACGATGCTCAGGTCTTCGCGCAGGAAGCGCGGCCCGTGCAGCACCAGGTTGCCGAAGCCGCACTGCCCGGCGAAAGCCTGCACGCAGCCGTTGGAGCTACCCGGCGAGATGTAGCGGCCCGTCGGGGCCGTGCCCGCATAGCCGAGACCGGTCGCCGAGACGTTGAACGCGCGGATCGTGTTGGTTGCGATGTCGTCCGGCAGCCAGAAGACCCGGCGGTCGCCCAGCTTGCGGATCTCGATGGCGTTCTGCAAATCCTTCGCCGTCATGCCGACCAACTGTACGTTGCCGAACCGGATCGCCGAGCCGCTCTGGAGGCGGGTCGTGCCGTGCACGGCCCAGCCGCCGAGGAACCCGTTGATCCACCCGTTCGTGTTGCCCAGGAGCATCTTGCCCCTGCCCACGGGCAGTTCGTAGATGAAGTTCAGCTTGAACGCGTTGCGGATGTCGAAGGGCGAGTACGTCTTGTCCAGCCGCGTGTTGCGCAGCGTATCCGGCTGGCTGAAGGCCACCGAGCTGCTGGCGTAGGCGTTGATCTGCGACTTCGAGTAGGTGTAGTTAGCTTGCAGCAGCAGCCCCTGTGCGAAGCGGCGGCGCAGTTCAATCGTCATGCCGTCGTACCAGCTCTGCCCGTCGTTGGTGACGAGGAAAGAGTTGTTGCCGAACGACGGTGCGCCGTAGAGCAGCGGGTTGACGACGAACTCATTCGCCGGTAGCCCGGCGGCGGCGGCGTTCCCGCGCCGCGCGGTCAGCGGGTTCTGAAGCTGCTGGGCGAAGCCCTGCACGTTCGGCGCGACGTTCGACAGGCGGCTCGTGAAGGTCGTGCTGGCGAAGCTCGCCGAGGCGTAGAGCGCGGCGCAGGTCGGCTGACCCGTGCCGCCGCACGCGCCGGCGTTCGCCGTCGGCACGCCGCTGAAGTAGGCCAGGATGATCGGCAGCGGGCTGGTGCCCGTGCCGGGGCCGAAGTAGCGGAAGTTGTTGCCGCGCCCGGCGGCGACGTTGGCCGCGAGGTTCTGCTGCGCCAGCAGGAACTCTCTGAAGAACCCGTTCTCGAGCGTGTTGATCTCGTTCACGGCGACTTGCCGGAACAACTGGTGGCCGCGGTTGCCGACGTAGCGCGCCTCCAACACCATGTCCTTCGTCAGCTCGCGCTGGATGCCGCCCGTGAACGAGATCACGTAGGGCGTCTTCAGGTTGGGCAGGAAGGCGTTGGCGCTGGCGAAGTCGAACACGTCGGGCGTCAGCGGGAAGGTCGGGTTGGACGGCGTGGCCGGCGTGCCGAGGCTCGCGCGGTCGCGGAACAACGTGCCGTAGTCAATGTTGACGCCGGTGATGAAGCTGGCGTCGCGCAGCGCGCCGAAGTTCGCGCCGACGATGCTGGAAGTCAGGTTCAGACCGTCACGCAGGGTGGCGATGGAATAGCCGCCGCGGATGACCGTCTGCCCCGAGCTGCCTTGCAGGCGGCGCAGGAAGCCGTGCTTGAAGTCCGGCTGGTAGGCGAACCCGACGCTCGGCAGGAAGTTGTTCTTGTCGGTGTTGTAGAGGTGCTGGCCCTTCGGCAGTTGGGTGAACTGCGTCGTGCTGCCGCCGGTCGCGCCGGGGCGGAAGAGCGCGTTCAGGTTCGTGCCCGACGGGCCGAACAGGGCGGCGAACGTGTTCTGCGTGAGCGCGCTGTTCTGCGAGGTCGGCGCGTACTGCAAGTCGTAGCGCACGCCGAGATTGAGCGTCAGGTTCGGGCGGAAGCGCCACGAGTCCTGGACGAACGCGCCCAACTCGCGCTGGCGGTAACGCTCGATGTAGTTCTGGTCTAACGTGTAGCCGGTGCCCGCCTCGTTGCGCGCGGCGGTGTGGCTGATGAAGTTGATGCGCCCGACGAGCGCGCGGTAGAGCTGCTCGGCGGCGGTCAACTGCGCCGCCGAAGCGCCGGGGAAGTTGGTCGTCGTGAAGACCGTGGTCACCGGGTCGGTCAGGTCTTGCGAGAAGTTGACGGCCGGCACGACGCCGTTCGGCGCGCTGACGAGCCACGCGTTGATCTGGCTGAAGTTGCCGCCGAAGTTGAAGTTGTGCTGCCCGCGCACGTAGGTCAGCGTCTCGTAGAACTGCTTGACCGGCGAGTTGCGGCGCTGCACGGCCGTGACCGTGGTCGCCGGCTGAATCGCGTTGGCGTTGGCCGTCTGCGAGGCGGCGACGCCGAAGCCCAGGTTGAAGCCCGCCTGGTTGGCGAACTGCGCCGGGTTGGTCTCAGGGAAGAACAGCACCGTCCCGCCCGTCAGCCCGAAGCGGAACTCGTTGACGAGCCGCGACGAGATGGTCGAGCGCAGGGCGGCGACCGCCGAGAAGCGGTTCGAGTCCTGGCTGCCGAAGTTCGTGAAGCCGGGAAAGGCCGGGTCAGCGCCGTTGAGGAAGTCCACCAACGAGAGGAACTGCTGGTAGTTGTAGATCGCCTCGATGTGCTGGTTCTTCGTCAAGTTCCAGTCCAGACGGCCCGTCGGGAAGCGGCGCGTCTGCTGCCCCGTGTTGGTGAACGTCACGTTCTGGATGTTGGGATCGGCCGTGGCCACAATCGGCTTGCCCGAAACCGAGGAGCGGATCGAGGAGAGCAGCGCCCCGATGGTCGGGTCAGGCGTGGACGTGAAGCCGCGCGAGCCGAGCAGCGTGTAGAGGTTGACCTGGCGCGTCACGCCGCCGGAGACGTAGGTGAAGATGCCGTTCTGCGCGTCGGGCGACAGGAGCGCGCGCGTGCGCAGTTGCGCCTCGGGCAGGCGGTACTCTTCGTAGTCCACGAAGAAGAACAGCTTGTCGCGGTTGCGGTTGAAGCCGGTGCCGGGGAACAGGATGGGGCCGCCCACCTTGCCGCCGAACTGGTTCAGCAGTTGCCGCGTGCGCGGCGCTTTGTGATCGACCGGGTCTTCCGGCAGGTCGCGGTTGTTGTACCAGAAGTTGGCGTTGAGCGACGGGTTGCGGTGATACTCGAAGAGACCGCCGTGGAACTCGCTCGTGCCGCCCTTGGTCGTGAACTTGATCTGCACCGAGCCTTCGCCCGCGCTCTCCGCGCCGGGCGTGGAGGTCGAGATGGTCACTTCGTCAACCGCGTCAACGCGCGGGCGGACGAACGTAAAGAAGCCGTCCGAGCCTTTCAGCACGTTGTCCTGGATGTTGACGCCGTCCATCGTGATGTTGAGCGCGCTCTTCGGCAGGCCGTTGACGGTCGAGCTGCGGGGGCGACCGGAGGTCTGCGTGCCCGGCAGCAGTAGCACGAGGTCGAGCGCGTCGCGCGACGCCTGCGGCAGGTCGGTGATCTGCCGGCCCGTGATCGTCTGGCCGACGGTCGCGCTCGTCGTCTGCAACAACTCGCCGCCCGCGCCGGTGATCGTCACCGTCTCGTTCGCGCCGCCGACTTCGACCTGACCTTTAAGGTTCGAGGGCGTGCCGGCGTTGACCACAACGTCCTTCAAGACCAGCGTCTTGAAGCCCTGGGTCGGCGTGATAGTGACCGTGTAAGTGCCAGTCGGGACGGACGGGATGGTGAACGTGCCGTCGTCCGAGGTGGTGGCCGTCAATTCCTGGCCGGTCGCGTTGTTCTTGGCGACAACGCTTGCGCCGGCGACGAGCGCGCCCTGCGGGTCAGTCACCGTGCCGACGATAGAGCCGGCGGTGGAGACTTGACCGAAGGCGAGCACGCTGCCTGCGACCAACAGGACAAAGGCGACCACCGATCTAAACAAAGCTTGTTTCATGGTGGAACTCCTCCAGAGAGAGTGGGCAGTTAGTTTCCTAACTAGATTGTCAGTTGCGAATATCCGGCGGCGCTTCTGTTCGGTTCATTAGCGGGCCGGATGTTTGTGTTAACGCGAAAGAAGCGGAAGAACCTTGGCGGCTCTTCGTAACAAGGGTGCACGGCCTGTCTAACATAAGGCGATGCCTGGGGTCGGATTCAGGCAAGCATTATGCCAACTTGACGGCCCGCCAGAATGCGACTTAAACCCTTAGTTAGCGCGGCATTTCACGGCTCGGCGGCAATGGGCCACGGGCCGTTTTCCATTTTTCTGGATTTCCGATTTAAATTTCTGGAAGGTGGCGCGGCTGCGTAGAAAGTAGCAGGTGCTCGAAGCCGGCGAAGTCGAGCGCGTGGAGAGGTAGGCCCAGCCGCTTTTGCAGTCCGGCGCGCGTCGTGCCGTCGAGCATGATCGCCTCGTCGCTCTTGAACGCGCTCGCCGGCAGGACGGCGAACTCGCCCGCGATCCGGTCGCGCGCCTTGAGCACGCACGCGCCCGTCATCAGCCCGGCGACGACGATCTCCGCGCCGAAGTAATCGTTCTCCACCGCGGCGACTTGCAGGCGCGTGCCGAAGCGCGCGTTCAGGCGCGCGACGAGTTTTTCCAGCACGGGCGCGAAGAGCGTGCCGGTCAGGATCGTGCCGTGCAGGCGCGCGGCCTGCGGCGGCGGGCGGCGCTCCAGCCTGCGCCAGAGCCGCGCGAACTCTTCATAGAACGAGCGCACCATGCCGACGCCGTCTTCGATCTGCGGGTAGTCGCCGTAGTGTCTGCGCGCGGGCACAGGGAAACCTGCGCGCAGGTAAATCTCGTCGCCGAGGAAAGCGAAGTTCGTGCCGAGCCGCGCGCGCAGTTCGCGCTGGATCGGCTTCAACTCATTGATCGTGCGGCGGCAGAACTCGGTCGTAACGGGCGTGAGGCGCGCGTCCGTGTTGTAGCGCGTGAGACCGAGCGGCACGACGGCGACGCTCTTGACGCGCGGGTATTCGGCCGCGAGATCGCCGATGGTGCGGCGCAGGACTTCGCCGTCGTTGATCTCAGGGCACAGGACGACCTGCGCGTGCACCTCGATGCCGGCGTCCAAGAGCCGGCGCATCTTCGCCGAGATGTCGGCGCGCGCGCGGTCGATGCCGAGCAGGTAAGCGCGCACGTCCACGTCGGTCGCGTGGACGGAGACGTACTGCGGCGTGAGGCGCTGCTCAATGACGCGCCGCATTTCGTCTTCGGTGATCGAAGTGAGCGTGGTGTAGTTGCCGTAGAGGAACGAGAGGCGTATGTCCTCGTCGCGGACGAAGAGCGACTTGCGCGCGTCCGGCGGGTTGCCATTGCAGAAGCAGAACAGGCACTCGTTGGCGCACTGGCGCGGGACGATCTGCTCGAACTCAAGCCCGAAGTCTTCGCCCTCCGCGCGCTCAAGTTCGATCTCCCACTCCTCGCCGCCCGCCTTGCGCACGGAGAGCGTCAACTCGGTCTCGCCGCCCGTCAGGAAACGGAAGTCGAGATAGTCGCGCACGGGCCGCCCGTTGATCTTGATGATGCGGTCGCCCGCCGCCAGCTCAAGCTCGGCGGCCAGACTCTCCGGCGCAACGTCGGCGACCAGCACGCCGCGCCGCCGAATCTGCGTGATGGCAGGTTCTACAGCAAACTCGTACATCGGAAAAACTCAAACCCTGACAGACGACAATTCGCTCGGTTGAGCAACCTGCTAGTATCGCTGATGCCGCCGCTTGATTCAACCCGCGCCGCCGTAGCGAGCGCCGACTAACCACGAAGCCACACGAAGCAGCACGAAGAGGAGTGAGCTTGCCTGCCTTCGTGCTGTTTCGTGTGGCTTCGTGGTTATTTGTCTGTGTCCTCGCTTACGCGCCGGTCGCGCTCGTCGTGCTCGTACCGCCGAGCATCTCGTCGAGCGGCGTGAACTCGCGGCCCTGCGCGGTGGCGACCGCCTCGTAAGTCAGCTTGCCCGCGTAGGTGTTGACGCCCTCCTTCAGACCTGGATCGCTCGCGACCGCCGCCATGAAGCCCTGGTTGGCGAGCTTCAGCACGTAAGGGAGCGTCGCGTTCGTGAGCGCGAAGGTCGAGGTGCGCGGCACAGCGCCGGGCATGTTGGCGACGCAGTAGTGCAGCACGCCTTCGACGTAGAAGGTCGGATCGCTGTGCGTCGTCGGGTGCGTCGTCTCGATGCAGCCGCCCTGATCGACCGCCACGTCCACGATGCAAGCGCCGTTCGGCACGTCCTTGAGCATGCCGCGCGTCACCAGCTTCGGCGCGGCCGCGCCGGGCACGAGCACCGCGCCGATGATCAGATCGGCCTGCGAAACGGCGTCGTGGATCATGTAGGCGGACGAGGCGAGCGTGGAGATTTTCGTCAGGAAGATGTCGTCTAATTCGCGCAGGCGATCCAGGTTGTTGTCAATGATCGTGACGTGCGCGCCCATGCCGACGGCGATCTTCGCGGCGTTCGTGCCGACCACGCCGCCGCCGATGATGACCACGCGCGCCGACGGAACGCCCGGCACGCCGCCCAACAGGATGCCGCGCCCGCCCTGCATCTTCTCCAGGTAGTGCGCGCCGACCTGCACGGCCATGCGCCCCGCGACTTCGGACATCGGCGTCAGCAGCGGCAGCGTGCCCTTGCGATCCGTGATCGTCTCGTAGGCGATGCCGGTCACTTTGTGCTCTAAGAGCGCCTCGGTCTGCTTCGGGTCGGGCGCGAGGTGCAGGTAGGTGAACAGCAGCAAGCCCTCCTTCATGCGCGGGTATTCGGGCGCAATCGGCTCCTTCACCTTCACGATCATCTCGGCCTCGGCCCACACGTCGTCCGCGGAGTTTATGATCTGCGCGCCCGCGCGCTCGTACAACTCGTTCTCGAACCCGGAGCCAGCGCCCGCGTCGCGCTCGACAATGACCCTGTGCCCCGTGTCTGTCAGCGCGCGCACGCCGGCCGGCGTCAGCCCGACGCGATATTCGTTATCTTTGATTTCCTTTGGGAGTCCGACCAGCACTGTTGCGCCTCCAATCGTTTCAGCTTTTGGTGTCGGGAGTTGCGGATTAAAACTCGGCTTGTGCGCAGGGCGAGACCGTTTCAACACAGAGACACAGAGGAGGCACAGAGAACGCGGAGGAGCATTGCTCTCAAATTTGAGCTTTCAAATCTGAGATCGCAAACCCTCTGCGCCCGCGCTCGGCGTGCTCTGCGTGAAACCGATCCAGCCAATCGCTCAGCAGCCGAATCAGATTCGGGCCGTGACTTACTCGAAATTCACTTCGTCGATCTGCGCGCGTTGCAGCTTGCCGCTGTAGTCCACGTAGATCGACTTCCATTCGGTGAAGATGTCCAGCACTTGCGTGCCCGCTTCGCGGTGGCCGTTGCCGGTGGCCTTCGTGCCGCCGAAGGGCAGGTGGACTTCCGCGCCGATGGTGGAGGAGTTGACGTAGAAGATGCCGGTGTACATGTCGTTCATCGCGCGGAAGGCGCGGTTCACGTCCTGCGTGTAGATGGACGCGGACAGACCGTAGCGCACGCCGTTCGCGATCTCGACGGCTTCGTCCAATGAATTTGTCGGGATGACGGCGGTGACGGGGCCGAAGATTTCTTCCTGCGCGATGCGCATGCCGGGCGCGACGTTGGTGAAGACGGTCGGCTCGATGAAGTAGCCGTGCGCGTGCGGGCCGCGCTCCAGGCGGTGGCCGCCGCAGGCGAGCGTCGCGCCGTCCTCGCGCTGCCCGACCTCGATGTAGCCCATGATCTTGTGCGCGGCGTCGGCGTTGATGACGGGGCCGACATCCGTCTTGGGATCGCTCCCGTCGCCGACGCGCAGTGCCTTTGCGCGCTCGACCAGAGCTTGCGTGAACTTCTTATAGACCTTCTTGTGGACGACGACGCGCGAAGAGGCCGTGCAGCGTTGCCCCGATGTGCCGAACGCGCCCCAGAGCGTGCCCTCGATGGCGAGGTCAATGTCAGCGTCCTCCATCACGATGATGCAGTTCTTGCCGCCCATCTCCAGCGAGCAGATCGCGTTGCGGTTGGCGCAGGCGGCGGCGATGGTGCGCCCCGTCTCGGTCGAGCCGGTGAAGGAGACGAGCCGCACGTCGTGGTGTTCGACTATCGCGCGCCCGGCCGTCATGCCGTGCCCCGTGACGACGTTGACGACGCCCGGCGGTATCCCGGCCTCTTCGCACGACTTGACGAGATTGATGGTCGAGAGCGGCGTGTCCTCCGCCGGCTTGATGACGACCGTGTTGCCGCAGACGAGCGCAGGGATGAGTTTCCACGACGGGATCGCCATCGGGAAGTTCCACGGCGTGATGAGACCGCACAGGCCGACGGGCTGGCGCACGCACATCGCGAACTTGTCGGGCATCTCGGCGGGCGTGGTGAAGCCGTGCAGGCGGCGGCCCTCGCCGGCCGTGTAGAAGGTGCAGTCAATCGCCTCCTGCACGTCGCCGCCCGTCTCCTTCAAGACCTTGCCCATCTCGCGCGTCATCTCGGCGGCGAAACGGTCTTTGTTCTTAATGAGGATGTTGCCGAGGCGGAACAGAATCTCGGCGCGGCGCGGCGCGGGCAGACGCTTCCAGCCGTCGGCGGCCGCGCGCGCGGCCGCCACGGCACGCTCCACGTCTTCGGCGGTCGAGAGCGGGAAGCGGCCTACAACGTCGCGCGTGTCTGCCGGGTTCACGTTCTCGAAGAACTCGCCCGACGCGGACGCCACCCACTCGCCGCCGATGTAGTTGTAGTAAGTCTTGACCGACTCGCGCGCCCCGCCGCCCGCGCGCCCGCCGTTTTTCTTCGCCTGCTTGTTGAGTGCTTTTTTCGCCTGGGACATAAGGAAGCTGTTAGCTGTTAGCTGTTAGCTGTTGCTTCGTTGCGAAGCGGGCCTTGTCAACGCCGTGCAAGTTTGGCTCTGTGACTCAGCTAACAGCTAACAGCTAATCGCTTCATTGATAGGTGAACTGCACGATGCCCTTCGTGATGTGGCCGTTGTAGAGATAGGCGACCTGCATGACGACGGCGTCGCCGGGCTTGAGGGCGCTGACGACGCGCTCGAAGTCGGCGAGCGCGGCGACGGGCACGCGGTTGATGCGCTCGATGACGTAGTCTTCGCGCAGACCAGCGTCGGCCGCGATGCCGCCCGGATCGACTTCGGTCACGAGCAGGCCGCGCACGCCGCGCAGGTTCTTCTCGTTCGCCAGTACGTTCGTCAACTCACTCAACTTCACGCCCAGGACGGGGCGGATGACCGCGCCGCCCGGCTTTACCTTCGGCGGCGCGTCAGGCGTGCCGGCCGGCTTGGGTCGCGCCTCCGTGAGCGGCGGGCGCTCGCCGACGGCGACGCTGACGGTGTGCCGTTCGAGCTTGTTGTTCACGTCGCGCAGGTAGGTGAGTTGCACGGTCTGCCCGACGGCCGTCGAGGCGACCTTGCTGATTAAGTCCTGCGAGCCGGCGACGGGCTGGCCGTTGAACTCCACGACGATGTCGCCCGCCTGCAAGCCCGCCTTGCTGGCCGGGCCTTCGCGCACGTCCGTGATGATCGCGCCCTTCGCTTCGGGCAGGCCGTAGACTTTGGCGAACTCGCCCTTGACCGAGTCGAGGAGCACGCCCAGGTAGCCGCGCTGGACGCGGTGCGTGTCGCCGATGAGCTGGCGATAGACGAAGCCGGCGTCGTTCGAGGGCAGGGCGAAGCCGATGCCGTTGTAGTCGCCGGTCGTGGTGGCGATCTGCGAGTTGATGCCGATCACCTCGCCGTGCATGTTGACGAGCGGGCCGCCGGAGTTGCCGCGGTTGATGGCGGCGTCGGTCTGGATGAAGTGCTGGAAGTTGGTCGAGGCGAGCGTCTGGCGCTGGAGCGTCGAGATGATGCCGGCGGTGACGGTCTGATCAAGCCCGAAGGGCGAGCCAACGGCCAAGACCCAGTCGCCCACCTGCACGTCGTCCGAGTTGCCGAGCTTGACGACGGGCAGGTCGCGCGGCGCGTTCACCTTGACGACCGCCACGTCCGTCTCCTCGTCCTGCCCGACGACCGTGCCGAGCAGTTCTTCGCCCGACTGCAAGCGCACCTTGATGCGCGTCGCGTCTTCGACGACGTGCTGGTTGGTCAGGATGTAGCCCTTCGGATCGACGATGAAGCCGCTGCCCACGCCGCGCGCCGGCTGGCGCATGTGCTTGCGGAACATCTCCATCAGCGGGTTGTCGTTCGACCCGTCCTTGTCGTCCTGATCGGCGTTGTCGTCCTTGTCCGCCATCTGCGGCGCGGAGACCGTGTCTATGTTGACGACCGCCGGCTCGACGCGCTTCGCGATCTCGGCGAAGGAGGCAGACAGGGCTTCGGGCGCGCGTGCGACCTGCTCGGCGCGGGCCGCGCCGCCGTTCTGCGCCACGGCGGGCCGCCCCGCCAGCAGCGCGCCGACGCCGACGCCCACCACCAGACACATAACGGCCAGCGCCGCGATCCAGACGCGCAGGCGGCGCAGCAGCGCGCGCTCCGCCTCATTCGTTTCGCCTTTGGGAAGTTGATACATAAAATCTTTTACCGCCTTCTACATTCGCTCAACCGGAGACGCGTGTGCGCCGTTCGCTTGCGCCAGCAGTCGCGCCGAGTATAGCCGAAACCTGCGACGCGCAGCAAAGAACAGAGGGCAAGGAGGCAAAATGTTTGCTTCAGCGAGAGAGCAACAAAAACATCTTGACAGGAAGGGGGGGACTTTAGCTTACGATGCGCTCGTCACTTCACGCTTTTCCTGCTTACTCCGGCCTAACCGGATGAGTTCTCCGAAACCTAGTTGCCACTTGCTCACACTTAAAGTGGCTTGGCCTCAACCTTCCCAAAACCGAAGGAGACAATTCCATGCAAACGTTCCTCAGAATGTCCGCCAAAATGCCCCGGCTTAATGGACGGACACGCGCGGTACTTTTTAGCTGTCTGCTAGCAGCAACTCTGGCAGTCGTGGCGTTAGGTGGTTTTACGACTAATGCAAAAGCAAGTAAGATCACCTATCTCTACACCGATGAGTACGGCTTTACCTATTGGCATTCCGAAGGGAGTTCTGCCGGAAGCTACGACTATCGTTGCGATCCCGGCGGCGGCTGCGAAGAATGGACGCAGATAAACTGATGATATAGTTGCCTGCGGTGGCGGTAGCCTGTAGAGGCCCGCCACCCCTTTTCAACTCTTCGTCGCTCAAGGAGCACTGTGATGCAACGCTTATTACTGCTTTCAGCTTGGATGTTTCTAATTGCTTCTTCTTATCACGGTCAAGCGAGCAAAACCAAATTAATCGAAGATACGGACATCGCAGTAAAGAAGAGTTTATTACTTTCCGATCTGCAAGCCCTTGAAGCCGGATCGGCAAAGCTGGATAAACCTTTAGCGCAAGCCTTGGCCCAAGCCGAAATCGCCAATGCCGCGTGGGCACTCGATCAAACATGGGCGCAAAAGCTATTACGTGCGGCATACGAGCTAACGCTGCCAGAGGAAGCAGAACAGGTGACGCTCCGTGATAAACCGGTGGGGGCAGCGCCTACACTACCAACGGCGCAAGAACGGGCGCGCAGTGACGTGCGCAATCGCGTGTTGGCGCTAGCAGCGCGAGACAAAGCTTTCGTTGATGAATTGGCCACATTGGGCACACAACGACTAGGAAAATTTGAAGCACACGCCAGATATGCCAGTCTGGCTGCCAAAGCAATTGAAGCTGGGGAGAAAGAGATTGCCAGTCAATATATTTCCCAATCAATTGAGGCCGATCCGACGCAATTAGGTGCCGGTCTCGGCATCCTCAGACTGGCGGCGAAAGATCGCACAGCGGCCGACCAACTTACATTGCAGTATATTGAGCGGCTACGTGCCTACCCACTCTCAATGATTGATCAAAGTGCTATTCGCGTGCATGTCATTTTAAGACTCATGGTATTCCCTAGCCCGAATGCCCTTCCCACCGGCGAGCAGATAGCACCGGCGGGAACGGCAGTTATCAGAGCATATGTCAGTTATGTGCTTGAGAGCATAGGTAGGCTGGAGCAGAGTGAACCGGGTAGCGCGCTGCGCCTGCGGAATGTTCTCTTATCCGCGTGGCTACCGCTCAGACAATATACGCCGGAACTGGCGGGCGCATTTTTGGAGTTGGAAAAACTAAGTCGCAGGCCGGGCGAGGAGGCAAGCTTACCCACAGAGAGTAATCGAGAGACGAGCGAAGCTCGTTATGAAGAGCGCGTCAAGCAAGCACTTAAGAGTGACCATCCTGACGAGTTGATCATTTACTCTGCCATCAGTCACGGCGATTTTGCCAAGGCACGCAAGCTGATCGACAAGCTGCCGGACGGCGCGCAGAAGGCGCAACTTACCGATAAAGTTAACACGCAAGAGGCGCTGAGTCTCACCGCCACAGGCGATCTGCCCGGCGCGCAACGACTCGCCGAACAGTTGACCAGAGCGACCTCGATACAACAAGTCTATCCCGCGCTCATCGCTAAGTGCGGCGCAAGTAAGGACGCGGTGTGCGCCAGCGCGCTGGTCTATCAGGCGGTGAAACAACTCAAGCGCGCCGAGACCACGCCGCCCACGCCGCCCGCTGGCATCCCGGAGTCAGCCTTCGTAACGAGCCGGGAACTTGATCCTGTTTTGGTCAGTCTGGGCAAGTTAGCCCAAGCCGTGCTACCGATCAATGAATCGCTGGGGTTTGAGGTTTTGGATGAAACAGTGCAGACGGCTAACAAGAGCGAGATGGACACGGGACAGGGGCGCACGGGATTCGATGCCGACGTGTTCAAGCAGTTCGCGGCTAAAGACGAGGTGCGTGCGCGCCAAGCGGCAGAGACGTTCAAAGACCCCTTGCGCCAGATCGTGGCACTCGCAGCCATTTACCAATGGCAGGCTACTGAGTTGACGAAACAGGAAGCGATTAAACCGAAGTCGGCGGCGCGCAAGCCTTAGCCGGTTTCAATCTGGCTATCACCGGCCGGCTGCGCTCTGCCCTTGCCTTCCGTCTTTCGTTCCCTATCCGTCCAGCGCAATTCCGACACGATGATGCCCGCGAAGACGAGGGCCGCGCCCGCGTACCCGCGCCCGCCCATCCACTCGCCCGCGCCGCGCACGGCGACGGCGAACGCGGTGGCAAACACCGGCTCAAGGCTGAAGATTATCGCCGCGTGCGTCGCGGACATGCGCGCCTGCCCCCACGTCCACAGGAAGAACGCGCCGAGCGTGCCGGCGAGCGCGAGGTAAACGAGTTGCCACACGATGCGCCCGGCCCAGACGAGCGGCGCAGTCTCGCGCGCAAGGAACTGCGGGAGCGCGGCGGCAGTTGCGAGCGCCGCGCCGCCGTGCGCGCCCGCCCAGACCGAGAGGAAGACGAGCGCCGCGGTCGCGACCTGAAGCACCGTCAGTGGCCGCACCGCGTAGCGCCGCGCGTAGCGGCTCATCAGCGTGATGTGCGCGGCGAACAGCCCGGTCGCCGCGAGCGTCAGCAGGTCGCCCTCGTTCACCGCCCCCGCGCCCTGCGGCAGCAGGATCAACATCCCGCCGACAGACGCCAGCACGACGCCGACCAGGTTCTCCCGGTTCGGGCGCACGCGCAGCAGGGCGTAGGCGACGAACGGCACGAGCGGCGTTGTCAGCCCCGTCACGAACGCGGACTTCGACGCCGTCGTATAGACCTGCCCCGCCGCCTGCAACGCGAACCCGCCCCCGACCAGCAACCCCAACACCGCGCCCGCGCGCCACACTTCCCCCCGCGCCCGCCACACCTCCCGCCCGAACAAAGCCAGGAGCACCGCCGCCGCCAGCGCGAAGCGAAACGCCAGGTAAGCCATCGGCGGCCAGTCCGCCAAGATGTCCTTCGCCATGATGAACGTCGAACCCCAGATGAGCGTCGTCAGCACCAGCGCGGCGTCGGCGGCAAGGTTGGCTTTGAGGCGCATAAGAAAAGCAGTGACGAGTGACGAGTAAGAACAGGCTTTAACTCGTCACTCGTCACTCGTCACTCGTCACTTATTCACGGTCTGAGCAAAACTTTGAGCACGCCGCTTGCGCCCGCGCGCTCCATCGCGCGCAACGCTTCGGCGAGCGAGAACTCTTCGCTGACGAGACTTTCAACGTCAACGGCGTTAGCCTTCAGCAACTCAAGCGCGGGGGCGAAGAGGCCGCAGCGCGAGCCGACAACGCTGATCTCGTCCACGACGACGCGCGCCGCGGCGAACTCGGTCGCGCCCTGAAAGGTTGACTTGAGCACGAGCGTGCCGCGCGGGCGCACGAGGTCGAGCGCGAGCGCGAAGCCGCGCGCTGCGCCCGAAGCTTCAATCACCACGTCGAAGGTGCGCGCCCGCGTGCCCGGCATCTCGTCGGCGTGCACGGTCTCGATGTCGCGGCGGCGCGCGACAGCCAATTTATTCTGGTGCTTGCCGACGAGCGTCACGTCCGCGCCGGTCAAAGCTCTAATCGCCTGCGCGCAGAGCAGCCCAAGTTTGCCGTCGCCGACGACGGCGACGCGCGTGTCCGCCATGATCTGTGCGCGTTCGAGGATGCCGCAGGCGGCGGCGAGCGGTTCGGTGAAGACCGCACGCTCGTCCGGGACTTCGTCGGGCACGGGCAACAGGTTGACCGCGGGCAGGCGCAGGAATTCCGCGTGCGCGCCGTCGCGGCCGACAATGCCGAGCACCGTGCGCTGCGGGCAATGGCGCGGGTCGCCCGCGCGACACAAAGCGCACCGGCCGCAGCCCGCGTTGATCTCGCCGACCACGCGCTGCCCCGTCAACTGTTCGTCCGGCGCACGCTCGACCACGCCGACGAACTCGTGCCCCAGCGTCCCCTGGAAGCCCGCGTAGCCGCGCACGATTTCGAGATCGGTGTTGCAAATCCCGGAGCGCGTCACGCGCACCAACGCCTCGCCGGCCGCCTCCGGCACGCCCACGTCCGCCAGCCGTAACTGCCCGTGCTCGTAGCGAAGCGCCTTCATTAGAATCGAGATCGGAAGCTTGTGCTGCTATCAATCATGACCGCTCCCTAACGCGGCCTACTCCTGTCCGTTGCGTCCGCCGGTCACGAACCGCTCGATCAGCACCGTGAGCCGATCAAGCCGCGCGTCCGTCTCGTCCTGCCGCTTGGCGAGTTGCACCACCGCCCGCTCGGTGCGCAACTGCGCCGCGGTTAAAGCCTCTATACTGCGCGTAGCGATCTCTATAAACTCGGACTGCGTCTCGGCGTAGGCACTCACCTGATCGCTTAACGCCCCAACTTGGCGGCTCAACTCGCCGAGTTGAGCGTTGGTTTGAGCAAGCTGCTCGTTGGTCTGAGCAAGCTGCTCGTTGGTCTGAGCAAGCTGCTCGTTGGTCTGAGCAAGTTGCGCATTGGTTTGCTCGATACGCTGTTCGAGCGTCGCTTGGTGTTCGAGTAGGAATTCAATTGCCCGCTGCATCTCTTCGCCGTTCATCTCTCGCCGCCTTTCATGGCTGTCGTTATATTTCTTTAGTCACCGACGTGTCTCAAAAACTCTTTGTCCGCATGTACGCGTTGTCGGGCGTGAGTTCGACGGTCTGTGCGCGCCCGCCGACGTTGACGGGCAAGCGCCAGGTGATCTCTTCGGGGCCGGCGAGCGTCGCGTGCACCCACCAGCGGCCGGGCGTAAGCGTCACGTCCGCCTGCCCGCTCTCGTCGAGCCGAGCGGTAACCGGCGCGCGCCCCTGCATGCGGCGCACGAGAAATTCGCGGAAGCGCAGACCGGGCCGGCGCTCCGAGTCGAACTCGCGTTGCACGGCCGCCACGTCAACCGGGAAGAGTTGCACGTCCACGTCCGCGCCTTGCGTGCCCGCGTCCGGCGCGTGGCGCAGGACGATGTGCAGCGTCGTTGCGCGCGTCTGCTGCGCGCCGCCCGCGCCCGCATCGCCCGCCGGCAGGCGTTGATAGACGCGCCAGCCCGCGCCGCCGAGCGCGACGAGCAGTAGGACGCGCAGGACGACGGCCAGCGTGTTTCGCTTTGGCTCAGGCGCGTTCACGATCAAACGAAGCGGGCGGACGGTGCGGCGCGTTGCCGACTTGCGCCGCGCGCCGCAGGTTCAGGCCATGAAACCTTTTTCGCGTAGCGCGCTTTCGAGTTCGCGGTCGGTCGGCGTCGAGAGCACCTGCCCGGCAAGGTCGAGTGTCGGCTTGCGCTCCTTGCCGTCGTTGTGTTCCCGCAGCCACTGCCGCGCCGTCTCGTCCTGCTCGACGTTGATGTACTTGAAGGCGACGCCGAGTTCCTTTAGGCGCTTGAGCGTGTGCTGCGTGTCCGCGCACCAGTCCGCACCGTAAACTTTCACTTCCATTGCCGCACTTCCTTTGCCGCTAGAATGGCGCTCATCATAGCAGAAAGAATGAGGGATGAGGGATGAGGGATGGAAAAGGAAGATGACGGCGGCGCGATAATTTTCAGCCCGCAGCCATCATCCCTCATCCCTGCTTTTCTCGTGCTACAATGCGCTTTCGCGTCCGACGAGAATCCCCAAACGATCCGGCTGATAAGGTGAGCGTGCATCCGACAGACAAGTTCCGCGACGAGTGCGGCGTGTTCGGCGTCCACGGCCACGCTGAGGCGGCGCGGCTGACTTACCTCGGTCTGTACGCGCTGCAACACCGCGGGCAGGAGTCGTGCGGCATCGTCGCGGCGGCCGGCGGCGAGCTGCGCTCGGAGCGGGCGATGGGGCTTGTGCCCGACGTGTTCGACGCGGAGCGGCTGAACCGCCTGCCCGGTGCGAGCGCCATCGGGCACGTGCGCTATTCGACGGCCGGCGAAGTCTCGATCCGCGAGGCGCAGCCGTTCCTCGTCGCCTGCCAGCACGGGCAGGTCGCCGTCTGCCACAACGGCAACCTCCCCTTCGCCAGCGAGGAGCGAAAGAGGCTCGAACGCGCGGGCGCGATCTTCTCTTCGACTTCGGACACGGAAGTAGTCCTGCACGGCATCGCGCGCTCGCAGGCGCGCGGGATCGTCGAGGCGATTCCCGAAGTCTTATGCGCGACCGAGGGCGCGTTCTCGATGCTGTTTCTGACGCCATCGGCGTTGATCGCGATCCGCGACCCGCGCGGTTTCCGCCCGCTCGCCCTGGGCCGGCTGGGCGATGCGTGGGTGGTCGCTTCGGAGACCTGCGCATTCGATCTGATCGAGGCGCGCTACGTGCGCGACGTTGAGCCGGGCGAGATGATCGTGATTGACGAGCAGGGCTTGCACTCGTCGCACCCGCTGCCCGCGCGCCCGCACTCGATGTGCGTCTTCGAGCACGTCTATTTCGCGCGCCCGGACTCTTTGATCTACGGTCAGTCGGTCAACAGATCGCGCCATTTAATGGGCAAACAGTTAGCGATTGAGCAGCCGGCGGACGCGGACATCGTCGTGCCCGTGCCCGATTCGGGCGTCGCCGCCTCAATCGGCTACGCCGCGCAGTCCGGTCTCAGTTTTCGGCAGGGGCTGGTGCGCAATCACTACGTCCACCGCACCTTCATCGAGCCGCGGCAGTCGATCCGAAGTTTTGGCGTGCGCATCAAACTCAACCCCGTGCGCCACCTGATTGACGGGCGGCGCATCGTGTTGATTGACGACTCGATTGTGCGCGGCACGACCTCGCGGAAGATCGTGCGGATGGTGCGCGAGGCGGGCGCGCGCGAAGTCCACCTGCGGATCAGTTGTCCGCCGACCGTCAGTCCGTGCTTCTACGGCGTGGACACGCCGAACAAGTCAGACCTGATCGCCGCGCAGATGTCGGTCGCGGAGATACGCGACTTCATCGGCGCTGATTCGCTCGGCTATCTCTCGCTCGAAGGCATGCTCAAGGCGACCGGCCTCGCGCCCGACGCGGCCTGCGTCGCCTGCTGGACGGGGCGCTACCCGACGCGTATCACGCGCGAGGCCGAGACGCAGTTTGCGCGCGAGCATGAGCCTGTGCCGTCGGGCGACGCGTAAAATTTTTCGCTGTAGAGAACAGGGGGAAAGTTAGTTGGCGCAAAACAGGCGCGGCTGCGGTTGCCTGCTCGTCGTGCTGTCTTTGGCGGCGCTGGTGGCGGGCGCGGTCTACTTCAAGTTCTACCGGCCGCGGGGGCCGCAACTTCCGCCCGCGTCGGGCGGCGAACTGCAAGTCCACGTGCTCGATGTCGGCCAGGGCGACGCGATCCTGATCGTCGCGCCCGGCGGCAAGGCCGCGCTCGTCGATGCCGGCGACGAAAGCCACGCGGGCGTCGTGCGCGACGCGCTCGCGCGTTACCAAGTGCAGCAGCTCGAATACTTCGTCGCCACGCACCCGCACCCGGATCACATCGGCGGCGCTGCGGCGGTGTTTAGTTCGGTTAAAGTGCTGAACGTGCTCGACAACGGCGTCCCGCCTGAATCCAACACGGGCACGAGCGCGCCGGCCCAGAACGCTAACGGCAAGACGAAGAGTGCGAGCGCCAAGGCTCAACCAAAGCCGCGTGCGGGCAGCGCGCAACTGCCGACAGTAAAGGCGTACACGGCGCTCCAAGACGCGATCAAGCAGAGCGACGCGCAACTTGTCCATGCCGCACCGGGTCAACGGTATGAACTAGGCGGCGGCGTCCTGCTCACGGCGCTCGCGCCCGTCCCGCCGCCGTTCACGAAGGAGCAGATGCGCGGTGGCGGCAACGAGCCAAACGCCAACTCGGTCGTCCTGCGCCTCGACTATGGCGACTTCTCGCTGCTGCTGCCAGGCGACGCCGAAGCGCAGACCGAACAACGGCTGCTAAACGCCAGCGCGAACGTCACGGCGCAACTGCTTAAGGTCGCACATCACGGCTCGAAGTACGCCACCACGGCGGAGTTCGTCGGGCGCGTTAAGCCGGAGGCCGCGATCATCTCGCTCGGCGAGTACAATCGCTACGGCCACCCGGCGCAAACCGTGCTTGATCGCCTGAAGGCGGCCGGCGTCAGACTTTATCGCACGGACTTGCAAGGCGAGATCACGATCACGTCGAAGGGCGAAAGCTACGAGATCAAACCGGAGCGAGAGGCCAAAGGCGACCTCTTCGCCGGGCGCGAAGGCCAGAAGGACGACTCCGCGCGCTCCGGCTTCATCGCTTACGGCGACTTCGGCCCGCCGCCCAAACCGGCGAAGAAAACTGTTGCGGGGAAGTAAGATAGTCGGCGTGATATTCGGCTAAACCCACGCTCGTCACATTATTTTGCAGCCTCATTTATGCGGTGTTATACCCGACATTGAGCCTGATAGAACCGGACTTCTGATGAGTAAACCGATCACTTATAGCGATGCCGGTGTCTCCATTGACGCGGCGAACCAGACTGTCGCGCGGATCAAAGAACTGGCGCGCACAACGTTCAACGCGCGCACGCTCTCGGAGATCGGCAGTTTCGGCGGGATGTTCGACGGCGCGTTTCCCCAGATGCGCGCCCCCGTCCTCGTGGCCTCCGCGGACGGCGTCGGCACTAAGCTCAAAATTGCGTTCGAGACCAACACGCACGACACGGTTGGCCGCGATCTCGTCAACCACTGCGTCAACGACATTCTCGTCCAGGGCGCGCGCCCGCTTTTCTTTCTCGACTACGTCGCCGCGGGCGTGCTCGCGCCGCAGACGATTGCCAGCGTCATCGAAGGCGTCGCACGCGGCTGTCGCGAGAACGGGTGCGTGCTCTTAGGCGGTGAGACGGCCGAGATGCCCGGCTTCTACGCGGCGGGCGAGTATGACATCGCCGGCTTCATCGTCGGCGTCGTGGATCGCGCGCGCGTGATTGACGGCAGCAGCATCGCGCCCGGCGACGCGGTGCTCGCGCTGCCTTCAGTTGGACTGCACACGAACGGTTACTCGCTCGCGCGCAAACTATTCTTTGAGGTGGCCAGCTACAGAGCAGACACACACCTTGCCGAACTAGACACGACGGTCGGCGCGGCGCTGCTCGCCCCGCATGTTAGCTACCTAAATGCACTTGAAGGCTTACTCGACCAAGGTGTGCTTAAAGGACTTGCGCATATCACAGGTGGGGGGCTGCTGGAGAATATGCCGCGCATATTACCCACAGGCACCGGCGTAGAGATCGTGCGCGGCTCATGGCCCATTTTGCCTATCTTCGCCCTCATGCAACACCTCGGCTCAGTACCTGAGGCGGAGATGTATCGCACTTTCAACATGGGCATCGGCATGATCATTGTCTGTGCGCCAACGGATGTCACCGTGATCAAAACCCACATTGCAGCACACGATTTAGCGTGCTACGAAGTTGGTAACATCGTCACGGGTGCAAATGAAGTCAAACTTGTTTGAGTTGTTCTAAAATCCGACTTGGTTTCTAAACCACCTTTAAGTTCTCCTCGGAGTTACAATCTGAAACACAGAAGCCGGCATTCTAAACTTGAGACTCGCAATTCTTATCTCTGGTCGCGGCTCAAACATGGTAGCGCTCGCTGACGCTGTGCGCTCCGGGCAGATAGCGAATGCCGAAATCGCCGTTGTCATCAGCGACCGTGCAGACGCGCCTGGATTGCTGCGCGCCGCCGAGCGTGGACTCGAAACCTTAATCATCGCGCGGCAAGGACGCACGCGCGCAGAGCATGAACAGGAGATTCTAGCAGCGCTCACTGCGCGCAATGTCGAACTCATCTGCCTTGCCGGCTTCATGCGCCTACTCTCGCCCGCGTTCGTCGCAGCCTATTGTCAGCGCATCATCAACATCCATCCAAGTCTCCTACCAGCCTTCCCCGGCCTAGATGCTCAACGCCAAGCAATCGAGCATGGGGTCAAGTGGAGTGGTTGTACAGTCCACTTTGTTGACGAAACGCTGGATGGTGGACCTATCCTTGTACAGCATATCGTGCCTGTCTACGACGACGACACCGCTGAAACGCTTGCCTCACGTATTCTGACCGCGGAGCACTGCGCCTATCCGGAGGCAGTTTCATTAATTGTTAGTGGGATTTATAAAATAGCTGGTAGGCGTGTTCTCTGCTTAAATACAACCTCGGTAAGTGAGGAAAAAGCTGCTCCTAAATTTTAAGACTGTGCATCTTGAGATGTTTTTATAGCCACATGTAGGTTTATGCGCCCTTTAATTTTTAAATTTAGATATTTTCCGCTTTTTCGTGAGCTACGTTGTTACTTTGAGCATTTATTAACAGTTCGTAAAGTCTATTTAGATCGTTATCATTGTAATAATGCAACTCAACTTTTCCGCCACTGCCCTTTGTGTTAGGTACCACTCGTACCTGCGTTCCAAGCCGACGTCTTAATCTGTCTTCAGCGGCACGTATATTAGCCTCATCCTGTCTTAATGTCTGAGTTGATGTTTCCCCTATGCTCTTGCCTTCGACTACCCGTTTGACAGCTTTCTCTGTCTCGCGTACAGATAACGATTGACTAACAATGTTATGTGCAATTTTACGCTGTATTTCCAGATCATCAACCCCTAGTAAAGCTCGTGCGTGGCCCATCGATATTTTATTATCTTCGACTAACTGCTGGATATCCTCCGGCAGGCGTAATAGTCGAAGATAATTAGTAATGAAAGTTCTGTCTCGTCCTACTCGTTGAGCAACTGCTTCTTGAGTTAATCCCAAAGTTTCAATTAATCTTTTGTACGCGTAAGCCTCTTCAATTGCATTGAGTTCTTGGCGTTGGATATTTTCAATTAACGCTAGCTCTAACATTTTCTCATCCGGAATGTCACGCACGACCGCAGGGATACGTTGTAGCCCGGCGCGCTGAGCAGCGCGCCAACGCCGCTCGCCCGCTACTATCTGATACTGTCCGTTCTCAATTCTACGAGCTAAGATTGGCTGCACCACTCCATTTTGTTTGATTGACTGCGCGAGCTCCTCCAATTGTGATTCATCGAAGCGTGTGCGCGGCTGTAGATGGTTCGCCTCAATCAAATCTATATCTATCTCTGTGAATTCTTCATTGATTGTCGCTGGCTTGTCCGACAGCAGTGCGCTCAATCCCCGGCCGAGTGCTCTTCTGGTCATGGTTCATTATCTCCTTTGCTAACTGAAGATAGCTCTCCGCCCCACGAGAACGTATATCATACAAGATGACCGGTTTACCGTAACTGGGAGCTTCCGCCAAGCGCACGTTACGTGGGATTACTGTTTCGAGAACCTGCCGGCCGTAGAAATCTCTCAAGTCATTCGCGACCGCGGATGAAAGGTTAGTGCGCTCGTCGTACATTGTTAGCAACAACCCTTCAATCGCCAGACCTGGGTTAAGAGCACGCCTAATGCGGGCTAGCGTATCAAATAACTCAGTTACGCCTTCAAGCGCATAATACTCACACTGAATGGGTACAAGAAGAGAATCGGCGGAAGTCAAAGCATTTAAGGTTAGGAGGCCGAGCGCGGGGGGGCAGTCAACAATAATGTAATCGAACTCCGCGCGGATCGCAGAGAGCATATCTTGCAGCTTATACTCTCTGCGTTCTAAATCTACTAATTCTAGCTCGGCACCAATTAGGTTTTTATCCGCCGGTAAGACTTTCAATAAGGGCAACTCTGTTGTTTGGATAATATTCGCTATAGATTCTCCCAAGATGAGGGCATGATAGAGACTGCGGCGAAAACTACCCCGTTGAACACCAACGCCGGAAGTGGCGTTCGCTTGTGGGTCTGTGTCTATGAGTAAAACTCGTTGTTCAGAGGCGGCGAGGGCGGCGGCCAGATTAACAGCCGTTGTAGTCTTTCCAACACCACCTTTTTGGTTCGCCACCGCGATGATTTTAGCCATTTATATTAGCCAAAACGGTGCTCTGATATAGTTTCCGTAAACTAACATAAACCGAGAGGGAGTGCCAAAGTTTTTCTATACTTTGGACGGTAAGATGGGTTTTTGAGACGTTTCACGTGTCACATTATTGGCAAGAGTGTGACACGTGAAACATTTGGGTAGGGAATTAAGCAGCCCGGTGAAGCTGTAAACTTGTCAATAATAATGAGATAGCAGACGGAGTCATACCAGGTATGCGGCGGGCCTGTCCGAACGTAACAGGGTAAACCCGTTCTAATCTCTCTACCATTTCATGAGAGAGACCGCTAATTCTTCGATAGTCAAAGTTATTGGGAATGTGCAGATCATCGTGATGATAAAGTCGTTCCTGGCTATGGTGCTGAGCCTCAATATAACCAGAGTAAAGTATGTCTGCCAGAGCGGTCTCTAACTGGACTAGGTTTGAATTGCGAAGCTCTAAGGGGAGATACTGCCGAATAAGGGAGATATCTGCATTCGGGCGCTGTGAAAGTTGAGCAAGGGAAATGGAATCTCCTAAATCCACACCTAAAGTTCGGCAAAGAGTGTGGTAGGTACTTTCCGTCTTTTTAAACTTGGTGCCTTCCAAAGTAGCGCGTAACCGTGCAATATCCTCACGCCGTCGAATAAAGGCATTCCATCCTGTTTCATCTACCAGACCAAATTCATGACCGTAGGGCGAAAGCCGTGCGTCCGCCGTGTCATATCGAAGCGATAAGCGATGTTCGGCACGAGAAGTAAACATGCGGTAAGGTTCATCAACTCCATGTGTAATCAGATCATCAATTAAGACGCCGATATAAGATTCCTCACGATTTAAGCGAAATCCTTCACGCTTTTGGATGAAAAGAGCGGCATTGATGCCGGCGATCAGTCCTTGGCAAGCGGCCTCTTCATAACCTGTTGTGCCGTTGATTTGACCGGCGAAAAAAAGTCCTTTGATAAGTTGTGTTTGCAGGAAAGGAGTCAGTTCCCGCGGGTCGGTATAATCATACTCAATGGCGTAGCCGGGACGGATGATACGGGCTTCTTCAAGGCCCTGAATTTTATGCACGAATTCCTGCTGAAGCTCGGCCGGCATAGAGGTCGAGAAGCCGTTTAAATAGACCTCAGTAGTGTTATGACCTTCCGGTTCGAGGAAAAGCTGATGTCTGTTTTTATCAGGGAATTTAACCACCTTGTCTTCGATGGAAGGACAATAGCGCGGGCCGATACCCTTGATTTGCCCGGAATAAAGGGGTGAGTGATTGATATTTGAGCGAATCGCGTTATGGACATGCTCATTGGTATAGCCGATATAGCAAGTGATTTGCGGTTGTTCGATAGATTCTGTTTGGAAAGAGAAAGGAACTGGACGCTCGTCTGCCGGCTGAGGCTCGAACATCTCCCAGTCAATTGTGCGCCCATCAAGACGCGGCGGGGTGCCTGTCTTCAAGCGTCCGACAGGGAAGCCCAGATGCTTGAGACGATCTGCAAGTTCGGTTGATGCCGGCTCACCCGCACGCCCGGCGGTGTAAGTCCGCCGCCCTGTATGAATTAAGCCGTTAAGGAAAGTGCCGGTCGCAAGCACAACAGCGTCAGCGCGCAAGCGCCGTGTATCTTGTAGTTCGACGCCGCGTACACAATCTTTATCAAGGATAAAATCAATTACCATCCCCTGTCGAAGATGTAGATTCGGAGTCGCTTCGAGCGTACATCGCATCTCCGTCCGATAGAGAGAGCGGTCGGCTTGCGCGCGCGGTGCTTGCACGGCCGGCCCGCGAGAACGATTCAGCAAACGGAATTGTATGCCTGTGCGGTCAATGACGCGCCCCATAATTCCGCCAAGGGCGTCAATTTCACGCACGATGTGTCCCTTAGCGATGCCGCCGATTGCGGGATTACACGACATTTGACCGATGAGATCGAGATTTAACGTCACCAGAGCGGTCTGTGCGCCCATACGTGCCGCGGCCGAGGCAGCTTCGCAACCCGCATGACCGGCCCCTATAACAATCACGTCGAAGCGTTCGTCGAAACTCATAACTACTTTCCTATGCAGAAGGTGGCGAAAATTTGCGAAAGCACATTCTCAGGTGTGGTCTCGCCGGTTATTTCCCCCAAATAACGTAGGGCATCATAAAGCCCAACCAGTAATAAATCTTCACTTGCCCTGTTTTCCAGCAACTGCCGGGAAGAGCGAAGCGCGTCGGACGCACGCCGCAGCAGATCGTAATGCCGCGCGTTGGTGATCAAAAAGCCTGCGTCATGGACAGGGTTCTCTGTGAAAGGTTCAAGCAGAGCAGCACGAAAAGCTTCAAGCCCTGCGCCCGTCTTCGCCGAGATGGGCATGAACCCTTCGTAGTCTAAACCCTTAACAATATCCGCGGTGAACGCCGGCAGATCGCTTTTATTCAAGGCAATAAGGTATTTGTTTTTGCGCGCCGCCGCAAGGATGTAGTGGTCTTCGTCGGTTAAAGCTTGAGCGCCGTCGAGTATTACGACGGTGAGATCGGCATCAACCATCGCCCGCCGCGTCCGTTCAATTCCGATAGACTCAATAGGGTCGTCAGACGGACGCACGCCTGCGGTATCGGTTAGCAAAACCGGCACGCCTTGGATATTGATTAACTCGCTTAGGCTATCACGAGTCGTGCCGGGAATGTCTGTTACGATAGCCCGATCCAAGTGGAGCAATCTATTGAAAACACTGGACTTACCGACGTTCGGGCGACCTACAAGGGTGACTTTTAGACCGTCTTTCAGTAGTCGCCCGGAGCGATAGGTAACGGCTAATGAGTCTAAGGTCTGGATCAAGTTGGAGAGTTGCGCGCCGATGCGGGCGAGCGTGATTTCGGGTAGATCATCCTCGACGAATTCGAGCGAAGATTCTAGCGGGACGATGATGTCGAGCAGCGCATCCTTAATGGGCTGGAGGCGCGCAGAGAACTCGCCGCCCAGTTGCCTCGCGGCTTGCTGGACGGCGGCGTTGGTCTGGGCATCAATGAGGTCGCGGATGGCTTCGGCTTGGCTGAGGTTGATGCGCCCGTGGGCGAGTGCGCGCAAGGTGAATTCACCCGGGTCGGCCGCGCGCGCGCCGAGAAGTAAGAGCGCATCAACGACGTGGAGCAACAGCACGGGCGAGCCGTGACAACTTAGCTCGATCACGTCTTCGCCGGTAAACGAATGCGGCGCTTGAAAGTACGTGATGAGCGCTTGGTCGAGGACTTCACCGCTTTCGGGGTTGAAGATGGTTTGCAGGCTCACGCGGTTGGCTTCCGGCGCGAAATGATCTTTGCGCAGGAGCTTACGCACGAGTCCGAGCGCATGCGCGCCGCTGAGGCGGATGACGCCTATGCCACTGCGACCGGGCGGGGTGGAAAGAGCGACGATGGTATCCGAGGCTGGCACTGCCGAAGTACTACAGGCTGCATAGAGCCTTGCCTTACGCGGCGGACACTAACTTGAGAGCTACTGCTTCACCTTCAAGCTCACCCTGAGCCGGCGCGCGTTGCCCTCGCCAACCGACTCCGTGTGTAGATCAGGTTCGTTCGCCAGCGCCAGATGGATCACGCGCCGCTCGTTGGCGTCCATCGGCCCGAAGGTGAAAGTCGTCCCAGTCGTGCGCACGCGCGTGGCGGCGTGTTGTGCCATCACGCGCAACTCAGTCACGCGCGTGGCGCGGAAGCCGTGCACGTCGCAAACGATCCGCTCGTGCAGCGCCAGCTTGCGGCCGTAAATTTGATTGACCAGGTGTTCGACCGCGTCAAGCAGCTCGCCGCCTTCGCTACGTAACGCGGGAGCGTCGGCCCCGTTAAAGTCGATCAGACACCCGTCCTCAGTTTTCGATGCCTTGGCGCGAATGTCTAGATCGGAACTGGCGAAGACCTCGTTTAGGAAGCTCTCTGCTTGCTGGTAAGTTTCTTCCATCTCAATTTCCGACGCGCGCCGGCCGCGTGCGGCGACGACGGTTTAAGCGGCGGCAGCTTTACGCTGATCGAGTGAAGGGCGCGGCGAGCGAGCGCCCTTTTTGCCGGGCGGCTGCGGCTCTTCGTCATCCTCCGACTTGAGCATGCGGTTAATAAGCATCTGTTGGCCGAAGCCCACGAGGTTGGCCATCAGCCAGTAGATCAACAACCCCGACGGCGCAGACCACATGATATACAACATGAACGCGGGCAGCATCACGGCCATCATCTTGCGTTGCAGCGGATCCGCCGACGGCTGCGGCGTGATGAACTGCAAGACCACCATCGAGGCCGCCATCAGGATTGGCAAGAGGCGATAAGGATCGGCCGCGGAGAGATCGGGCAGCCAGAGAAACGACGCCTGACGAAAGTCAATGGAGATGGTGATCGCGGTGTAGAGCGCGATCAGGAACGGCATCTGGATTAGCAGCGGCAGACACCCGCCGAGCGGATTCGCCTCTTTCATCAGCCGCAGTTGCTCGACCTGCAACTCGCGCAGACGCGGGTCGTTCTGCTTCATCCCCTTCATCTTTTCCTGCAACTCTTTCATCCGCGGTGCGTGTTTCTGCGCCTTTTTCATGGCCTTGGTCGAGCGCCACTTGAGCGGGAAGAAGAGCGAATAGATGAGGAAGGTAAAGATGATGATGGCGACGCCGTAACTGCCCGTCCACCGATTGAGCAGTTTGATCGCGCCGAGGATCGGCACGGCCAGGTAGCGCGTGATCCAACCGAACCACCAGCCGTAATTGATCGCAAGCTCGATGTTAACATTGCGCCCAACAGCCTGACTGATGTTCTTGCTCGCGTCGGTCAGAATGTAATGATCCTTCGGCCCCACGTAAATGCGCGTCGGCGAGCCGTCGGCGGGCACGTCGAGCAGCGCCGTTAGCAGATACCTGTCTTCTTTCCCGCCGCCGGTGTTGTGCTCATATTTTTCGGCGAGGAGCTGAAGCCCTTGCGTACTCTTCGGCGGAATCGCGAGCATCGCGAAGTAAGTGTCGCCAATGCCGGCCCAGTCAATCACACCGTTGACGGACTGCTGCTTGGGATGCTCTTTGTTGTCGTAAATCTTATAGCCGTCGAACTGTTGCGCACTGCCGTTAACAACGGCGACGCCCTGCGGCGGCGTGGCGTAGCCCGTGTAGTGCGGCACACCTTGATCGCCGATGCTGGGGCCGATGGCGAGTTTGACACTCGGCACGGGCTGTCCGCCGCGCGTGAGTTTAGGACTCAAGGTGACGCTGTAAGTTTCCGCGTCGAAGCTAAAGCTCTTCACTACCTCGACGCCGGTCGCTTCGTCGCGCAGCGTCATGGTGATCGTCTTCGGCTCGCCCGGTTTAGGGCTAATGGTAACCTCGCCGCCGTCGCCTTCAACACCGCTGATTTGATAATTCCTGGATGAGAGCAGCGCATCGAGATTAGCGTCGCCGGTGATGAGCCGAAGCGGCGTGGAGCGCGCCTCCGGGCGCAGATGGTCAGGCAGATTTTGCTCGGCAGGTATGAGTTGCAGCGGCTCGTGGTTGTTCTTGTCGCCAGCAACCGAAAAGAGTGGGCGGGATGTTTCCTTGTTCTTGTTAATAATCCAACTCGTCGCCACCGCCCCGCGGCTGTCGAGTTTCACCTCGTAGAGTGGAGTCGTAATCGTTACGACGCGCTGCGGAGTGGCATCCTGGGCGGTCGGGGCAGTGGCCGCCGGTTGCGGTGTAGCAGGCGCAACGGGGCCGGCACTCGCTGGCTGCTGAGTCGTAGGAGAGGTAGACGCAGATTGCTGCGCCGAGTTGGAATTATCTTGTTGCAGTCTGGAGCGATCAATGAAGAAAGTCCAGCCAAGGAGTATGGCTGCGGATAAGACGAAGGCTATGAGTAAACGCTTCTGTTCCATTCAGGTTAAATCGATCACTTAAACATCACCACCCAAAACCGGCGGTTTTCAAGACTCACTTGACCGGATCGTAGCCGCCGGGGTGAAAAGGGTGACAACGAGTCAGACGGCGTATGCTCAGCCAAGAGCCGCGCAGGCTGCCATAGCGAGTGATAGCCTCGAAGGCGTAGTCTGAGCAGCTCGGGACGAAACGGCACGCTGGCGGAAGCAACGGCGAAAGGATCGCCTTGTAAGACCTCAGAAGTGCTAAGAGCAGATACTTCACGGGCTTTACCGATCAAGCTTATCGCCATTTATACGCACATCGTTCGCCAAGCGACCAACTATTCCTTGAAAATCTTCGAGCGCCGCCGCCAGTTTGACTCCCAGCAACGAGCGCTTGGCATTCAACACCCAGTCATAATGCACCTGCATTTCGCGCAAATTCTCGCCACTCAGTCTGAAGGTCTCACGCAACAGCCGCTTAAGCCGGTTACGGTCAACGGCGGCACGCGCCACTTTACGGGAAGCGGTGATGCCCAACCTGTGAGAGCCACAATTGTTAGGCCACACGAAGGCCGTCATCAAACGCCCATCGTAACGCTTACCCATTTCATAGACGATACGAAATTCCGAAGAGTTGCGTAACTTTGCCGTCCGAGACAAGGGATTTATCGTTGAATCTTAGTAATGGGCTGGGGTGAGCCGTTTACGCCCTTTAGCCCGGCGTCTCTTCAGAACCAAGCGTCCGCTCTTGGTCGCCATCCGAGCACGGAAACCATGAGTCTTCGCCCGTCTGCGGTTATTCGGTTGGAAAGTTCGCTTTGGCATTGTCGTTTACTCTCTCCTTAAACGAAAAGAGCAAGACTAACTTCGGGAAGAATTAATGTCAAGAAAACAGCACGTTATCAAATGTAAGTGGCCCGTAAACTGACGAATGAGCGTGCTAAGAATAACTCAAACAATTGAAAAACTTTATTAAAACAACTGTCTGGATTTGATTCAAAAGCACCTTCCCTCAAGAAATGCCGCGACAGATTATTTGCTGCCTGCCGCGACTTTTCAGACCCTAAAAATATTTGGTCAGGGCTGTGGATTTCTCTTGCATTGCTGGTCTCGATTATGCTAGTCTCCCGCCCGTTTCGCACTTGGTTTTTGCCCGTAAGTTCTTGAAAGATAAACACTTAAAGCAACACTTTAAGTCCCGATTTGTTTTCCACAGGCCTGTGGAAAAATCTGTGGAAAACTTAAAGTCGGGCGTGAGGTGAAAGTCAAAAGAGTGCGGATTCAACGTTTTCCGTCATGCCTCTCAAAGAGATGGTTGAGAGGCATAAGACGAACTGAGTGTACCTTTTTGATTCGGATGCGGAAAGTTCGTTCAGCAGTCAAATCTCTACCTCCCGAAGGAATTTGAGATGAGCACAGTAATCGAAACCAGAGTCTGGAATAGCCTGCTACAGGCTGTAGAGAAGCGACTGAATCATCAAAGCTTTGAAACCTGGTTTCGCTCTATCCAATTTGATGGCTACGACGAAACGGGGCACATTCTCCATCTGCGTGCACCCAACCAAATAGTTAAGGACTGGGTTAGCACAAACTACTCGGACGTAATAAGCGCCTCACTGGCAGAGTTGAACCTCTCCTCTTACCACGTTGATTGGAGTGTGGACGAGAGTGCCGCAGCGCCGACAGACCATATCCCCCCGGCGGAAGATAAGAAGAGCGGGTTCGAACTAAACTCAGACGACGCTGATAACGGCAGAATTAATAATTCGACCCTCTTTTCATTACTTGAGGCCGCCGAATCCGACGGCCTAGCGCCTAGCGCTACGACTTTCGTTGATATAGAGCCGCTGGAGCTTTCGCTCAATCCGAAGTGCTCTTTCCAGACCTTCGTCGTCGGCTCCTGCAATCAGTTCGCGCACGCGGCGGCGCTCGCTGTGGCTGAAGCGCCCGGCAAAACCTACAATCCGCTCTATATTTACGGCGGTGTGGGTTTGGGTAAAACTCACCTGATGCACGCCATCGGTCATTCAATCAAAGAACGCAACAAGTACCTGCGCCTGTCCTACATCTCGGCCGAGAAGTTCATGAACGAACTTATCAACGCCATCCGCTACGACAAGGCGCAGACTTTTCGTGAGAAATATCGCTCAATTGACGTGCTGCTGATGGACGACATCCAGTTCATGGCTGGCAAGGAACGGACGCAAGAGGAGTTCTTCCACACTTTCAACGCGCTCTACGACGCACAGAAACAGATCGTCATCACCTCCGACTGCCCGCCGCGCGAGATTCCCACGCTGGAGGAACGGCTGCATTCGCGTTTCGAGTGGGGACTGATCGCCGACATGGAGCCGCCCGATCTTGAGACCAAAGTGGCGATCCTGAAGCGCAAGGCCGATTTGGACGGGGTCGTCCTGCCGGACGATGTCGCCTTCTTCATCGCCAGCAAAGTCAAAAGCAACATACGCGAACTGGAAGGCTCACTCGTCCGCCTGATCGCCATCTCGTCGTTGCGCGGCGTGCCCATCTCCAAGATGCTCGCGCAGGACGCGATCCGCAATATCGCTGAGGACGACCGGCCCGGCGGCATCACCATCGAAGACATTCAACGCGCCGTGGCCGCGCACTATCGCCTGCGCCCGGACGACCTGAAGTCGAAAAATAATTCGCGGCAGGTGGCCGTGCCCCGGCAGGTCGCAATGTATCTGTGCAAGCGTGTGACCAAACACAGCTACCCGGAGATCGGCCGCGAGTTCGGCGGGAAGCATCACACGACGGTAATTCACTCGGTTGAGAAGATCGAGGCACTGATAACGAAGGATCAAAATTTCCACAGGGTCGTGAGTGACCTTATGGATAATCTCTGCAAGTAGTTAGCGGATTTCGCCGGTAAAAGTTTTCCACAGTACCGTTTTCGGCTTAATCAATTGTCTTCATACATTTAACTTTAAGTTTTCCACATTTCCACAGGGCACTCAGAAATAGGGGCTGTGGAAATGTGGAAAACTTTATGCTCGGCAGTCTTTTCCACAGAAAGGAAAAGATTTCCACAGCGATTTCCACAAGGGCTGTGGAAAACAATTCCTTTGCTCTCAACAGTAAAGTAACTTTTCCACATTTCCACAGGCCCTACTACTACTACTAGATATATAAATAGGTTTATTAAATTAGTAAGAGTAGTAAAAGGCGCGGGCTAAAATAGGCTTGAGCTTGTCGCTTGGACGAGTATCGCATGATTGAGGAGACACAGATGGAATTCAACATTAGCAAGACCGCACTGCAAAAAGAACTCGGGTTCGTTCAGGGTATCGTCGAGCGAAAGAACACCATCCCAGTCCTGTCGAACATCCTCATCGAGTCAATGGGCGAGAACGCGATCCGCATCGTCGGCACTGACCTCGACACGACGCTCCGCTGCGAGACCGAGGCCGAAGTCGTAGCGCCCGGCTCGATGTGCGTCGGCGCGCGTAAGTTGTTCGAGATCGCGCGCGTGCTGCCGGACGCAACGGTCAATTTCCACAAGGAGGAGAACAACTGGGCGGCGGTCAAGTGCGAACGCTCCAACTTCCGCATTGCCGGCGTCGAGCGCGACAGCTTTCCCGAAGTGCCGGCGTTCCGCTCCGCGCAGGTGAAGCTGCCGGCGCAGATTCTGAACACCTTCATCAGCCGCACCATCTTCGCCATCACCCTCGAAGAGTCGCGCTACACGCTGTCCGGCGCGAAATTCATGCTCGACGCCAATAGCGGCGCGCGCATGGTCACGACCGACGGTCATAGACTCGCCTACATTGAGCGCAAAGAACTGGGCGAGGCAGCGCCACAGGCGGGCATAGACGTGCTAATTCCGCGCAAGACCCTGGCTGAATTGACCAAACTGACCGCGCAATACGAAGGCGACATCGGTTTGGCGGCCGACGAAAATCACATCTACTTTGAGGTCGGTCCACGCCTCCTCATCTCGCGCATGCTCACAGGTCAGTTCCCGAACTACGAGATGGTCATGCCGAAGGGCAACGACAGGTCGGCCGTCTTCGACGGCACGCAACTGGGACAGGCGATCCGCCGCGTCGCCCTGATGGCCGACGACCGCTCGCACGCCATCCGCCTGCAACTCGTCCCCGGCAACCTCCACATCAGCTCGCAGACCGCCGAAGAGGGCGAGGCGCGCGAGACCGTCGCCACGGAATACGCCGGCGAGGAGACCGAAATCGGCTTCAACGCGCAATACCTGCAAGATTTCCTCAACATCGTCAGCGACGGACAGGTGGCCTTCGAGTTCAAGGACGGCAACTCGCAGGCGCAACTGCGCCCGGTCTCCGATCCAGACTACGACTACCGCTACGTCGTAATGCCAATGCGCCTTTAAGTTTCAAACGCGCCAACGCCAGTTAATTCGTCGTGCCGTGACGTTCCCGCCAGGGGCGCGTAGCGTAGGCGTGTGTTAAAATTCATGCATGCTGCTCGAATCACTGGAGGCGGAAAATTTCAGGAATCTGAGCGGCAAAGTCTCATGGGGGCCTGGTCTCAACATCATCTTCGGCGATAACGGCCAGGGTAAGACTAACTGGCTCGAAGCCATCTACCTGCTCGCAACGACCAAGTCCTTCCGCACCCAACGCCCGCAGGAAGCCATCCGGTTCGGTGAAAACCTCGCCATCGTGCGCGGCGTCGTGGCGCGCAGCCGCGAGGTGCAGCGCGAGCTACAGGTCGCGCTGCAAGGCAGTACGAAGACGCTGGCGGTCAACGGCAAGCGCGAGGCGGTAACGCGCTACCTGGGGCAACTGCACACGGTCGCCTTCACGGCCGACGAACTCGAAGTCGTGCGCGGCGGCCCCGACGCACGGCGCAAGTTTCTGGATCGCGGCGTCGTCGCGCTGCACCACGCCTACGTGCAGACCCTGGCCAACTACCAGCGCGTCATCAAACAGAAAAATCGCCTGCTGCAAGACGCGGCCGACGCAGAGTTGAGCGTCGCCGAGACATCAACGCGGCTTGAGCCGTGGAACGAGCAGATCACCGCCTTAAGCGCGGAGATTCATCGCGCGCGGACGGATTACGTCAACCGGCTGAACGCGGCGCTTGAGCGCCGGCTCTTCGGGCACGAAGAGGTGACAATTCGCTACGTCTCTGCACTTGAAGGCAAGGGTGATTTGGGGGATTACGAGGCGTTGCTGTCCGAGCGTCTGCGGCTTCGTGTGCAGGCTGAAATGGCGGCCGGCTATGCGCTCGTCGGGGCGCATCGGGACGACCTGGAAATCCTGTTCGACGGGCGGGACATACGCTCTTTTGGTAGCTCCGGCCAGCAGCGTAGTGCGTTGATAATACTTGACTTAGCCGCGATTTCGGTGTATCATTCGTGGCACAATGAGTACCCACTCTTCCTGATGGATGATGTGGATGCGGAGCTTGATCGGAAGCGAATCGGACACTTGCTGGAATACCTCGAAGGACGCACGCAAACGTTCGTTACGACCTCCAAGGAAGGCTTAGCAGAGCTTTACGCAACACGCGCCCACGTGGTCGAAATAATGGACGGCGTGGCGCAAGGCATCGGGGCGGTAACGCAGGAGATTTCGGCAGTCATAACCGGCACTTCGGGCATCTAAGTTATGACCATTCCCCGTTCAGGAAAGTGAGCTTCCGACTAGGCGAATTTTTGTCAGCAGTGATGAAGAGGAGATTGTTTTGTCCACAGTAGTTCCAACCACGACAGCTAACAAGAAGAATATGGCCTACAACGCCGACACGATCACTGTCCTGGAGGGGCGCGACGCGGTACGCAAGCGCCCCGCCATGTACATCGGCTCGACGGGCGAGCTGGGCCTGCACCACTTGGTTTACGAGGTCGTAGATAACTCAATTGATGAGGCGCTGGCCGGCTATTGCGACACGGTCGAGGTGACCATTCACCTGGACAACTCGATCACGGTCGTTGATAACGGGCGCGGCATCCCCGTTGATTACCACAAGCAGGAGCGCAAGTCCGCGGCCGAGGTCGTGATGACGAAGCTGCACGCGGGGGGCAAGTTCGACTCGAACGCCTACAAAGTTTCGGGCGGCCTGCACGGCGTCGGCGTCTCCTGCGTCAACTTCCTCTCGGAATCGCTCCGCCTCGAAATTTGGCGCGACGGCAAGACCTACGAGCAGGAATACAAGCGCGGCATCCCGGTGAATAAGCTTGAGCAGACCGGCAAGACCCGCAAGCGCGGCACGAAGGTCACTTTCAAGCCCGATCCGGAGATTTTCGAGGTCTCGGAATTCAGCTTCGACAAACTGTCCGAGCGCCTGCGCGAGAAGGCTTTCTTGAACAAGGGCGTGCGCATCACCATCCGCGACGAGCGCGAGGAGAGCGAGCGGTCACACGAGTTCTACTACAAGGGCGGCATCGCCGAGTTCGTCAAGCACCTCAACAAGAATAAAACCGTACTCCACGACAAGCCGCTCTACTTCGAGCGGGTGGCGGACGCGCTCTCGATTGAGGTGGCGATTCAGTACAACGACGCCTACGACGAGAAGGTCTATTCTTTCGCTAACAACATCAACACCGTTGACGGCGGCACGCACATGTCCGGCTTCCGCTCGGCCCTGACGCGCACCATCAACGCCTACGCGCAGTCTTCCGGGTTGGCCAAGAACTTTAAAGGCTCCCTGAGCGGCGACGACGTGCGCGAAGGGCTGGTCGCGGTCATCTCCGTCAAACTGCCGCAGCCGCAGTTCGAGGGGCAGACCAAGGGCAAACTGAATTCCGACGTGAAAGGCCCGGTCGAGTCGTTCCTGAACGAGCGCCTGAGCGAATACTTCGAGCAGAATCCGCCGGTCGCCAAGAAGATCGTCGGCAAGGCGATTGATGCGGCACGCGCACGCGAAGCCGCGCGTAAAGCGCGCGAGATTGTCCGCAAGGGCGTAATCGGCTCGACGATGCTCCCCGGCAAGCTGGCCGACTGCCAGGAGCGCGACCCGGCGCTCTGCGAACTCTACATCGTCGAGGGCGATTCGGCCGGCGGCAGCGCCAAGCAGGGTCGCGACCGGCGCAACCAGGCAGTCTTGCCGTTAAAAGGTAAAATCTTAAACGTCGAGAAGGCCCGGTTCGATAAGATGCTCAGTCATACCGAGATAAAAACCTTGATCACGGCGCTCGGAACGGGCATCGGCAAGGAGGATTTCGACCTCGGCCGGCTGCGCTATCACAAGATCGTCTTCATGACCGACGCCGACGTGGACGGTTCGCACATACGCACACTGCTGCTGACCTTCTTCTACCGGCAGATGCCGGAGTTGATCGAGTCAGGCCATGTGTACATCGCCCAGCCGCCGTTGTTCAAAGTGAAACGGGGCAAGCGTGAGGAGTACATCAAAGATGAGCGGTCGCTGGTGCGCTACCTGATGCGGCAGGCGACGAGCGAGTTGAAAATCAAGTCTGCCGGCGACGGGGCGGTCGTCGAGGGGCGGGAGTTGGCGCGCGCCCTGGAACAGATGGTCGAATTCAAGCGGTATTGTGAGAAATTGGTGCGCCGCCTGGCAGGCGACGAACGTCTGCTGCGCCTGCTACTTGAAGGTTTCGCCGGGCGCGAGGGCGTGGTGCGGCAGGCGCAGAACGCGAACCTGCGCGGCGTGTTCCAGGAGGAGCGTGGGAAATTAATCGCCCGCGTCGAGGGGCGGCTGGCGAAGGCCGGCTACCGGACTGACCTGTCCACGGACGAGGAGCACGGTCTCTGGGAGATCGACGTGACCACGCCGAGCGGCGCGAAGGTCGTCATTGACTGGGAACTGGCCAGTCACGTCGAGTTCCAGAAGGCAATCGAGCTTTACGGCAGCCTCGAAGAGCGCATGTCCGGCCCGTTCGTCTTCGGCGAAAACGGCTCCAGCGAGCAGATCGAGACGCGTGAGGCGCTGCTGGAGCGCGTACTCGCGACGGCCAAGAAAGACCTGACGATCCAGCGTTATAAGGGTCTGGGCGAGATGAACCCGGAGCAGCTCTGGGAGACAACAATGAACCCGGACAAGCGCACGCTCCTGCAAGTCAAAATTGACGACGCGGTCGAAACCGACCAAATCTTCACGGTGCTAATGGGCGACGCCGTCGAGCCGCGCCGCCGTTTCATCGAGGAAAACGCGCTCGACGTGAAGAATCTTGACGTGTAACCGGGCGGGTGAGCGGGCGCGACCTGAGTTAGTTTGACACGGCGCACCCGCTCGCTTAGAATGTAGCCCTTTCCTCCTGTGGATCTTGTCCGCTGCATGCGTCTCGCACATGCAGCGGAATTTTTTTTGCTGGAGGAATGACACCCGGCGACAGCACATCCGCCGGACACACGTTTTACTTGTTTCCGCGGCCCTGATCGGGAAATTGCTCGTTCAGGTCAATGCGATCAGGTTTCGTCGCGCCGCGCTGGTTGTAGTAGCCGCCCGGCGCAAACTGCCCCGACTCGCCGATGTCCAATGATCGCTCGTCATTCGCCGGGTTGAGTTCTTCGGCCGCGTTCGGCGTCGCGTCCGGCCGCAAATCGGGGTCGCGCGTGGTGTCGAGCGTGGATTGAGATTGTTTGTTGTCCGCCATGTTCGATGCTCCTTGTGCTTGTAGGTTTAAGCCGTCTCCGGCCGTTCGTTGAAACGTTTGACGCGAAAGCGGTAGAGCTTGAGTGCCGCGTCGGGACGCAAGCCAGCCTTGCGCGCGGCGATTGCGACCTGCTGCGCGACGGTCTCGACGCCCTCAATCGCAGGCAGCAGCAGCCCGCGCTGCCGCCCCGACTCGTCCGTCACGATGACGCCGTAGGTGGTCGGGTCTAAATCTTCCAGCCGCGCAGGCTCCGGCGCGGAGAGCACGTCAACTGAGAAGCGCAGGTGCGGCAACTCGTCCGGCGTGACGGGCAGAAAGCGCGGGTCGCGCGTGGCGGCGCTGATGGCGTTGGCGATCAACTCCTCGGCGAGTGACGGGCGGGTCGGCTCAATCGTGCCGATGCAGCCGCGCAGGTCGCCCTCTTCGGTCTTGATCGAGACGAAGCAGGCCGACGGTTCGCGTAAGAGTGATTCATCGCTTGCCTGCGGCAGCTCGACGACGCGCCCCTCGCGGACGAAGGTCTCGACCGTCCGCCGCGCAAGACGCGGCAACTCCGCGTAGGCGCGCGTCTCTTCGACGGATTCCGGCGCGTCTGTTGGCGCGGCCGGCACGGCGCGTTCTCTGTCCAGCTTAGCTTTCGTCATTGTGCCCTCGCAGTCCGCGCAAGCTGCGCCACCATGTAGCCGACGCCGAAGGGGGCTTCGTAGTGTAAGACTTCGCTGGCGGCCGCGCCCTCCGCGGCCGCGCCGACGGCGACCAGCAGCGAGCGGTAGCCGCACTCGCCGGCCCTGCGGCGCAGGTCTTGATCGATGTTGACGATCCGTTCGGGCGCGGCGGCGCGCACGGCCGCGACGATCTCTTCGTCGAACAGGTGCGCGTTTGGGTAGTAGCCGGCGGGCGCGCCGGGCTTCAGCCGGTGGCTCAGGTCGCCGCTGGCGACGAAGGCGACGGGACGTTTAAGCCGTTCGGCCGCGCGCCTGATGCAAGCGCCGAAACGCACGTGGTCGTCGTTTGACAGGAAGCTATAGCCGAGCGCGACGACGCGGCCGCGCCAGCCGTTGCGCAGGAAGAAATAGAGCGGCACGGCCGTGCCGTGATCGAGTTCGTAGCCGGGCGGCAGCCGCAGCAGTTGATAGCCGTCCGCGCCGGCCGTCTCTTCGATTGCGTCGAGCAACTCCGCATCGAGCGGCGCGCCGACGGTCGCGTCGGGCGCGCGGAAGTTGGCGAAGTCGCCGTAAAGCTCCGGCTCGGCGTAGGCGACGAAGGCGCGCGGGTCGAGCGGCGCGTGCGGCGAGACGAGCACGAGCGTCTCCGCGCCAGCGGCGAGGACACGTTCGGTCAGTTCGCGCATCGCGTCAATCGAGCCGCGCACTTCGGCAATTGCCTCACGCCCGACTTCGGGCACCATGATCGGCGGGTGCGGGGCGACGCCGACGAAGACGATGGAGTTGCTGCCTGCCATCTCCGGCGCAAACAAAACGGCTGAAGCTGCCTGTCGTCGCCGACAACTAAAAGGCGCAGACGGGGGAATAAACGGACGCGGGCCGCGCGGCCCTAGGCGACGGGCGGCAGTGATCGAATTTAATTCCGAGGGATGAGCGGATTCTATCACAGCAAAGGGGCACGCGGGCAAGACAGAGGCGCTTAGGTGAAAGTCGCGCGCCGCGTGGTGTAGGATACCCGCCGTGCGCACGTCGCGTTGGTGAGGAGTGGAATTGTCGCTGAGCGAAGAAAACTTCGACGTGCTGATCGTCGGCGCGGGGCCGGCCGGGTCGTTCGCGGCCGAGCGTTTGGCGCGGGCCGGCGTGCGCGTAGCGCTGTTCGACGGGCGACCGCCGGGCGAGCCAAAGGCTTGCGGCGGCGGCGTGACCTCGAAGGCGTTGAAGGCTTGGCCGCAACTGCTCGAAGCGGCCGGGCACACGGTCGAAGAGGTCGATCTCTACTCGCCAGCCGGCGCGCGCGTCCGCCTCAAGCTGCGCGAGCCGTTCGCCATCTACTCGCGCTCCGCCTTCGACTCATACCTGCGTGAACGCGCCCGCGCTGCCGGCGCACAAGTCTTCACCGCGCGCGTCTCGCTCGTTGAACGGAAGGACGATGACAACCGCTGGACTGTCCGCGCGCGCGACGGCGCACGCTGGCGCGGTGCTGTGCTCGTCGCGGCCGACGGCGCGAACAGTCCGCTTGCGCGCAGATTCGCGGGCGCGCTGCCGAACCGTGAGATGGAGGTCGCCTTCGGCTACCGCGCGCCGCTGCCGCGCGCCGACGAAGCCCCGACCGTCATCGCGTTCTTGCCCGGCTGGGCCGGCTACGCCTGGGCCTTCCCGCGCCTCGACCACGTCTCGTTCGGCATCGCCACCACGCAGGACGCCTTCGACCACCCCGCGCTCGACGCGCTGCTCTGGCGCTTCATGTTCGGCTACTACCGCCAGCGCGAAGACCCACGCGCGCCGCTCTGGGCGACAGCGCGGGATCAGGATCAGGCACACGACACGCGCTTGGAAACAAGGCTGCGCGTGTCGGTCGAACGTTACGCCGCGCGGATTCCCGGTCTCACGGCGGAGACGTGGGACGCACGCCGCGTGTCCGGGCGCGACTGGGCGCTGCTGGGCGACGCCGCCGGCTTCGCCGACCCGGTCACGGGCGAAGGCATCTACTACGCGCTCCGCTCCGCCGAGTTGTTCGCTGACGCTTACCAGGCAGGGCAGACCGAAACTTACGAGGCGCGCTGGCGCGCAGATTTCGGGCGCGAGCTACGCCGCGCCGCGCGCATGCGCACGCGCTTCTACGGCCGCTTCCTCGGCGGCCCCTTCACCGCGCGCATGATTGATTTCGCGCGCCTACACCCCGGCGTCCGCCGCACGCTCCGCGAACTTGTCGCGGGCGATCAGGGCTACGTCAATCTCAAGCGCACACTCGCGCGCCGCGCCATCTGGCCCCTCTAAGGCGACTTGCGGCCGACGTGACCGAGCGCGCCTGCTGCTGGGAGCGCGGGCGCGCGCGCCCGCCTTGAGCGCGTGAGCGCGAATAGGTGGCCGCGCTTTCACTCAAGCTTGCGAGAGAACGAATCCGCTTGAGCGTGCTGGCGCACGCTTGGCGGGCGGGACGCCCGCGCTCCCAGCGATGGGTTGGGTGGTAAATCTAACAGCAAAGCTGTTCAGTGCACTTGCTCCTGCTCGACATTGAGGAGCAGGCGGCGCGCGCGTTCGAGCGCGGCGGCGTTGTCGAGCATGAGGTAGAGGAGCGGGAGGACTTTGGCGCGCTCGTCTTCGCCACAGTCCGCGAGTTGGGCCAGAAACTTCGGCACGTCGCGCACGCCCTGGACGATATAGAGCGCGATGCGCTCGGCCTCAAGCCGCGCGCGTCCCTCGCGCAGCAGCATCTCGGTCAGCTTGCGCCGCACGTCCTCGAACATGTCGAACTCGCTGCTGGTGTCTTCGAGCATAACGCACCTCGTCCTGCGCGGGCTTTAAAGCGAGGCGGGAATCATTCTAACCGAGTCGTGCGCGGCCGGCGCGAAATTAATCGCGTGCGCCCCCGTCGGGCCGCGTGAAGGGCACGAGCCGACGCTTGAGGTCTTCGGGCACGGGCACGCTGTCGAACGTGTTGCGGCGCACGGCGACAAGGACGAAGTGCGCTTCGGCGACCATCTCCACCTCGCCCTTACGCCGCACCTCGAAGTTCAGCCGCAGCGATTTCGTGCCGACGCGCCCGACGTAGACCGCGACTTCCAACAGGTCGTCCAACTGCGCGGCGCGGCGGAAGTCGCATTCGAGGTGCGCGCGCGGCAGCCACACGTCAAGCTCGTCGAACGCGCGCCCGTAAGGCAGCCCGACGGCGCGGAACAGTTCCGTCTCGGCGATCTCAAAGAAGCGGATGTACGCGCCGTAGAAGATGATGCGCGCCGCGTCCACGTCCGCCCAGCGCACGCGCTCCTCGATGCGAAACTTCCAGGACTCTTGACCGGGTTGACTCATCACGGCGCTGGGCTGAATGAACGGCAGGCAGAATTAAACCACGAAATCACACGAAACGACACGAAGCAGGCGCAGGAACTTTGCGGCCGTGTTTCGTGCTGCTTGTTTGGTGTTATTTCGTGTGATTTCGTGGTTATAAATTCCGGGTTCAAAGTCTCACGGCTCAAGCTCATTCAGGAACGTACCCAACGCGCGGTTGAACTCTTCGGGCCGTTCGAGGTTGGAGCAGTGGCCCGCGCCGGCCATGACTTCGAGCCGCGCGCCGCGAATCTCGCGCCGCATGAGTTCGGCCTCGGCCGGTGGCGTGATGGCGTCTTCGCCGCCGACGAGGACGAGCGTCGGCGCGATAATGTCCGGCAGTAGGTCTGTCTGGTCGCGGCGCAGGGCCATGCCGCGCAGCGCCGCCGCCGCACCCGCGGGCGGCGTGGCCAGGATCATCTCGCGGACGCGCGCGACGATCTCAGGTCGCCCGGCGTGCGTCGCGGGCGCAAGCAGCTTGGGCAACATCGCGTCGGCGATTGGGCGCATGCCTTCGGTGAGCGCGCGCCGGGCCATCGTTTCGCGGCCCGCGCGCGCCTCGTCCGTGTCTCCTTGCGGGCGCGTGTCGGCGAGCACGAGCGCGCGGACGCGGCGCGGGAACAGGCGGTAGAGGGCGAACGCGACGTAGCCGCCCATCGAGAGTCCGCCGAGCACGAAGCGTTCGATCCGGAGTTCGTCCAACAGCGCGACCACGTCCTTCGCCATCTGCTCCATCGTCGCCGGCTCGTCAACGACGGTTGATTCGCCGAAGCCGCGCAAGTCCGGCGTGACGACGCGATGCGTGGCGGCGAGCGCCGCCGCCTGCTCGCGCCAGAGCGAACGGTCGAACGGGAAGCCGTGCAGCAGCACGACCGCCGCGCCCGCACCCGCGTCGTCGTAAGCCAGCTCAAGCCCGCGCACGCTAACTTTGCTCATCGCCAGAACCTCACAAATAGCAGCCCCCTGTGCCGTGCTTTCAGCAGGCAGATCACTGCCTTCACTGATCGTGCCCGGAAGCGCGCCGGTGCGCTTCTGAGGCGCATAAATGCTGGGTTATAATGAGACGGTTGATAACACGCGGCGCGCGGCGCGGTCAAACATTTGGGCGCACGCGTGCATCTAAGTTACGCACCGGCCGACATGCTTCACACTCCCGCTTTCGGCGTCGGTGAAAGGGCTTCAACACTAAGACGAAAGGCAGACACGATGACGACCAAGAAGCAGACGAAAGTGACTTTCACGCCGGCCGAGCAGCGCGCCGCGCGCTCCGAGCGCATACAGGTGCGCGACGCCGAGCCTTACGGCTGGATCGCCTTCTCGGAGGCGGATGGCGCGCAGACCTATCACCTGTTCCGCAACCCCGACACGCGGCGGCTGGTCTGCACCTGCGCCGACTTCATCTACCGCGGCGACGCCGAGCCGCACTACGAGTGCAAGCACGTCTCGGCCGCGCTCAAGTACATCGCGCGGCAATACCTCGCGCGCGAGTACGACCCGCACCGCCAGTACGCGCGCCGGGCGGCGTAGGCGAACCAATTAACCACAAAGACACGAAGGCACGAAGAAGGCGCATATCTTTCTTCGTGCCTTCGTGTCTTTGTGGTTAATCTTATGGTCTCGCTTCAAGCGCCTCACGATAAACCTGCTCGGTCTCTGTGACCATCCGTTCGAGACTGAAACGCGCCTGCGCGGCGGCGCGTGCGCGCTCGCCCATCGCGGCGCGCGCCTCCTCGTTCCTGAGCAACTCGACGAGCGCGCCGGCCAAAACCTCCGGCGCGTTGAGCGGCACGAGCCGGCCTGTCGCGCCGTCCGCGATGATCTCGCGCGCGCCGTCGGTCGCGGTCGCCACGACGGGCACGCCGCACGCCATCGCCTCGACCATCGCCAGCCCGAACGCCTCCGCGCGCGACGCCGACACGTAAACGTCAAGCGCGCCCAAGAGCGGCGCGAGTTCCTCCACGCGGCCGAGCAGACGCACGCGCCGTTCGAGCTTGTGCGCCGCGATCAATTCTTCAAGTTGCGCGCGCGTGCCGCGCCTGGCCGCGTCGTCGCCGACGACGAGGAATACCGCGTCGCTTAGTCCGAGCGTGACTGCGTGCGCCGCCGCGCGGATGAAGATGTCCTGACCTTTGACGGGGCTGAGGTCGCCGACCGTGCCGACGAGCAGCGACGCCTCTGTCTGCAAGCGCGCCCGCCACTCGGCGCGCGCACGCGTGCGCTCGACCGCGGCGCAGCGCGTCAGATCAATACCGTTCGGCACGACGCGGATTTTGCCGGCGGGGAAAATCTTTTGCGCGCGTAGGCCCTTGGCGACCGGCCCCGACACGGCGATGACGCGCGCGACGTTCGCCAGCGCGAGCCGGTGCAGTCTGCTCATCGCGAACGGCACGTGGCGCGTGATGACTAGTCGCGCGCCGCGTGCGCGGCGGACGGCGAAGGCGGCGAGCGGGTAGTCGCGCGCGAGGTGCGCGTGGACGATCTCGATCTCGTGCGTGCGGACGAAGCGGGCGAGCGCGGCGGCGCTCGGCGCGTCGAGCGCGTTGCGCAACGGCAGCGTGATGACGTGGGGCGCGGGCAGTCGGCTCAGTTCGGCGCTGAGCGGCGACGCGGGCGCGAGCGCGGCGTAAATCTCGTGCCCGCGCGCGGCGAGCGCGTTCGTCAGATCGGCGAAGTGTCTTTCGCCGCCGCCGCGCGTGCGCGCCGAGCTTAGTTGGAGAATTCTCACCGGCGAGTTTAAGCGTGGCCGCGCGCGCCGGTCGCCGCTTGCGCCAGCGGCGAGTCGTCGTAGCGCGCGAGCAGGTCGGCCGGGTCTTGGTAGATGGCGACGCAGCCGGCGGCGCGCAGTTCGGCTTCGGGGAAGCCGCCGCAGAGGACGCCGACGGTGCGCAGTCCGGCTTTGCCCGCCGCCTCCGCGTCGTAGGGTGTGTCGCCGACGACGATCACGTCGGCGGGTTTCACGTCGCCGAGTTGGGCGAGCGCGGCCTCGAAGATGTCGGGGTGTGGCTTCGACTTGTCGGCGTCGTCCGCCGAAGTCTCTTCCTCGACGAGATCGGCGATGTCGGCGATCTCTTTATAGACCTTCAACTCCTCCTCCTTCGCCGACGACGCAAGCGCGATCTTTTTGCCGTCCCGCCTGATGCGCTCGAACAGCGCGCGCACTGCGGGGAAGGCGCGCACGCGCGGCAGGTACTCGCGTTTGTAGAGGTCGCCGCGATACTTCTCCATCTCTTCGCCGAACTCGTCCAACTCTTCCTTGGAGAAGAAGACAGGCATCAGTTGATCGCCGCCCTTGCCGATCTGATGGCGCACCTCCTCATAAGGTATCTCGCGCCCGAAGTGTCTGAACGCCTCCTGCCACGCGCGCGCGTGCAGATCGACCGAGTCTACCAGCGTCCCGTCTATGTCGAAGATCACCGCCTTGAGCATGCGCTTACCCTTTCGTCCGTTGTTCGTTGTGCGCAACATGCTAAGTGCGCGCCGGAAATTGATCAAGTACGACCGCCCGCGCCGGTTGTCCCGCTTCGGTACGTCGCCGCACCTTGCGCCGACGGCCGCCAGGTTGATAGCGCCGCGCCCTTAATCCAGCAGAAACGCAAGCTTCCCTTTGTAACCCCGGCGCGGCGGACGGCGAGGTGCGAGGCGGCACATCGTTTGCCATTTAAGACCCGCGCCGGCACGTGTGCGTGGCGGCACACACGAACCCCGACAGCAGAGAGCGAAGGAGCTTGAACATGGCTAAACTTGTCACCGGACTTTTCAAGACGCGCGCGGCGGCCGAGGCGGCCGTGGACGCGATCATCAAACGCGGCTACACGCGCGACGACATCAGCGTGCTGATGTCCGACACCACCAAGAGTAAAGAGTTTGCGATTGAGTCGGGCACGCGCGCGGGCGACGGCGCGGCGGTGGGCGGCGCGCTCGGCGGCGTCACGGGCGCGACGCTCGCGGCGATTGCGGCCGTGGGCACGAGCCTGGCGCTGCCCGGTCTGGGGCTGGTCATCGCCGGCCCCATCGTCGCGGCGCTGGCCGGTCTGGGCGCTGGGGCGGCGACGGGCGGTCTCATCGGCGCGCTCGTCGGCGCGGGCATCCCGGAGCACCGGGCCAAAGTCTATGACGCCGGCATACGCAGCGGCGGCATCCTGATCGGCGTCGAAGCCAGGACGGACGAGGACGCCGACAAACTCGAACAACTGCTCTCCGACCTCGGCGCGGAGAACGTGCGGCAGGAATAGGAAAACAGTGACGAGTGACAAGTGGCGAGTGACGAGCTAAAACAAATTGTTTTAGCTCGTCACTCGCCACTTGTCACTCGTCACTCGCCTTAACGACCTACGGCGTCGCCGATGTCGTTGATGGCTTCGCCGACTTTGCGGCGGGCGGTGCCGAAGCCTTCCTGTAGGTTGCCGCCGGCACGGTCGGCCTCGCCTTCGGCTTCGAGGTCGCGGTCGCCCGTCGCCTCGCCCACCTTGTCTTTGATCGCGCCCTTCGCCTGGTCGAATTTGCCTTCGATCTCGTCCCTGTTCGGAATACCCATCTCGTGTCGCCTCCTCTGGCTAAATTGCGTGACAAGTGGCCGACGCGTCCAGACGCCCCGCCCGCTTGCCGCGGCGCATAAAAGGGGCAATGTGTATGCCAGCAGGGAAGCGGCGGCGCGGCGCGGGGCGGAAGTTGTGGCCGAAGAGTGCGATGCGGGCGGGGCGGGCGCGCGGCGGCGCGTGAGGGACGGGCGGTGGCTTGCGTCCGTTTCAGTACAAAGCGCGCCGCCGCTCGCTCCGAGTTAGGACACGCGGGCGGGGCGGGTAAAGCGCGGACGAAAAAAGCGGGCGCGCTGTTGCTAAAACAGCGCGCCCGCCGGGCGAAGGTGACGCCTGCCGGTTCGTTAGAACTGGAAGCGCACGCCGAGTTGCACCTGGCGCGACTGGTTGACGCTGCCCAGAGTGTTGTTCAGGAGGAACTGTCCTTCGGTCGCCGAGCCGGGGTTGTTCTCGCGGACGCGGCGGAAGTTCAGGTTGGTCGGCAGCCCCGAAAGGCCGCAGCCGAAGTCGGTGTTCGTGGCGATGGCGGCCGCGCCAGTCGTCGGGTTGAAGCCGGCGAGGCTGACGACCTGCTGGCAGAACTGCGTGACGGTCGTGCCCACGAACTGAATGTTCATCGCGTTGAAGAGGTTGAAAATTTCCGCCGACAGGATGAGCCGCTTGGTCTCCTGGAAGTGGAAGCTCTTCTGCACGCGCAAGTCCGTGTCGTAGATCGAGCGGTTGCGGAAGGCGTTGCGCTTGAAGAACACGCCGGGCGCGCGCAGCGGCCGGTCGTTGTTGACGCCGTCGCCGTTCACGTCCGTGTTGACCAGCGCGTCGAGCGGCACGCCGGAGCGCCAGCGGAGCGCGCTCGACACCTCGAAGCCCGCCGGCAGGAAGATGACCGGGTTGGCGACGAACTGGTGCCGCCGGTCAAGGCGCGACGAGTTGTACTCGGGCCGCAGGTCGAACTGATCGGCCGCCGAGACGCCGCCCGCATCACGCTCGTTGTCGTCGTCCGAGAGCGAGCGCGACAGGGTGTAGAAGGTGTTGACCTGCCCCCAGTGGCGCTGCACGTTCAGCCGGAAGTTAAGTCCCTCGTAGAGCGAGCGGGCCGAAGGCTCGCGCACCTGCACGCTGCCCAGGCCGGGCACGGGGCGCGGCCGGGCGGCGGCGATGATGTTAACGGTGGTGGTGCTGCCGGCCGTCGCGCCGGGGATCGTCACCGACGGCACGACGACGCCGTAGAAGGGGCGACCCGCCGAGACGATGCTCTGCGCGAGGTTGCGCCCGAACTCGTTCACCAGCAGCGCCGGGTTGATGGAGCAGGCCGTGCCCGGCGTCAGGGTCAGGAAGCAAGGCGCGGGCAGGTTCAGTTCGCGGTTGCGCTGGAGGTGGCTCGTGTTGACGTAGGCGAAGTCCACGCCGGCCGTGATGCCCTTGGCGACCTGCCGCTCGACGCCCGCGCCCCACTGGAACGACTGCGGATTCTTGTAGTCCTCGGAAATGCCGATGGGCTGGAGGCCGGCGACCGTCGGATCGACCGACGGGTTGACGAGCGCGCCGATGGAGGCGATCTGCGCCGGTGTTACGTTCGGCAGATTGTTAAGCGTGAAGTTGTTCAGGTTGATGCCCGCGAGCAGGAACTGTCGGTAGATCGTGTTCGGCGCGCAGTTCGCACCGCTGTTCGTCGTGCAGTTCAAGCCCGACGCCGTCAGCGTGGCCGTGTAGGTCGGGTTGGCCGCCAGGAACGCGACGAGGTTCGCGCCGGTCAGCGTCGAGGGCACCGCGAAGGGCAGGCGGACGGACAGGTCGCCCGCCGGCAGGCGGAAGTTGTTTGACGGCGTGGCGAACAGGAGCAGCGGCGTGGCTGCGTAGTATTCGCCCGCGAAGGCGCGAATGACCGTCTTGCCGTCGTTCTTCGGATCCCACGCCACGCCGAGGCGCGGGCCTAACTGCCACGGGGTGTCCGGGATGCGCGTCGGGTCGAAGCCGCGCCCGCCGCGGACGGGGAACGCGCCGTTGCGGACGAGCGCGACCAGCGGCTGATTGCTGATCTCGGCGTCAGGGTTGTACTGCTTCTCGACGCGCAGCCCGTAGTTCAGAGTCAGGTTCGGGCGGATGCGCCAGGAGTCCTGCGCGAAGAGGGCGATCTGCGTCGCGTCGAGGCTGGTGAACAGGTTGCCGATCTGGCGCAGGTAGCTCGCGCCCGTCACGTCGAAGCGCCGGTCATTGGTCACGCCGGGCGTCAGGCTGAGCACCTGCAACTGCGTGGCATTACCGCCGCCGCCGGGATTATAGACGCCGAACTGGTTGAAGCCGAAAATCTGTTCGGCGTGGAGCTTGTTGTACTCGCCGCCGAACTTGGGCGTGTGGTTACCGGTGGTGAGAGTCGCGGTGTCGGCAAGCTGGAAGCGGGTGTCAAACTGCGTGGTCGGCAGGAAGTTGACCGTGCCGAAGTTGCCGATGCCGTTGGTCACGTTCGGGGTTAGGGCATTGGCGAAGCGCGGACGATCCTCGCGCGCGTACTGCCCGCGCAGTTCGTTGACGACCTTCGGGCCGAGGACGGAGGTGAGACCGAAGACGCCGATGTTGCCGCGCTCGCGCTCCGTGCCGTTGTTCGACAGCGGGCGGTTGACGCTCGGATCGAGTCTGGTCTCGCCGGTGGCGTTGGCGTTCAGCGCCTTGTTCTGGTTGTAGCTGTAGCGGACGTTGGCGCGGTGATTGTTGTTAATCTGCCAATCGAGCCGACCGAGGCCCGCCAGCACGTCGTTCGTCTGCGTGAAGGGCACTTCCTGTGATCTGAAGAAGTCGAAGGCCTCCTGGTTGGTCGTGTCGCGCGTGATGCTGCTGAGCGCGCCGAAGAGCACCTGGCGGGCGGCGCGGAAGCGCTGCTGCTCGTAGGAGAGGAAGTAGAAGAGCTTGTCCTTACTGAGCGGGCCGCCGACCGAGCCGCCGAACTGCTGCTGCGTCGGCGCGGGCGTCACCTTGAGGCCGCGGTTGGCTTCGAGCGCGCGGATGAACGGGTTCTTCGACGCCAGTTCCTTGTGCCGCAGCAGGTAGAAGGCGGAGCCGTGGTGCTCGTTCGTGCCCGACTTGGTGACGACGTTGACCAGCCCGCCCGATGAGCGGCCGAACTCCGCCGAGTAGCCGGAGGCGACGACCTGGAACTCCTTGATCGACTCCTGCGGGATGGTGAACGCCTGGTTCGAGCGCTCGCCGCCGCGGATGCCGCCGAAGAACGACTGGTTGAAGTCCACGCCGTCCACGTTGATGTTGCCGTTGATGCCGCGCTGACCGGAGAGCGAAATCTGCCCGCGCGAAGGATCGACCTGCGCCGAGGGCGTCAGCGTGACGAAGTCCTGGAAGCGGCGACCGTTGATCGGCAGCGTGTCAATCGCGGTCTGGTTCAAGACGGCGTCGGTCTCGTTGCGCGTCGTCTGCACGGCGTCGGCCGTGACGATGACCTCGGCCTGCACGCCGCTCGCGCCCAGCGTCAGCGGCACTTCGGGCGAGCGCCCGACGTTCAGCGTGACCTCTGCGCTCGCCTCGGCGAACCCTTGGGCCGTCGCCTTGACCGTGTAATTGCCGGTCGGCAACGAGACGACGCTATAGACGCCGTCCTCGCTCGTCGTCACGGTGCGGACGAGGCCGGTCTCTTTATTGGTCGCCGTGACGGTGGCGTTGGGGACGGCAGCACCCTGCGTGTCGGTGACGACGCCGGTGATCTGCCCGGAGGCGGCCTGCTGCGCCGCGGCGCTCCCCGCGCCGCAGACCAGACAGACCACTACGAACATCAGCGCGCAGGCTGATCGGAGAAGGGGTGTGATTGACATAGTTCGTCCTTTTCTTTCAATTGTTGTTGCTGGTTCGGGCCACTGCCGAGTAACTTGCGATCAACCTGCCCGAAGATGTCTGTGGATTACCCTGTGTGGTAAACAAAGACGGCTCGCGTGAAAGCAAGCTTTATAACATAACGCCCGCCGCTTACGCGAGTCTGACGGCGCGGTTACGGGGCAGTTAAATACTACAAAAAAATACGCCAAGCAAGTCTCTCGCGCACAATTCCCACGCGCCCGTCCCGCGCCGCCTTGGCACGCGCCTTCTCGCCGGCTTTGCCCAAAGATTAACTCTGCGTACTAAATCCCGGAGCAGCGGGCAGAACTATCGAGCGGATAGACGGCTTGCTAAATTTTTTCAAGCCGCTAACCGCGGGAATACTTTGGCTTGGTGCAAATAGAAACCGAGGCAATTGTCAGCGCATTCCTGCGTGAGCCGGAAGACATAGGGCAGGCTGAGCAGGCAAAGGCGCATACAGACATATCCGCCGGCCACGGCCGCAAAAATTATGCTGGCATCGGCAAGAAATTTTGCTATAGTGCGCGGGCACACTACACCCGTGCTGCCGGGAGACTCCTCACGGCCGCTTGAGATTAAAGAAATCCGCGTTGCCTTAGAGCCGAGTCAGAGTTTCTATGAGACTCAGCGCCACTTGCGTCAGGGTGTCCGTCGCGCCGGTGTGCATCACCCCGTCATCGGCAAGCGCAGCCGGCGGGGGGGGCGGTGGAGGAGCCACATCCGTGTGCATCACCCCATCATCGGCGAGCGCAGCCGGCGACAGCGCCAGCGTAAGTACCAAAGCAGCAAGACCTTTCCGACCGATGTTCTTCATCTCGATTCCTCTCCTTTGAGGTAGTTGGTGAAACCAGACCGTTCTGGTTTTAATTTGCGCCCTATCTTACTGGTAGGGCGTGGCTTTGCCGTGCTTGAAAAAATGGAGCAAGCACAACGAAAGGCGGACCTCACATGAAAACAGTGGAAACATTATTGCGGCAGTTGGACGATCCGACCTTGAGTTACGACGAGCAGGTGCGGCGTCGCTGCTACATTGCAGCAGAGTTCGAGGACAACGGGCAATACGAAGAGGCGCGCGATGTGCTCGCCGACTGGTGGCAGGGCACGGGCCAGCGTCCGAAACTCGAAGGACTAACCAAACTCACGGCGGCGGAGGTACTTTTGCGCGCCGGCACATTGTCTAGCTGGTTCGGCCGCGTCCGGCAGATTGGGGGAGCGCATGAGGCGGCGAAAAATTTAATTAATGAAAGCATCAGGCACTTCCAAGCTCTCGGTGAGACGATCAGAGCCGCCAGCGCGCGAAGTGACCTCGGCTATTGCTACCGGCGAGAAGGCGAGTATGACAACGCGCGCGTGCATTATATCGAAGCCCTCGCTGAGCTTGGCGATAAAGATAAAGAACTGCGAGCTAAGATATTACTACGGCTCGCAATTGTTGAGTCAGCGAGCGGGCGCTATCACGACGCACTACGCATCTTGACTGAGGCGACGCCGGTCTTTGGAACGAGCACAAATGTCTCGCTAAAAGGAAGATTCCATAATGAATTCGGCGTTGCGCTTATGCTTCTAGGCAAGGCTGAGCACCGCACCGATTTTACCGACCGCGCGCAAGCCGAATTTACAGAGGCGGCATCCTGCTTCAAGCAGTCCGGGCACATCAGCTATCTCGCCTGCACGGAGAACAATTTCGGTATCCTGCTCTACCCCGTCGGGCGCTACGCCGAGGCGCACGAACATTTGAACCGCGCGCGGCGGTTGTGCGTCAGTCTGAATGACAGCGGCGGCGTTGCGCAAGTTGACGAGACGCGCGCCCGCGCGTTATTAGCCGAAGGCAGAACGCGCGAAGCGGCACGAGTTATTGCCGAGGCGGTGCGGACGCTCTCGAAGGGTGACGAGCGTGGAATACTGGCGGAGGCGCTGACTACGCAAGGCTGTGTGCTGGCGCGCCTGGGAGACTTCAGCGCCTCGCAGTACAAGTTACGCCAGGCGGCCGACTTGGCCGAGCAGTCCGGGGCGGTCGAGGAC